>Ga0307517_10003786_pt1 | contig 23507 bp, 17 predicted proteins | sample 23_EM_MG_FD_194515 | JGI IMG/M metagenome (GOLD analysis project Ga0307517, IMG submission 194515) | Populus trichocarpa ectomycorrhiza microbial communities from riparian zone in the Pacific Northwest, United States - 23_EM | ecosystem: Host-associated > Plants > Roots > Unclassified | place...
GGATGCGCATGTTCGTGCCGCCCACGCTGGTGCGCACGATCAGCCGGTAGCTGCGATCGGCGGGGCCGGCGCCCTGCCGGTCGGCGCTGGCGCCCCAGGTGACCACGGAGTGGGTTCCGGCGCTTGTCGGAGCCTGTGACTGTGCCGGGGCCTGCGTCTGCGTCTGCATTTGTGCCGCCGATGAGGCGGTCACGGGCCCGCAGACCGCCATGACCAGTGCCGAGACGACGCCCGCCGCGCGGCGGCGGTACCGGGCGGCGTTCATCCGAGGTTCCTCAGCGTGACGGACTCGCCGGGCTTGAGGCTGACCTTCCGCGAAACGCCGCCCGCGACGACGGTCGTGTCGCGGCCGCCGACGCTCTTCAGCGTCGCCCGGGTGACCTTGCCGTTCTTCCACCCGATGTCGGCGACGAAGCCGCCGCGTACGCCCACGCCGGACACCGAGCCGGACGCCGCCCAGGCGGCGGGCAGCGCGGGCAGCAGCTCGACATGTCCCGGCCGGGAGTAGACCAGCATCTCGATGATCGCCGCCGGAGTACCGAAGTTCGCCTCGATCTGGAAGATGCCGCGGCCCTGCTCCACCTCGTAGATGTCGAAGAGGTTGAACGCGGAGCCGTTGCTGCCGTCCACCGACGGCTTCAGGTTGTTGACGACGAGCTGGTACGCCTTCTCCGCGTTCTTCAGCCTCGCCCAGCACAGGCTGCGCCAAGCGTTGGCCCAGCCGAAGCTGTTCATGCCGCGTGCGGTGAGCAGGGCGGTCGCGCCGTCGACGATGTCCTTCGGCGTGGAGCCGTCCGGGCGGATCCGGTCGCCGGGGAAGAGCCCGATGAGCGGGGAGAGGTGCCGGTGCGTGGTCTCGCCGAGGTTGTCCGGCGACATCCACTCCTCCAGCCAGCCTGTCTTGGGGCTGACCACGGGCAGGTACAGCCGCTCCCGCAGACCGTCGACGGTCCTGCGGTAGGCGGTGTCCCTGCCGAGCACCTCGGTCGCGGTGCGGTAGTTGCCGAAGAGGTTCCACACCAGTTCCTGGGCGTACGTGATGCCCTTGGCGTCGAGCGGCCCCTGCTCGGGCGACCAGTCGCTGTCGGCGATCAGGACCTCCCGCTCGGCCCCGGACGCGTCGGTGACGGTCGTGGTGATCAGACGGGCCTCCCAGAACTCCACGGCGCCCTTGAGGAGGGGGTAGATCTTCTTGAGGTGGGCGCGGTCCTGGGTGTACTCGTAGTGCTCGAACAGGCTCTGGCAGAGCCAGGCGTTGCCTGCCGGATGCCACCACCAGCCGCCTCCGCCATAGGGGTTGGTGGAGATGGCCACGGTCCAGCCGGCTATCTTCCCGCTGGAGTTGCGGTATCTGTTGGCCGGGTCGTTGAACAGCCGCTGGGTGATGTCGGTCCAGTCGGGCAGCTGCGCGAGACAGTAGTCCGTGTAGGCGTCGAAGCAGTCGGACAGGCCTGCCCGGTCGGCCATCCAGTAGTTCATCTGGATGTTGATGTCGGTGTGGTAGTCGGCCATCCAGTCCGGGTCGTTGCCGTCCAGCCACGGGCCCTGGAGGCCCATCGGCAGGCTGCCCCGCGATCCGGAGATCATCAGGTAGCGGCCGAACTGCAGGTACGCGGCCTCCAGTTCCGGGTCGGGCACATCGTCCCGGTGGCGCGCCTGCACCCGCTCCCAGGTGTCCAGCTCGCGCTGCGCCGCGGACGACGCGCCGAGGTCGATGTCCAGCTGTCCGAACACGGCGCGGAAGTCGGCGACATGGGTGTGCAGCAGGGTGCTCTGCGAGTGGCCGGCCGCGCCCAGGACCTTGGTCCTGGCCAGGCGCTGCGGATCCACGGACGGGTCACGGTACTTCGCCGCCGCGTCGGGCGCGTAGTTCGTGCCGCCGCTGACGACGACGGTGAGGTCCTTGCAGCCGCTGAACGAGATCGACGTACCGTCGACGCGGACCCTGCCTGTGCCGCTGTACGCGGTGACGGCTGCGCCGTACTTCAGGCCGTTGGCGAAGGCGGCGCCGAACGACGCGTACCGTCCGGCGCTGTTGGCGGTGGTGGACTCGCCGTGGGTGCCGGCGAGGGAGACGGTGCCGGTGTAGGAGCCGCCGCCCTGCTGGGAGAAGTACAGGACGATGACGTCGTCGGGGCGGCTGGCGAAGACCTGCCGCCGGTACGTCACGCCGGAGATGTCGTACGAGGTGCTGACCAGCCCCTGGGCCAGGTCGAGGGTGCGGCGGTAGTCGTTGACGTTGCCCAGGTCGTGGTCGGGGATGGCGACGGTGAGCTCGGCCAGCAGGGTGAGCGACCCGAAGTCGGCGCGGCCGTAGGGGAATTGGCCGTCGCTCTGCAGCTCGTCGTTGCGACCGCCGGTCCACAGCGTGGCGTCGGTGATCATCAGAAGCTCGCTGGAGGGGTCGTTGCTCGCGAGCGCCGCCAGGCGCCCGTTGCCGACCGGCAGCCCCTGCTCGATCATCGAGCCGGAGGAGCCGGGAGCCTGCCACCACAACTGGTTCTTCGCGGCGTCGGCGGCGGACAGCATGGGCGACTCGGTGGGGCGCAGAGGGGCCGCCGAGGCGGTGAAGACGGGCAGGCCGCCGAGGGCGGTGGCCGCGCCGGCAGCGGCGGTGAGGGCGAGGAAGCCTCTGCGGGTCGGTCTGTTGTCGTTCTGGATTTCCACGGTTGTGCACTCCCAATCCAAAGGTGGGGGGAACGGCTCGTGCAAAACGGCTGGTGCGAAACAGCTGGCGCAAAACGGCTGGTGCGAAACAGCTGGTCAGACGGACTGCGGGACGATGATCCTGTCGATGTCGGGCGCGTATCCGCTGCCGCTGTCGAAGGTGATGGTGTTGGTGCCCGCCTTCAGCGCCAGCTGCACGCTGACGGTCTCGGCCGTGCTCCAGTCGCCCGTGGAGGGGAACTTCTGGCTGCTGCCGTTGCCACTGTTGGAGAAGACCGTCACCGGGCGCGGGTCGCCGCTGACGTAGGCGACCTTGACGGTGTAGATCCCGTCCTTCTTCACCGTGATGTCGTTGAACCGCAGCTTGCCGCCGGTGTAGAGGTTGCCGACCTTCTTGCCGCCGGAGCAGGCGTCGCAGCCGGCGACGGAGGCGTTGCCCGACAGGGTGTTGGCCGCGTCCTCGGCCTCGTAACTCGTGGTCGCCAGGGTGCTGCCGCCGGGCTTGACCGTGAAGAGCCGCGAGCCGTGCGCGGGCAGCGCCGAGGTGATCTTGTCCTTCTGGGTGCCGAGGCTCGCCTTGTTCCACAGGTCGCGCACGGAGGCGTTGCCGGTGAAGCCGAAGGAGGCCCAGTGGGCGGTGACGGAGGCCGGCGCGTCGCCGAGGTTGAACAGGGCGACGGTGTAGCTGCCGTCGGAGTTCTGGGTGCCCCAGACCTGCTGGTCGCCGACCGGGGTGACCGGGCGCGCGACGGGCGAGTCGCTCTGGTCGACGGCGATGACCTCCTTGTTGGTCAGCAGCGAGACTCCGTAACCGTCCAGCTTGGTGAGGTCGTCACCGGTGAACAGGGGCGACTTGTTGATGGCCCACAGGGTCATGTAGCTCTGCCGCTCGGCCTTGGTGAGGCCGTCCATCTCTCCGTTGCCGACGTCGATGGCGTCGAGGTCGTTCCAGCCGCCGGGGCCTGCCTTACGGCTCCAGGCCGGGGCGTCGTCCCATCGGTCGTCGATCGAGTTCTCCCAGCTCACAAGGGTGTTGCAGTAGCACTCGACGTCGGTGTCGATGCGCCAGCCGTTGGAGTACTTCTTCCAGTCGGCGGCGTGGCCGATGTCCAGCGACCAGGAGAGTTCGAGGTGGATCGGGCGCCCGGCGGTGGCGATGGCCTTCTGCCAGGCGGCGATGTCGGCGACGTTGTCGTAGTTGTCACCGGACTTGAACGAGCCCGGACCCACGCCGTCCAGCTTGAGGAAGTCGTAGCCCCAGTCGGCGAACTGCTGCGCCTGGGAGTCGATGTACTTCTGCGCGCAGGGCTTCGAGAAATCGATCTTGTACGAGCTGTCCCAGCCGTTGGTGGTGCGCAGGTCGCCGTAGACGATGTCGGCCGTGGTGCAGCCCGCGGCGTTCCATATCGGCGTCCTGCCCTCGCCGTACGCCCCCTTCTCCAGGCCGACCGGCAGGTAGATGCCGGCCTTGAGGCCCTTGGCGTGGATGTGGTCGGCGACCGACTTCATGCCGTGCGGGAACCGGACCGGGTCGGGCGTCTGCCGGCCGTACTGGTCGAACCCGGACTTCCAGTCCTTGTCCATCCACCAGCCGGCGTCGATGTTGACGTAGTCGTAGCCGTACGCCTTGAGCTTGGCGGCGAGGGCGTCCGTCTGCTTCAGGACGTTCGCCTCGGTGAGGTAGCTGTAGTCGCCGTCCGGGTTGAGGCCCGGGTACTTCGACGACTGCATGCTCCAACTCGACCAGCCCATGTACGGCTTGGCGGCGATCGGGGCGGGGGTCTCCGCCTGCGCCGGCGGGACTGCTGTCGCGATGCCCGCGGTGAGGGCGAGGACGAGCAGGGCTCTTCTGGCGCGGGCGGGCATGACGGGGTACGAAGATGACCGCATGGGTCGTGCCTCCTGGTAGTGGGGTTCAGGTAGGAGTGGGTTCAGGGGGTGTTCAGGTAGGAGTGGGTTCAGCGGGTGGGTTCAGGGGCCGCACCGGCCGCGATGAGGCCGGGCGGACCGTGCGTCAGCACTCGTCCGCCCGGATGAAGGACTGGATGGCGGTGGCCGCGGCCCCGCGCGCCCACTCCTCGAAGGGCAGGGGGCGGATCTGCAGGTCGCACCGCGCGGCCGAGCCGAAGGCGGCCTGGGCGAAGGTGCCGCGGATCTGCTCGGCGAAGAGGTCGTAGGCCGCCAGTCCCTCGCCGGAGATGATCACCCGCTCGGGGCCGAAGAGATTGGCCACGGTCGCGATGCCGCGGCCGATCGCCTCCCCCGCTCGCGCGTACACCTCCCGGGCGCCGGGATCACCGTCATGGGCCAGGTCCAGCGCCTGGGCGGCATCGGCGACCGGTACGCCGGTCACCTCCCGGACCCTGCCGACGATCGCCGAGTCCGCGGCGATCGCCTCCACACAGCCCCGGTTGCCGCAGTGGCAGAGCGGACCGGCCGGGTCGATGGGGACGTGCCCGATCTCCCCCGCCACGCCGTGCGCTCCCGACACGACCTGCCCGTGCACCACCAGACCGCAGCCGATGCCGGCCCCGACGGTCACCACCGCGAAGTCGGACAGCCCGACCCCGGCGCCGAACCACTGCTCGGCGACGGTCAGCGCCCGGACGTCGTTGTCGACGGTGACGGGCAGCCCGGTCGTCATCCGGGCCAGCTCCGCGAGCGGTACGTCACGCCACTCCAGGAAGGGCGAGTAGCGCACCACGCCCGTCGCGGGGTCCACGTCGCCGGAGACCGCGATGCCCAGCCCCTGGACCTGCACCCCGAACCCGTCGGCCTCCGTCAGCAGCTCCTGCACCAGCCCCGCCGTCGAGGCCAGCACCGACTTGGGGTCGCGCGCGGTGAGCGGCACATGCCGGGCGACCCTGATCCGGCAGCGCAAGTCCGTGAGCACGGCGATGAGTTCGTCGCCCGTCATCTTGATCCCGATGAACAGCGCCCGCCCGCCGTCGACCAGCACCGGGTTGGCCGGCCTCCCCAGCGACGGCTGCCGCGCCTCCTCGTCGACGTCCTCCAGGAGGTAACCGGCCTCGATCAGCGGCCGGACCGCTTTGGTCACCGCCGCGGCGGACAGCCGCGTCCGCCGCGCGATCTCCGACCGCGTGAGCGGACCGTGGGACAGCACAGCGGTGAAGATCTGTGAAGCGGCCGGCGTATGGGCCGGGAAGGCCTCGGTTCGACTGGTCGAGCGCATGGCCGGAACCTAAGTCCCTTATTTTCCGCTGTCAATAAAAGAAGCACAGATATCTTTAGGCCCTCCCATGGCGGGCTCGCAGCCTACGAAAGACAGACGCGTACGGGGTATTGACACCTGATCAGAGGTCTGGGTTGGCTTCGGCCATCTCGGCCGCGCATTCGTGAGAGCCAACTTGCACGAAGCTGTCGGCATGCGTACTCTCGTGAGAGTCAACCACCACGAAGAGAGCAAGCTATCCCCACGGCCTCCGGGCCCGTGCCGAGCCAAGGAGACACACCTCATGACCACCACCACTTACGCCGTGGACGTGACCGAGATCGGCCCGGTCGAGGTGTCCGTCACCGAATACGGGCCCGGATCCGGGCAGCCGTTCCTGCTGCTGCACGGCGGCGCGGGACCGCAGTCGGTGACCGGCTTCGCCGAGAAGTTCGCCGCCCTCCACCAGGTCCGCGTACTCGCCCCGACCCACCCCGGGTTCGCCGGCACCGCGCGCCCCGGGGCCCTGGACTCCGTAGGCGGCCTGGCCGCGCTCTACCAGGGGCTGCTGGACACATTGGACCTGACCGACGTCACCGTGATCGGCAACTCGATCGGCGGCTGGATCACCGCGGAGATCGCGCTGCTCGCCTCACCGCGGGTGAGCGGCATCGTCCTGATCGACGCGGTCGGCATCGAGGTGCCCGGCCACCCGGTCGCGGACTTCTTCTCCCTGACCATGGACCAGGTCTTCACGCTCAGCTTCCACAACCCCGCGCCGTTCCGCATCGACCCGTCCACCCTCCCGCCCGCGGCCCAGGCCGCCGCGGCCGGCAACCGCGCCGCGATCGCGACCTACGCCGGGGCCGCGATGACCGACCCCACCCTCGCCGAGCGCCTCGCAGCACTCGAACTCCCCACCCTGGTGCTCTGGGGCGAGAGCGACGGAATCGTCGATGCCGACTACGGACGCGCCTACGCCAAGGCCATCCCCATGGCGCAATTCCAACTGCTGCCCGCCACCGGCCACTCTCCCCAGCTGGAGACCCCCGACCAGGTCATCCACGCGATCTGGGACAGCGCCGACACCGACTTCTCCGCCTTCGCGCGCTGAGAACCCGAGCCCCCCAGACCCAGACCCCCCGCCCGAGGAGATCCGGCCATGCCCAAAACAGCCGTCACCCGCATCACCCACAGCTGCCACCTGATAGAGATCGGCGGCCGCACCTTCCTGACCGACCCCTGGTTCAGCACCCGCCCCGGCTACTACCAGGGCGAGCCGATCGCCATCGCCTTCCTGCCGAAGCTCGACGGCGTACTGATCAGCCACGAGCACTACGACCACTGCGACCTTCAGGCCTTCGCCGCCTACCGGGACCGCTCGGTCCCGCTGTTCGTCGCCGAGACCGTCGCGCCCCTCGCGCGCAAGCACGGCTTCACCGACGTCACCGCCCTCGCCCCGTGGGAGCACGCCGAGGTCGGCGGCGTCACCATCACCGCCACCCCCGCCCAGCACGGCGTCTACGAGGTCACCTTCGTCCTGCGCGCGGGCTCCGACGCGGTGTACTTCGCCGGCGACACCATGCTCATCCCCGAACTCGCCGACATCCCCGAGCGCCTGGGCCACATCTCCCTCGCCCTGCTGCCCACCAACGGCCTGCACATCCGCCCCGCGAACAACATGCAGGTCGTCATGAACGCCGACGAGGCCGCCGAACTCACCGCCATCCTCAAGCCCGAACTGGCCGTCCCGCACCACTACGCCTTCACCAAGGGCTTCCTCGGAGACCGGCTCATCACCCACAGCGACAAGAACCCCCTCCACTTCCAGGACGCCTCCCGCGACCTGGCCCCCGAAACCTCCGTCCGCATCGTCGACCCCGGCACCCGGGTCGAGCTGTGACCCATGCCCGCTGGTGAACGCGTGTTCCCCCGGTATGGGGTAGAAATGGTGGAACGTGCGCGGCAACACACGGTCCGGGCAGGCGTGCGGCTCCATTGCGGCACGTGGGGGTGCCTTCACCGCTGAGGGGGTGTGGCGTCATCACAGGACGTCCGGGGTTCGGCGAGGTGCTACGTGCTCATCGGCGCGTGGCACGGCTGACGTTGGAGCAGTTGGCCGAGGCGTCGGGGGTCAGTGCCCGGACGCTGTCGGACATGGAACGCGGACGGAGCAGGGGACCTCAGCACCGGACGGTGACCGCGTTGGCGGATGCCCTCGCGCTGGAGGGAAAAGTCCGCGAGCAACTGGTCGAGCTGGCGCGCGAGGGCCGGCTGCGGGATCACTGGAAGCGTCCGACCGGTCTGTGTGAACTGCCGCGGTCGGTCGACGACTTCACCGGCCGTGCCGCTGAACTGGTCTGGGTGAGCGAGCTGGTGTACGCCGAGAGTGCGCCGGGGGTCGGCGTGGTGGGGCTCATCACCGGGTCTGCGGGCCTGGGGAAGACCACGTTCGCCGTTCGCGCCGCTCATTCGGTACGGGCGAGCTTTCCCGACGGGGTGCTCTTCCTCGATCTCCTGGGCATGTCCCAGCGGCCTCTGGAAAGCGCCGACGCCTTGCAGTTGCTGCTGCGCGCGCTCGGTGTCGCGGACCCCCAGATCCCGGGCGACGTCCAGGGACGCGCCTCGTTGTACCGGTCGCTGTTGCGGGACAGGCATGTCCTGGTCGTCCTGGACAATGCCGCGTCGGAGGAGCAGGTGCGCCCGCTGCTGCCGGGCGGGAGTGCGGGCAGGGCGCTGATCACCACCCGGCGGTTGCTGTCGGGTCTGGAGGGTGTCCGCAGGCTCGTCCTGGGGCCCCTGCCGTTGCCGGAGTCCATGGAACTGCTGACCGGGATCCTGGGCGATCGTTCCGCGTCCGACGGGGAATCGGCCCTCACGCGGCTCTCCGAGTTGTGCGGCGGCCTGCCTCTGGCGCTGCGGATCATCGGGAACCGCCTGGTCAGCCGACCTGGATGGGGCGCCGCCGAGCTCGCCGCCCGGCTGGCGAACGAGGAGCGCAGACTGGATCAGTTCAAGGCCGGCGATCTCAAGATCGCCAACGCGTTCAGGATGTCGTACGAGCAGCTCGCCGATTCCGCGCGGCGGATGTTCCGGCGACTTGCCGTGGTGCCGGGACAGGATTTCGACGCCGCGCTGGCAGCCGTCGTCGGCGGGGTGCCGGTCGAGGATGCCTGGGAGGCTCTGGACGACCTCGTCGACCTCGGCCTGCTGTACGACAGCGACGCGGGCCGTTACCGCTTCCACGACCTGGTCCGCCTGTTCGCCCGCGACCGGCTCCGCGAGGAGGAGAGCGCGGCCGAGCGCGAGGTGCTCACGGAGAGGGTCACCTCGTGGCTGCTGCGGATGGCCACGCTGTCCGGGCGGTGGTTCGAACCGGGCTACGGCCGTCCCGACCGGCCCGACCCCGATCTCGCTGTCCTGTCCTCCGCGGAGGAGGCCGACTGGTGGCTGCGGGTGAACGTGGACAACTGGCTGGGCGCGATGCGGGCCGCGGCAGGCAGCGGCCGGCACTTTCTCGTTCTGGACTGTGCGGCGTCGATGCACTGGTTCTCCGAACGGTGGGCGCACAGTCCGCACTGGCAGGAGGTCTTCACGCGGGGAGCGGCGGCCGCCGCCGCCCTTGGCGATCTGGCGCAGCAGGCCAATCAGCTGAATTATCTGGCCTGGGTCCACTGGGTGCCGCCCAGCGACCCCAAGGCCGTACTGCGGTACGCGGCCCAGGCACTGGAGTCGGCGACGCGGGCCGGCGCCACGGCGCAGATCGCCTGGGCACACGAGTACACCGCTTCCGCACAGTTCCTGCTCGGCCGGCCCGACGAGGCCGTCGCGTCGTCTTCCCGGGCAGCGGAGATGTTCAAGGCCATCGGCGACATCGATTCCTATGTCCAGAGCAACGCCGCCATCACCAAATACCTTTTTGACGAAGGTCGCTACGCCGAAGCGTTGGAGAGTTACCTCGGACTGCTCGCTCTGTTGGAGGACCCGGAGTCGGGGATGACGCCGAGCGTCGCAACGCACAGTCGGCCCTTGGCGCTGATCCGCATCGGCCAGTGCCTCGGGCACCTCGGCCGCCGTTCAGAGGCGATCACGACGCTCAGGGAGGGAATCGACGGGATGGACACGCTTCAGATGTCCGACTTCCGGCAGGCCGCGGCCCTGAAAACGCTGGCTGCTCTGCTGGCCGAGGAAGGCCGGACCGACGACAGCCGCCGTGCCTACGCGCGGGCGGCGCAGGTCTTCGAAGCGATCGGTGACACCGAGGCGGGCAGCCGCTGCCACGCCCTGGCGACCGCGACGCCCTGACCCGGAGCACTTCTGCGTGCTGTTCTGCGTGTTCCGGCCGGGTCCCTTCGGCTTGGCTGGTGTGCACCGGGACAGACGGTCAAGGCGCTGTCCCTCCAGGTCAGGAGTGACCGTGGCAACCATCAGGAACATCGTCCTCGTGCACGGCGGCTTCGTGGACGGATCGGGCTGGCAGGGGGTCTACGACCACCTGAGCGCCGACGGATACAAGGTGGCCGTCGTGCAGAACCCGACCCTGTCGCTGGCCGGCGACGTCGCCGCCACCCGCCAGGTCCTCGACGGTCTCGACGGTCCGGCCGTGCTGGTCGGCCACTCCTACGGCGGTGTCGTGATCACCGAGGCCGGCAGCCACCCCAACGTCGCGGCGCTCGCCTACATCGCCGCGTTCGCGCCGGACAAGGGCGAGTCGGTCAGCTCCCTGATCGCCGATCCGCCGCCCGGGGCGCCGGTCCCGCCGATCCTGCCGCCCCAGGACGGGTTCCTGTTCCTGGACCGGGACAGGTTCGCGGCCTCCTTCGCCGCCGACGTACCCGAGAAGCTGGCGGCGTTCATGGCCGACTCGCAGGTCCCCTGGGGCGTCGAGGCCCTCGAAGGGGCCGTCTCCGAGCCGGCCTGGCAGACCAAGCCGTCCTGGTACCTGGTCGCCACGGACGACCGCATGATCCCGCCGCCCGCCCAGCGCGCCATGTCCGAGCGGACCGGGGCCACCGTCTCCGAGACCCCCGGCAGCCACGCCGTCTACGTGTCCCGGCCGGCCGTCGTGGCCGCCGTCATCGCCCAGGCCGCCCAAGGACTCAACGGCCAGCCGTAGCAGCGAACGGGCCCCCTTTCCCGCCCCGCTCCGCCCACCACCTCGGGAGTATCCGCATGTCCGTCCGCCCCACGTTCACCCGCCGCAGAGTCATCGCCACCGGCGCGGCCGCCGCGGCATCCGCCGCGATCCTCACCCCGAGCACCGCCAGGGCCGCGACCAGCAGCAGCCCCACGCCGGGCGCCAAGCCGACCATCGTGCTGGTCCACGGCGGCTACGCCGATTCGTCCTGCTGGAACGGAGTCATCCAGGAGCTGCAGAGCAAGGGTTACACCACGATCGCAGGGTCGAACCCGCTGAGGGGTATCCCCACCGACGCCCCGTACATCGGGAGTCTGTTGGACTCCATCAGCGGGCCGGTCGTGTTGGTCGCACATTCCATGGGGGGAACCGTCATCACGAATGCCGCTGCCGGAAAGGACAACGTCAAGGCGTTGGTCTACATCGCGGCGTTCGTGCCCGATGTGGGCGAGACCCAGGGCGAGCTCATCGGCAAGTTCCCAGGCAGCGAGGTCCTGCCCGTGAGCGTGCCGGTCCCCTACACGAAGCCCGACGGCACCACCGGAACCGACCTGTACCTGAGCAAGGACGGCCAGGCAGCCTTCGCCGCCGACGTGTCCACAGCTACGTTCCGACTCCTTCAGGCCACCCAGCGGCCCTTCGACGCGGACTCCTTCACCTACCCGACTCAGGCCGCCGCGTGGCGGACGATCCCGTCGTGGGGGCTGGTTGCCGGCCGGGACAAGGCGATTCCGCCCGCGGCCGAACGCTGGATGTACAGCCGTGCGAACTTCCGCAAGGTCGTCGAAGTGCCGACCTCGTCCCACGTCGCCATGATCAGTCATCCGGGCATCACCGCCTGCCTCATCGAAGAGGCCGCCCAAGCCACCCTCTGACCTACCGCCCACCAGCCCCGGTCCGCACCCCGCCGGACCGGGGCCCAGCCACGGGAGCGGGCAGGTACGGGGTGATGTTGCGCCAGGCGCGCTCGACGTACTCCTCCTTCTCGCCGACCGGGGCGACGTAGTGCAGCGCGCTTTCGGCGGCGTCGTTGCCCTCCAGGCGGGCGATGATCCAGGCGGCGAGGTAGTGCGAGGCCAGGCAGCCGCCGGCGGTGGCGAGGTTGTCCTTGGCGTAGAAGGGCTGGTTGAGCACCTCGACGCCGGCGGCGACGACCCAGGGCTTGGAGGTCAGGTCGGTGCAGGCGGGGATGCCGCCCAGCAGGCCGAGCCTGGCCAGCACGAGCGCGCCGGAGCACTGGGCCGCGATGAGCTGGCGGGCGGGGTCCAGGCGGCGCAGGATGTTCATGATCGCCGGGTCTTCGACGACCTCGCGGGTGGCGATGCCGCTGCCGACAATGACGGCGTCAGCGGCGCAGGCCTCCTCCAGCGTGGACATCTGCTCGATGACCACCCCGTTCATCGAGGTCACCTTGGGACTGGGGGTGGCGATGGTGACGCGCCAGTCGTCGCTCTTGATGCGGTTGAGCACGCCGAGCGCGATCAGGGAGTCGAGCTCGTTGTAGCCCTCGAAGGTGAGGATGGCGATGTGCATGGCGGCTGTCCTTCCGCGTGGGTGGGTTCATCGGTCTTGACGGTAAGGACCCACGAACAGGACAGTCAAAGAATTGTCATGCGTACAATCCGGGGCATGGCAGCCCCGCGGTACAAAACGCTGGTCGACGCGCTCGCATCCGACATCCGGACCGGGCGGCTCGCCGCGGGTGTGCGGCTCCCGACACACCGCGGGCTCGCCGCCCGTGAGGGCATCGCCGTGGTGACCGCGACCCGGGTGTACGCCGAGCTGGATGCGATGGGCCTGGTGAGCCGGGAACAGGGCCGCGGCACGTTCGTTCGTGACATCGCGGTTCCCGCCGGTCAAGGCATCGATCAGCAGGTCGTCGCCACGGATGCGGTCGACCTCAACTTCAACTATCCGTCGCTGCCCGGGCAGGCCGACCTCCTTCGCCACGCCCTGCGCGAGGTGGCCACCTCCGGTGATCTCGACTCGCTGCTGCGCTACCAGCCGCATCGAGGGCGCCCTCAGGACAGAGCCTCGATCGCGCGGCACCTGAGGCGTCGGGGAATCACCACTGACCCTGACCAGGTCCTCATCGTCAGCGGTGCGCAGCACGGCCTGGCCGTCACCGTGATGGCCGCGCTCAACGCCGGCGACGTCGTCGCGGTCGACGCACTCACCTACCCGGGTTTCAAGGTGCTCGCGCATGCCTTTCATCTCGACCTGGCCCCCATACCCGCGACCACCACCGGGCCCGATCTCGACGCCCTGGAGAAGCTGTGCGCGACCCGCCCGGTGCGCGCGATCTACACCATGCCCACCCTGCACAACCCGCTGGGCTGGGTCATGCCGGCGACCGACCGGACCCGCCTGATCGAGATCGCCCGGCAGCACGGCCCGCTCATCATCGAGGACGCCTCCTACGCCTACCTGGTCCAGGACCCTCCCCCGCCGCTGGCCGCAACCGCGCCGGACATCACCGTCTACGTCTCGGGACTGTCCAAGAACATCGCCACCGGCCTCCGCGTCGGCTTCGTCGTCGCCCCGCCATCCGCGGTGCCCTCCCTCGAACGCGCGATCCGGGCGACCACCTGGAACACCCCGGCCCTCACCACCGCGATCGCCTGCCGCTGGCTCGACGACGGCACGGTGGACCACCTGGAAGCGCGGAAACGACACGACGCCAGGACCCGCCAAGCCCTCGCCGGACAAGAGCTGGCAGACCTGCCCATCGTCGGCCACCCCTCGTCCTACTTCACCTGGCTGCCGCTCCCCGACGACGCACGCGCCGACCGCCTGACCGCCGCCCTCGCCCGTCAGAACATCTCGGTAGCCACGGCCGAGCCGTTCACCACCACGACGCACACACCACAGGCGATCCGCCTCGCTCTGGGCTCGACCGATCTGGACAGCCTCCGGTCAACACTGCGTACGGTGCGACGGGCCGTTGCCGAGGACGCCCGCACCTGACCCCCTCGCCGTTGACGCGGTCGTGACGCGGTGGTCACGGAGCGGCCGGCACAGTCGACGGGGAGCCGGGCGCCGTCATCGGAGGGAACAGGCATGCAGAGCTTCGAGCGCAAGCCGGACGCATCCCCCGAACCGGTGGCGCGGCCCGCCGCCGCGGGGCTGCAGCACCCGTCCGGCAGCGGGATGATGCGGTTCATGCGTGAGCCCGAAGGCGCGGCTTCACCTGCCGCGCTCGAACGCAAAGCCGACGAGGAGGCCGACCGGGTCCTGGCGACCGGGTCCGCCGACGCACCCGGGGCGTCGTGGCGCGATTTCTTCGAGCCGCGGTTCGGTGCCGACTTCAGCCAGGTGCGTATTCACACCGACGCCGAGGCCGCCTCATCCGCCCGTACCGAGCACGCGCGGGCATACACCGTGGGCGAGGACGTGGTGTTCGGCGCCGGCCGGTACGCCCCGGAAACGGCAGCGGGCAAGCGACTGCTGGCGCATGAGCTGGCCCATGTGCTCCAGCAACGGCAGGACCCGGCCCTGGGCATCCAGCGTGCTCCGGACGACGGCGCGCATGGAGCCGCATCTCCTGGTCTGGGCAGCCGGTTGGAGGTCATCGAGGCGACCGGGGCCGCCGCCCAGGCGCGCCTTGACCAGATCCTCCGCACCGGAGGGCCGACCCCGCAGACCACCAAAGTCGTCGGGGCCGCGATCATCGAGGTGGAGGGTTACCAAGGCCCCCTGGAAATGCGCGCCATCAGCGGCGCGGACAGCGACGCGCTGGGCCAGGGAGCCTCCGTCTACCACGCGACCAGCCCGACCGGCCGCACCCTGTCGGCCACGCGCAGCATCGCCGGCTCGGGTCCTCGGCGCGATTTCCCCTTCTCCCATATCAACGACGCGGAGATGAAGCTCTTCGAGGACATCATCAGCCGACTGCCGAAGGGCGCCAAGGGCGTCATCTACTTCAGCACCGTGCGCGTCCGCCAGGTCAACGGACAGACGGTCTGGGAGCCGTATCCCGCCTGCTCGGGCTGCATCCGCGCCAGCTTCGAGGCCGCCGGCACCCTTTCGGGAGTCGACCTGGTCAGCCACGCGCCCGTACACCGGACCGGCACCACGGATCTCGACGAGCCCCCCGTCGGCCCCGCCGGGGGCGGCAAGCCGCCCGCGCAGGGCGGACCAACAGCCGCGGAACCGGCCACGCCTGCCCCTGTGGCGCCTCAGCCCGGCCGCCTTGTCAGGGCGGGGGTCACAGTCGGCGCGGGGGCCGTGTCCCTGGGCATCGGATTGCTCAGCTCCTACCTCAAGGCCCGAGTCGACCGAAAGATCGCGGCGGCGCAGATCGACCGAAATCAGGCGAGGGCGGTGCAGGTCATCAATGGAGAGGTCGACACGATCCTCAAGATGATGATGACCAATCCCGCGAAAACGCTCTACGCCCGGGTCTACATGACCAGTGCCGTCATCACGAGCCACGAGGTGAACAGCGCATCGGCCGAGCCGACCACCAGCGACTCTTCTCCCATCATCGACCTGACAGGCGTCCTCTTCACGTTCAACAAGCTGGACCCGGCCCTGGCCGACACCTTCCAGGGCTTCAGCGGCGGCGGGCGTACCACCATCATGGCGCGCCGGCTCGTCAGCGAAATCCCGCTCGAATCACCGCCGATCGAGGACCTGATCACCCTCGCAAAAGCCCGCAAGCTGCCCCTGGACGAGCTCCGTTACTACGTACTGGGCCAGTTCGCCGGAGTCGACGAGAAGCAGGAGCCGCGGAAGTTCATCGCCGATGTGAATCACTGGAAGCACATCCTGGATCTCGTCGAAGCCGCGGCGGCGCGGCCTTGAACGCGGCCGCCGAGCCCGGGTCATCCGTGGATACGTAGCTGACGCCGAAGCGGAACCGGCGTTGCTGACCGGGCTCGATGCGTAGGGCTGAGGCGAATCCGCTGCGGTTGAACGCGTCCGTGATCGCCTCGACGGGTTCGAGGGCGATGGAGCCGCGCCGGCCTCGGGCCAGGGTGTCGCCGGTGAACACGTGCATGAAGCCGCCGAGTTGCCACACGCGCAGCTCGCTGCCTGTCGCGGCGTCGCGCAGCACGGTCTCGGCCCGGCCGTCGGGTCCGGGTTTCAGGTCGGCGAAGCAGGTGTCGATGACGGTCCCGGCCAGTGGCCGTGGCTGCCGGAAGTCCATCGACGGGCAGTGGTCCAGGGCGAGGCGGCCGCGCTCCTCGTCGAGCGGGATCAGTGAGTCGTCCGTGCGTATGAGGGTGTCCGCGGGTATCCGCAGGGTCAGGTTGTCGATGGTGTCCGACAGCCGGAAGTAGGGATGCCAGCCGGCCGCGTAGGGGGCGGGGGTGGTGCCCACGTTCGTCGCCCGGATCTCGATGTCGATCTCGTTGGCCCCGACGAGGTAGGCGACTTCGAGGTCGATCGCGAACGGGTACCCGGGGTGTATGCCGGGCCTGATCCGCGTGGTGCGAAAGGTCAGACGGGCTGCTTGTGCCGTCGTCGTGGTGTCGGTGAGTTCGAAGGGCACGCTGCGGGCGAATCCGTGGTAGATCGTACGGTCCCCGCGGCGGCCGGGCAGCAGGTCGTGGTCGTGGCCCGCGAATCGGTAGCGGCCGTCGGCGATCCGGTTGGGGAACGGCGCCAGCAGGCCGTTGCGTACTCCGTCCTGGAGCAGGAGCTCGGCCTCGTCGCGGTAGCCGTCGGTCAGTTGCCTGTCCTGTCCGTCCCGGCTGACCTGCCAGCTCAGCAGTGTCGCGCCGTGCAGCGCCACCACGACGCGGGCCGAGTCGTCCGGCGCCGAGACGACGACGGTGCGCTCGGCGCCGAGCGCATCCTCGGCGATTCGGAATTCGGGCATGGCTCAGCCGGCTCAGCCGGGCTCGGGGGCGAGTTTCTTGGCTCCGGTCATGATGGCCACCGCGTCCTCCATCGAGTGCGACTTCGGCGTGATGACCCCGACGCTGCTGCCGAGACGCTGGATGTGGATCCGGTCGGCGACCTCGAAGACGTTGGGCATGTTGTGGCTGATCAGGATGACGCCCAGGCCCTGGTCGCGCAGATCCCGGACCAGTTTGAGCACCTGCCCGGTCTCGCGGACCCCGAGCGCGGCGGTCGGCTCGTCGAGGATGACGACCCGGCCGCCGAAGGCGCCCGCGCGGGCAACGGCCACGGCCTGGCGCTGACCGCCGGACAGCGTCTCGACCGCCTGGTTGATGTTCTGCAGCGTGCTGATGCCGAGCCGTTTGATGTGGTCGGCGGCCTGTCGTTTCATCTCACCGGTGTCGAGCATCCGCAGCACCGAGCCCAGGGGTCCTTTACGACGGATCTCCCGGGCGAGGAAGAGATTGCTCGCGATGTCCAGGGCCGGGGCCACCGCGAGGGTCTGGTAGACCGTTTCGATGCCGGCGTCGCGGGCGTCCTGCGGTCGTTTGAAGTTGACCTCGGCGCCGTCGACGAGGATGGTGCCCTGGTCCGGGATGATGGCTCCGGAGAGGCACTTGATGAGGGTGGACTTGCCGGCGCCGTTGTCACCTATGACGGCGAGGACCTCGCCGGGGTAAAGGGTGAGGTCGACGTTGCTGAGGCCGACGACCCTGCCGAAGAGCTTGACCAGTCCCCTGGCCTCGAGCACGGGTGCGGTCATGACTTCACGCTCCGGATCCACTGGTCGACGGAGACAGCGGCGATCACCAGGATGCCCACTGCCAGGACTTGGTAGTTGGGGTCGAATCCGGCCAGGGCCAGGCCGTTGACGAAGACCTGGACGATGAACGCGCCGATCAGCGAGCCGAGCACCACACCGCGTCCGCCGAACAGGCTCGTGCCGCCGATGACGACAGCGGTGATGGACTGCAGGTTGGCGTTCAGGCCGCTGTTGGGGTCGCCGCCGCCGACGCGGCCCACCAGGATCCAGGCGGCCACCGCGATGGCGAGGCCGGCCACCATGTAGGCGCTGAGCAGCACCCGGTTGACCGAGATACCGGCCAGGCGCGCGGCCTCGGCATCGTCGCCCACGGCGTACAGGTGCCGGCCCCACGCGGTGTACCGCAGCGCGAAACCGATCACCGCGAACAGCGCGATCATCAGCAGGACACCCGTGGTCAGGTGCAGCGAGCCGATGGAGACCGTGTTCGCGCTCCACAGCAGGAAGGAACCCGGCGCCAGGGCCACCGTCTGGCCCTTGGCGTAGACCAGCGTGGCCGCCGTGAAGATGCTCAGCGTGCCGAGCGTGACGATGAACGGCGGCAGCTTGATCCGCGTCACCAGAAGTCCGTTCACGGCCTGGGCCGCGACAGCGATGACGGCCCCGATCAGCAGCGCCAGGACACCGGGCACGCCGTGGTCGAAGACGAGTTTCGACATCACCAGTGAGGAGAGCACCAGGACCGCGCCGATGGACAGGTCGATGCCGGCGGTGAGGATGACCAGCGTCTGGCCGGCCGCGAGCGCACCGACGACGGCGACCTGCTGGGCTATGAGGGAGAGATTCTCCAGGTGGTAGAAGCGGCTGTTGAGCAGCCCGAACACCACTGCGGCGAGCACCAGGACGATCGCCGGGCTGAGCGCCGGCTGGCGGTGCAGCACCGTGTGGATGCGCTGATTGAGCGTGGCGGGTCGGTTGAGGAGCTCCACCGCCGATGCCGGTGTGGCTTCGTTGTCCACGTGGGTGGTCACAGGGATCAGGGATCCTTCCAGTTGGCGTGCGCGCCCGCGGCGCACGACGCGGCACCGGTGCGCCGACGGACAGAGCCTCCCGCCCGGCGGCGCACCTGGTCCAGAGCTACGTCAGCCGGGTTCAGCTGCCCCAGCAGGCGGACGCGGCGTCGGTCGGCGACGTGATGGTCAGACCGTCCTGGGCCTCGGTGGCGACCAGGCCGGTGCCGGTGTCGAAGAAGGTCTTGCCGTCGGTCACGCTCGGCTTCTCACCACCGCGGGCCAGCTTCGCGATCGAGCTGACACCCAGGGCGGCCATCTTGCCGGGGAACTGCACGGCGTCGGCGGCGAACACCCCGCTGGTCACGAGCTTCAGGCCGGAGCAGCTGCCGTCGATCGCGTAGATCTTGGCCTGCTTCTCCTTGCCCGCTGCCTTGAGCGCGTTGTAGGCGCCCTGGCCGGCCGGTTCGTTGATCGCGTAGACCACGTTGATGTCGGGGTTGGCCGACAGGCAGTTCTCCATCGCGGTGCGCCCGCCGTCGATCGCGCCCTGCGTGGGCTGGTGGCAGGCGATCGTGTACGTGCCGCCGGAGTACTTGCCCGTCTTGGCTTCCTTGCCGTTCTCGGTGGTGCTGCCCGGGTCGATGCCCATCCCCTGCAGGAAGCCGTGGTCCCGGTTGATGTCCACCGACACGACCTGGTTGTTGAACAGGTCGAGCATGGCGATGACCGCCGGCTTGCCCTTGAGCGCCGCCGCCGCGTACTGGCCGTCGAGCTTGCCGGCGGCGGTGTTGTCGGTGGCGTAGGTGATGTCCGCGACGTCGGCCGGGTTGGTGGCGGTGTCCAGGGCGATCACGAACAGCCCGGCCTGCTTGGCCTGCTTCAGCGCGGCGTTCACCGCGTCGCCGTTGGTGGTGATCAGGATGCCCTTGTCGCCGCGCGAGATCGCGTTGTCGATCGCGGTGATCTGGGTCTGGGTGTCGCCGTCCTTGGTGCCCGCCGCCACCGTGAGCTTCACGTTGTCCTTGGCGGCGGCGGTCTCGGCGTCCTTCTGCATGCTCACGAAGTACGGGTTGGTGAGGGTCTTGAGGATCAAGGAGACACCGACCTGCTTCCCACTGCCACCGGACGCGGAACTGTCCGACGAACCCGAGCCGCTGTCCGACGAACCGCAGGCCGCGAGCGCGGCCGAGAGGCAGACCACGGCACCGACCGCGGCCACCCGGGTGCGTCGACTCCGACGGCCCGACGCCACAGCGACACTGCTGTTTATTGGCATGTTCATGTGAAAAACCCTTCCGGAACCGCCCGAGGGTGAGATCGAGACAACGTTGCCTCGACGCGATACTGCGCCGTGTGGTTGAGTGCGTCAAGACACCGATCGACGTGCAGACGCAACAACTCGGTAACGCGGATTCTTGGGGAGACAACGATGCCTCAGGGGGGACAACCACCCTTGGAACGCCAGAACCGACCCACGATGCGGGACGTGGCGGCACTGGCCGGGGTGGCCATCAAGACCGTCTCGCGGGTCGTCAACGGGGTCACCACCGTCGACCCCGTGCTGGCCGCCCGGGTCACCGAGGCCGCCGACAAACTCGGCTACCGGCCGAATCTGACGGCCAGTAACCTGCGCCGCAGCGACGGCCGGACAGCCACGATCGGGATGCTCGTCGAGGATGCGGCGAACCCCTTCTCCGCGGCGCTGACGCGCACGGTGGAGAACGCGGCACGCGAGCGCGGCGTCCTGGTGCTGATCGGCAGCCTGGACGAGGACCCGGCCCGCGAACGCGAGCTGGTCTCCGCGCTCATCGACCGACGGGTGGACGGGCTGGTGATCGTCCCCGCCGGCCGCGACCACAGCTACCTGATCAAGGAGCAGCGCGCGGGCACCTGCCTGGTCTTCCTCGACCGCGAACCGCAGCTCCTCGACGCCGACGCGGTGGTCTCGGACAACCGGCAGGGCGCGATCAACGCGGTCAAGCACCTGCTCGACGCCGGCCACCGGCGCATCGCCTACCTCGGGGACCGGACCACGGTCGCCACCGCCGTGCAGCGCTTCGCCGGATACCGGCACGCCCTGGAACTCGCGCATATCGAGGTCGACGAAGAAATCGTCCGGCACCAGGCGAGCACGGTGGAAGCGGCCATCGAGGCCACTGAGCAGCTACTGAGGCTGCCCCACCCGCCCAGCGCGCTGTTCACCAGCCAGAACCTGGTCACCATCGGCGCCAGCCGTGCGCTGCGCACGCTCGGCCTGCACCAGACGGTGGCCCACGTGGGATTCGACGACTTCCCCCTCGCCGACATGCTCCAGCCAGGCATCTCCGTCATCGCCCAGGACATCGAGGCCCTGGGCAAACTCGCGGCCGAGATCCTGTTCCGCAGGCTGGACGGCGACCAGTCGCCGAGCAGAACGTTCACCGTGCCGACCCGCCTGATCGTGCGGGGCTCGGGCGAGATAAGGAATGGGGAATCCCGCCATGACCGAACCCGCTGAACCCACCCCGGCCCCCACCCCCCGGGCAGACCCGTTCCTGGTCACCGTGGTCGGGGAAGCCCTCATCGACCTGGTCCCGCACGGCGACCCCGGTGGCTTCCGGGCCCAGCCCGGCGGCAGTCCGTTCAACGTCGCCATCGGCCTGGCCCGACTGGGACACCGGACATCGCTGATGGCGCGACTGGCCGACAACGCGTTCGGCCGGATCCTGCGCGACCACGCCGCCGCCGAGGGAATCGATCTGACCTGCGCCCCGCACGCGCCCGAGCCGACCACCCTGGCGGTCGTCTCCATGAACGCCGATGCGCAGGCCAGTTACGACTTCTACTTCAACGGCACCGCCGACTGGCAGTGGACCGCCGCCGAGGCAGCCCTCGTCCCCGCGGACACCGCCATCCTCCACTTCGGCTCGCTCGCCTCCTGGACACCGCCGGGGGACGAGCACATCCACGCCGCCGTACGCGAGATGCGGCAACCCGGCCGGACCCTCATCAGCTACGACCCCAACGTCCGGCCCGTGCTGCTGCAGGATCCGGTACGCGCCCGAGAGGCCGTCGAGCGCGGCGTCGGCGCCGCACACCTCGTCAAGGCCAGCCGCGAGGACGTCGAGTGGCTCTACCCCGCCGCCGACATCGAGCAGGTCGGCGCCCGCTGGCTCGAACTCGGCGCCATGCTCGTCGTCATCACGGACGGCCCCCACGGCGCACACATGTTCCAAGCAGACGCGGCGCGCATGACCCGCCCCGGCCGCAAGGCCGCGGTGGCCGACACCGTAGGAGCCGGGGACGCCTTCACCGCGGCGCTGCTCGGCGCCCTGCTGCGGCACGGCCTGCACACCCCCGAACTCCTCGCGCGCTCCTCTCCCACCGTCCTCGCCGCCGCCGTCGACGACGCGATCCTGGTCTCCGCGCTCACCTGCGAGCGCGTCGGCGCCGACCCGCCCATCGCACTCCCCCGGCCGAATGTCTCCGCCGGCGCACCGCTGACGGAGACAGACCTACGTTTCAGCGATCAGCCGCCGGGCTGAACGCGCCTGGCCCACGTCCGCCTACTTCGTCCGGTAGGCCTTGACGATGGTCTGGGTCAGGGTGTTGCCCTTCTTGTCCGTGACCTTGGCCTTGAAGGACACACCCTTGCCGGCCTTGGGGTTCTTCACCTTCACCTTGCCGCTCCTGACGGTGAGCTTCTTCCAGTGCGCCCCGCCGTCGAAGGAGACGTACACCGTCAGAGACTTCAGGTTGCCGCCGGCGCCCGCGCCCTGGACCGTGACCGGAACCGTGGTGGTCGCCCTGTCGTACGGGGCCGAGATGCCCGTGTTCGACGCTCCGTCGGCGAGCAGCGGGAGGATGGCCCAGATCTGGTCACCGTCCCGGTAGAGGCCGTACCGGCCGCCGACCTTGGGGCCGAAGACACCGACGTTGAAGCTGCGCTTGTAGGTCCGTCCGGCCTTGAACCTCTGGTCGTCGCGCCAGTAGCTGGCCTCGGGTTCCGAGTCGGGCGCGGCCGTGGGAGAGATCTGGGAGAACGCGGTGGACCACTTCACGCCGGTGGTGGAGAGGTACACGGTGCGGGTGGCCGGCAGCCTGAGCTCGGCGGCCCACCCGTAGCCGATGACGTCCCCAGCGGTCACGGGCATGAAGATCAGCGTGCCACGCTTGTTACTGGCCGATGAGCCGAGTCTCACGGACACCTTGGCGAGTTCGCCGGCCTTGGCGTGCTTGGTGAAGCCGGTGGCGAGGGTCCTCGCGCTGGAGCCGTAGGCGAGGTTGTACTCGGTCGAGCCGTGGGCCCAGGTGCTCATGAACTGCTGGTGCAGCTCACCGGCCTTTGCCTGCGGGCCGAGATGGGCGATGCGCAGGATCTTGAACCCCGTCAGCCGCCAGTAGTTGGCCACGCTGTTGCCGCCGACGTCGAGCTGGTACTGCGTCTCGGCGAACCGCTCGGTGGCCCTGCTGTCCGGAACGGTCACGGAGACCGCCTTGGCGGTGCGCGCGTCGACGGTCACGGTCGTGTTCTTGCTGATCGAGAGGTTGGGCCGGACGATCCAGTCCAGGCCTGTGATGTTCTCGGCGGAGCCGGCGTAGAGGCTGCTGTCGAGCGCGTAGCGGCCCTTGGGAACCCGCAGGGTGACCGTGCCGCTGTCGTCGTGGATCCACTGGCCCGTGCCGGCGGCCAGTCCGGTCAGGCCGCCGAGGGCGGTCTCGTACTTCGCGGTCGGCTTGCCGTCGCGGCCGAGGTGCTTGACGGTCAGGGTGTACGACTGGACCTCGCGCTCGGTGGCCGCCAGCGTACGGACGCTCTGGCCGCCGCCGGTCGCCACCACGTAGCCGCTGTACGAACCGTCGAGGGTGCCCAGCTTGGTGTTCACGGTGGCCGTGGCCTCGGCGGCGCCGCCGGCCGGGAGGGTC
>Ga0307517_10003787_pt1 | contig 23506 bp, 17 predicted proteins | sample 23_EM_MG_FD_194515 | JGI IMG/M metagenome (GOLD analysis project Ga0307517, IMG submission 194515) | Populus trichocarpa ectomycorrhiza microbial communities from riparian zone in the Pacific Northwest, United States - 23_EM | ecosystem: Host-associated > Plants > Roots > Unclassified | place...
AAGACAACAAACAATTTTTGGACATATAATTTGAATATTTGCAACATTAAACCATTTTTACAATCAAAGATTTTTAAAAATAAAAAAAAAACACTAGGCTTGTGGCTCAGTAGCATAAGCAAGGTTTCCTTGCCTCTATCATTTGGGTTCGAGTCTCAGCGTGCACGCTTATCACCCTTGTGGTATCTTATCTGTCTACTGGGCTTGCAGGGTGTTCAGCAAGTTCGGGGATTAGTTATGATGCGCGTAAGCTGGTTCAAACACCCGGGTTACCAAAATAAAATTACTTGAAAAATAAAATAAAATTTAGGAATCGAACGGAACTGTATGCAGAAGAGCGAGCATTCCCCCCTTCTTTTCTTCTTTCTTCTTCTGACCAGTGTGTGCCAAATTATTTATTACTTCTTTATTACTTTTCAACAGAAAATCATTTTTTCACTTACCTAACACAACTCTCAAACAACACGCGCTATCAATAGCGTGGACCCCTTTGCCATCAGGATCCAGACATCAGATCCCAAAAAAAACAGAGCTCCCACGATCAACGCGTGCCTTTCATCCGCTGAATTGGAGCGTGAACTGCCAATCCAAATTCTAACAAATGACCTTTTATATTTTCTCCCAGCAAGTCGGTTGACGTTTCCCTTTAATTGGCTTTGCAAAATTTAGGTCTCTCTTTGTTACAATAAATTAAAAATCCGTAATAACGCCTCATAAGCGACTGGGTCTCGGAAAAATCTCTCTGATTAGCTGACTCCGGTATTGACTCACTCGCTATTGATAGCGATCTCTCCCGGCAGCGACGATGAAGAACGGACTCGAAGTCTTCGATTTCAAAGAAGAAAACGAGATAGCTGAATTAGCAGCTGGTAAAGTCTTAGGCAAGTTCAAAAACCCTAGTCTCGACAATCCCTTCATTTCCGAGTACCAGTTTCTCGAATGCTGTACTTGCAGCCACTTTTTATTTCCTTTTATGGAAAATTATAGTAAAAATCATGTAATTGAAGAAGAAATTAGTTATGCCGTAGTACTAATATTCTAAATTGGGAGTTCGAATTATTTTGATTATTTAGGGATATTTTTCTTTTCTGATTGAAGTAAAAGTAGAATTTGCGCGTGTTTATTGTTTTAGGAGATTAATTTTAGGTTTGATATTACTGATTTTTGTTAACCGTGTGTTCCAGTTGCCCAGGAATGTGATGTTCCTGGAAAGGAATCCGGCAGTTTAGTTTGTGTAGATGCTGATGCTATTGGCTGTGATAATGCTGATACTTGTGTTCAGCCCGGAACTGTTAGAGACGACTTAATCACTGAAGAAGGAAATTCTGGTTCTGATGCTGTTCCCCTACTCACTTCTTTAAGTCATGATCAAGGCTTTTGTTTTCGGGTCGATGATTTTGAGTCGAAAAGGCTTTTCAGTGAAGACGAGAGGATAATTTCATGCCATGAAGCACCTTTGCCTGGGGAAAGCCAATTAAACCGTGGTCATAGAGACTCTCCACCGTCCAGTGTATGTTGGCTTCTCCTATGGCTGACGAGTTATGTTTTCAATCATGAAATTGATTATGAAGTCTTGCTTTGCTTTGTTTGAAAATTCTACAGAGTGAGGCTGATGATGGGCAATTAGATGTTGATGACCACATGGAGGATTGTTCTCCATCAAGCCCCACTCCTGATATTACAGAGGCTAGCGGTATTTTCTCATGATATCATTTACTGGATATTGTGCTATCTGTGGGGGTTTTCTTTTTCTTTCTTTCTTTTCCTTCTCTTCTTTTTCTAACTTACTGTGGTTTTCTGCGTGATTACAGTTATTTTAAATGGCCCCACACCAACCAATTGTTTCAGCTACGCAGAAGTGGTACAAAATTTTCTCTGTCATGAATTAATTAAGTTTATATTGAATCAGGAACGAGACAGGTTTCTATTAAGTTTATCCTGTATTTGATATCCTGTATCATACTTGCTTTAAGGTGTTCGGTGACTTCAGTCACTTAGCAATTGCAGGTTTTCTGATTTTAGTCTGGCTTTCTAGGTTGTTATTCCTGTGTTATTTTCTTGAATTAGCTTATATGTTCTCCAACCTCATACCAAGACTCCTATTTGAGTGTTATTTGTTGCTTGAGTGTCTTGGACACTACAGGCTAATGCGTTTAGCTGCTGAAGGTTAACATTACAAAGCTTTTTCCATGGCAATTCCACCTTTTTGGTATTGCATCCAAGTTTTGTTTCTTCTTCTACTTGTTAAGCTATGCTAATTGCATTTTGTAAAAATGAATAACCAGTTAGTATTGAACCTCAGACATGTGCTTCATGTTTTAAAATCAATCAATCAATCCATTTCATATTTGGTTTGGTGGGGATTTTTTTCCCCACTCATTTTATGTATGCTGTTCAATGAGCAAATGGCTACTGGCTCAGTTTTATACATCTTTTCAGAAAGAATTTTCAAGATTAGTAATTATATGTTTTTTGTGTGATTTGCAGGGGGGGATTAATCTTCTTGTTGATTATGTTGTATACCGGGGTAAACATTGTTCTGGGTGTGTGATGACGTTTTCTTATGGTGGTGTTAAAATAAATGGTGCAACTGCACATGGAGACGAAGGAACCTTTGGCTTTGAAGCGGGAATTGAAGACATTGTTAGTATTGAGTCTCAGAATCTTCAAAGAGTAAGTTTTAGCTACCTTATGGGAATATAACTTGTGCTATTTTAGCATGCCTAATAAGTTGTATTTATTACGTGTTCAGTTTGGAACTGTAACAATTAAGCTCAACATACTTTCAAAGGATGCAGTACAAGCTGATACCACACATGGCATGTCAGGTTAGTAGCCTTGTAGTGGTTTGGTGCTTCATATTTTGTTTTCATGTATTCATGAGCTCAATATTGAGGCAATTCACGTGAGCAGCCAAAAGTATTTTAAAGTTCCCCAGCTAATTGCTATTCTAGCATTTCAGACACAATATATATGAACACAATATTGCAAATTTGTGAAATTGGTGACACATGTACAGTGGATTTGCCTCAATATTGAGTTCATTGATCTGATGAGTTGCAATTTTTTTTTTTGGTATGATTATATCATGCACAACTAAAGTTCCTTGCTCTTAATTTGCTAATTTTATTTGTCGGTGTAGGTGTGGAGGAGTTGGAGGTTGCAGTTGTTGAGCCAAATTGGTCCAGGAAATGGGAAGAGATTTCATCTTTAAACTTGAAGTACTCAGCTCTACTGAGCGTTATACATGAGTAAGTTTGCTGAATTGCTGCCATCTGAAGTTATTTGTTACAATTTAGCTTTCATCTAATTTTCTATGCTTCATGCTTAAATTACACTTGGAGGCTTGTGCCAATGCCTCCAATGAAGGTACTATTTTACCCATTAAATAACTTCTTTTGCTTTCCATGTAGTGCCAGTTTATACTGGCTAAAAACTTGCTTGTTGCTTGGCCACAACTTTTGAGTACTTATCCATCCTGTTGATATACTAAAAATTACTTAGCTCAAGGATAGAAAGATTTGTGTTTGCTAAATGTTGAGGAAGGCTGGCTTGGCAGTCTCTTCTCTCTCTCCGTGTTTTTTTTTTTTGGTGAATTTTTATTGCTGCCCTGTTATTATATCATTTTACTTTTCTTGCCTTTTCTTTTCTCCATTTGCTTGCAGTATGGATAGTGCAATGGATGGAGGAGTGGACTTACTTCAACAGAGGCGTTATTTCCCGAGGTGAGTAATAGCCCCCTTAGTGTTGGGCAATGAAATGTATTTCTTGGTTCTCTTGCCACCCTGCTTCAATTCATCTGTTGGTTCCAGATTCCTTTGTGGTTTCATGTCTCTATATTCTCCACTTTACTTATGGATCAAACTGCATTAAAATTATGCAAATTCAATCAATTACATCCTGGGGCTGTTTTTATTGTTTATAAAGGTAAATTAGGTATCATAGTTCTTGATCTTTCCTACCATCTTAAGATTCAGTCAAAACAAATTCATCTTTGGTTGTGTGGGATAGATTTTCTATCTATTGCTGATGAACATATTAGTGTTAATCATTAAAGCAGTAGGTGAGTGGCCCTTGGGCTCAAGTGTTCTTTCTTCCTTTCTTCCACCATGTAAACATTTATTATTGTCCCAGAAGATTTACATGCAAGCTCCCCCCTTAACCTCCAAATGAAGTGTGCTTTGAGATATATGTTAATATGAAAACTGTATAAGAAAAATTTGACAGAATTTTCCATCTGAGTTTCATCCGCTTTGCAGAATGTGCTTTTAGATGAAGGTTCTGGACTTCTATAATTTTGAAACCGATAATATTAGTTTTTATTCGTGTGCTTGTGCGCTGTGTGCATATTCCTTGATTTCTAATCCTCAGAGAAGATATTCTTTGTCTCCTTTGCACCAGTGGGATATGTAAATCTTTTGCTGTTAGTACAAACACATATGCTGTAGTTGTTATAGTAAGTTACTGAATAATCTTGGCACTTTCACAGTTTTGATGTGGAGTTTGAAGATGTTATCTATCCAAAAGGGGATTCAGATGCAGTTTCCATTAGCAAGAGAGATGTTGATCTATTACAACCAGAGACTTTCATCAATGATACAATTATTGACTTTTACATTAAGTAAGTCTATGTTATGCAACGTTTTCATTTAGTTGCAACCAATCCATTTCTAGTCCTTAGGATGTTAAGGTTGTGTCACATAACTTGTTTCTGGTGAGATAATTTTGAAAAGAACTGAGGATCGAGTTTTTACGTGCTTTTTTTAATTTATATATGCAACTCCATTACTATTTCATACTCCTACATCTGTTAGAATTTGCTATGGTTTTACAGTAATGTGCTTTTTTTATGAAAAAAAAAATATGATTGGGTCGCAGGTATTTGAAGAATCAGATTCCTCCTGAGGAAAAGCACAGATACCATTTTTTCAATAGTTTTTTCTTTAGGAAGCTTGCTGATCTAGACAAAGATCCATCCAGTGTGAAAGATGGCAGAGCTGCTTTTTTACGCGTTCATAAATGGACCAGAAAAGTGGATATATTTGGAAAAGATTACATTTTCATCCCTGTAAATTTCAAGTAAGAAAATAGTTAAAATAACACCTTTCTTTTACAATGTGATTTTATTCCTTTGCTAGTGTAATTTGTATGCATGTTTTAATTACAGTCTTCACTGGAGTTTATTAGTCATATGCCATCCTGGTGAAGTAGCTGGTGTGAAAGGTGAGTTCTTGGTGGAATGCATGATGTTGAGTGGTGATCAGCCTTGTGTTTATATGTTTGCATCAAATTTCAGATGAAGATACATCAAAATCTGTCATAGTACCATGTATTTTGCACTTGGATTCTATCAAAGGAACTCATGCAGGTCTCAAAAATCTAGTTCAAAGGTATTACCTTTTATACTTGTTTGTACCTTTTTGTTTGTCAACATATCTGTGCATGCATATTTCTGGACACACTAATGGGAAATGAAGAGGAACAACAATGGGAATTAGTATTTGATTATTTTGGAATTTCAATATAGTATGACTGCTAAAAAAATAGAGTAATCATACTATATTGAAACTCCTAACAATCAAATAGTGATTCCCATTGTTGTCCATCTTCACCCCCCATCACACTGAAGGTGACATGTCGCTTCAATTTGTCAATTTGCCTGTCACACATGGATAAACCATCATGTTTCCATGTTGATTATTTTTTCAACTGTCATCTTGCTCATGTATAACAATGCAAGTTTTATGGCACACACATCTCTCTCTCCCATTCGTTCTTTTTTATCCTTTTCCTTGAAAACCTTCATTTTATTGTATAATTTTCTGAAAGCAACCCCTTGTTATTTATATGTCACTTTCATTCACTGAAATGACAGTTATTTATGGGAAGAGTGGAAAGTGAGGCAGAAGGACACATCAGAAGACATGTCTTCAAAATTCTTGAATTTGCGGTTTGTCCCTCTTGAGGTATTTGCCTAGTCTTGGTTAATAAATTTAACTACTTCAGAGTGTATTACTGCAGAACAGTTCCAATAGAAGCTATCTTTTGTTATCTGGGCATATAGAGAAGGAAAAATGTGAAGGGAGTTTCAGGTCCTCTTTGCACATACATTATGGATCATGATCTCCCTTTAGTATGAATAGCTAAATCAGATGACCAACACTTTAAGCTTATGGAACTGTTTGTGTTATCTTAAATGGGATATGATATCTAGTAAATAGAGGAAAGTATTTTCATGGATTAAGTTTCATTCAGTTGAAGTTCTTTTCTAGCATTATATAAGGTGGCTTTTTTATGTTTAGAATCCACAATTCATATATAAATGAAAATATCATTATGTGCAAATATAATCTGACTGCAACATGTTTTGGGATTTGTTTGCTTGCTCCTCATTTTCAAGTAAATCAGATCTCGTTGAAAGTTGTTGCCTAACGATATATTATTACTATGATGCTTAAAAATTCATGAAGAAAAGGCAATTTTGTATTGCTTTTTGTGATAAGATAGTGTGTATTTGTGCAGTAATTTGCCGCATTGTTATGTTATAAGCTTCGGCCTGTATGTTTTTGTCTGATGCATGGTTTTATGATCTGTTTGGGGTTTGTGTACTGTGATTGTTCTTACATTTTGTTCATGTGTCTTATCAGCTGCCACAGCAAGAAAATTCATTTGATTGTGGCTTGTTCCTGCTTCACTATCTGGAACTGTTTTTGGTAGAGGCCCCTGTGAATTTTAGCCCATTCAGAATAAACGAGTTCAATAAGTTTGTAAGTTCACCCCATCAGATGTTTCTCTGAAAGATATTGCATTTCTATTTTTCCAAAGCCAAGGGTCTGAACATGGTAGAAAGTTGCATTTTGAATTCTGCAAGATAGTGAACAGAAATCATGGCAATACATGGGAGTGAATCCTGGCAATACATGGGAGTTATATTGCCCCTAATCCTTGAACTATGTTGATAATTAACCCTTTTTTTTGTTAATTTATGTAGCAAAGCACCCTGAAGGCCTGAACATTTTTATTTTAGACAGAGACTGTTTTACTTGAATATTGATACTGTAATTGATTATTTGTTTGTTCAGCCTTTCATATGTTTAGTCGTACACAGTTACTCTACTTTTCTTGATTTTTCCTTGAATGAACAGCTTAATGGGGACTGGTTTCCTCCTGCTGAAGCTTCTCTCAAGCGTACTCTTATCCAGAGGCTAATTTCGGAGCTTCTTCAAAATCGTTCTCGGGAAGTTTCTTCTGGTGGTTGCAGCAATGAACCTCAGTCTGATTTTTCAGAAATGAATGGGAAAGAATCTGGATTGGGGCTTGTTTCAGAGAGATGCACACCTGCTGGAGCTTGTCATGTTAATTTATCAAGTTCTGATCCTGGCCAGGGCATTGAAATTACTCTATTGGAAGCATCTTCTGTGAGGAATTCTCATTGTGTTGATGATTCTGGCTTAGTTCTCAGGGAATTTTTTGAGCCAGGAGTTGCTGCTGGATCATTACTTACACACTGTCCATCCTTTGACCAGTCATCGTCTTATTACCACCTTAATGATACTATGTCACAGATAGAGGTATTGACCTTATCTATTATTCTAGCTAAATGGTTTCGTAGGCATGCAATTTACAGTGCTTTCTTTTTGTTAGTTGAAACTTGAAAGTGGTAAAAGAGGTCCGCCAACGGTCTCTTTTGAATTTTTATGCTTGACACTTTTTTTGGTTTTGCAGCAGGATGATACAGAAACTGGCGAGCAGTTTGTGTATTTCTCTTCTGGAGAGGCTGTTTTTCAGCAAATTGCAGGAATACCTCCTCAGGATGGTTCTATATCATGTTCTTTTAGAGGCTTTGGGGCTGATGATTCCTGGAATCCAGGGATTTCTTTGCAAGCAGATGACAATGGTTCATCTTCAGAAACATCAGACTGTGCCTCTGATGATTCAGATGTAGGAATCATTGAAAATTGTCCAGTTAAGGAAGATGTAGGTCTATGTCAGAAAGAGAAATCTGATCAACAAACATCTTCTTTGATGGAAAACATAGAGTGTTTGACAACAAGCCTTGCTGCTGCCTCTAGTGAGATGCTTGAGAATCCTGCCTTTGGAGATATACAAAACCTTGAAGGTAGTGAGGACACTCACAGGATTGACGATGGCAATGAGAATGTCAGTCTCGCCTCTTGTCAGGGAAATTTCTCAGCACCGCTGCAAGAGGACAACAACTTGGTAGAGAATGTGGCAGAGGTCACTCAGGATGATATGCAAACAATTGAAGGTATACATAACCTTGAAGGTATTGATGACACTGACAGGATTGGTCATGGCAATGAGAACAACAACTTGGTAGAGAATGTGGCAGAGGTCACTCAGGATGATATGCAAACAATTGAAGGTATACATAACCTTGAAGGTATTGATGACACTGACAGGATTGGTCATGGCAATGAGGACAACAACTTGGTAGAGAATGTGGCAGAGGTCACTCAGGATGATATGCAAACAATTGAAGGTATACATAACCTTGAAGGTATTGATGACACTGACAGGATTGGTCATGGCAATGAGAACGGTAACCTTGCCTCGTGTCAGGAAAATTTATCTGCATCATTGCAAGAAGACCATGCTTTGTTAGGGAATGGATTACATCAAGATTTGCAAAAGACTGAGGCCACAGAGAATGATATGCAAATGTTTGGTGATCATGTGATATTAGTAGAATCAGATGAACAGCAAGCTGCAAAGAGGCCCAGGCTTTTCCCTCCGCATGAAGTTGATGGAGAAATCACCAGAAGCCTGTCAAAGGATCTGAATTTGTAATTTAGACTGGAGATGGGAATTTCCCACTTATTTTGTTTACATATAATTGTTTCCCGGGATCTCACTAGATGTTGATGAATCAATCTGTGAATAGCGTGTCACGTCTCTGTATTGACAATAACTGGTGGACGGCTGTAGGAAAATTGTTTAGGTGCAGTTGCTGTCATGGTGATTAGTGATTGGTTGAAGTTCTATATTGAGGCCTGCCAAGCAAATATATAATCGAGCATATCTATATTTGCCGGCATTTGATTTGTTCTGCAATTTGTCTGGTATGCGTGGAATATTTGATGACTTAATTGCTCTGTCATTTCGTTTCACTTCGCTCATAGAGCAAGTTTAAACCATATACAACTGGAAACTCTCTATGGAAAAGGGCTGCTTTTGTTACTAGTTCTACGTGTTCTTGTAGCTTACGTGTTCTTGTAGCTTACCAGCAAGAGCAGTGATTGCATCGGAGGCATTTAGTTGCAGCAGGTTGCATCGGCAATGCTCAAAGCTTGAGGATTGAGGTCGCTGTTATCATGTCTCAAAAGTAATGCAGATCTCCACTCGAATGGGCCTAGCTAAATTAAGTAAATGGGCCGGATCGCATTAGGTTCAATGAAATGAGAACGTATATATATATTCCTTATGTAAATAAATACATAGGTGTCTTGATTAAAAAACAATAGGGTTTCCTTTCCACGTTACCAGTCGTGTTTGAACCTAAATGTAGATTTTGAAAAACAAATTCCTCAGGATAATATGCTTTTAGTTGTTCTATGAGGGGAAAAAAACAAATCTTGATTAAACCCATGTTTGTAAAACGGATATAATCTGCTAAATGCCACCATAGAAATAATAATTCATTGTTTTTAACAATGGAGTCGTATTCTTACATGGTATGTAAGCTCTCCATAACATTATAATTATAATTATAAGAAAAACTAAAAGGGGAATGTTGTTTTTCTATTCGTTTCACTTCATTGTAGCGCAGATTCAAGTGCAATGTAGATTGTTTCAGTGTATGGTTCCTTTTTTTTTTTCTTGAGCAAATATCCATTTCAATCACTTAACTTCTTTTTAATTTTATCATTTTATAGTATGTTCACATGGTTTAAAGTGAAATAATTCATTTTGGTTAACGTGTTTTTTCGTATTCGTAGTATCAAAAAAATATCTTACCATTAAATTAATACTTGATTTTGATAAATAAAATTTGATTTTATCAATTAAAAAATTAAAAAGAAAAGGACCAAATTTAACAAAGAAACAAAAAAGTAACCTTTTTTTCATTTTTACTGTTCATTTGTTCATTTATGCAGAAAAGTATAGTTTACTTTCTAAAATATTATTTTTTTATTTTGGCCCTTGATTTTTAAGATTTCACATTTCATACTTGCCCAAGCTCATTCGTGTTTGTCCTTGTTTTAGATATTTTTTTTCTTTTTTCTTTTTATTTTTTATTAAAAAAATTCTCTTCAAATCAGTTTATTACAATAATATACAAGTTATTATTTAAATATGCAATTGTTTTTAAGAAGATCGGTTTTTTATAAGATGATATTATTGATTTTTATGAATAATTATGTGTTAGCCTAATATGTCAAAATTTTAAAATAATTTGTTCATTGGTATTTAAGGAGCATAAAATAATTATTTTTATATTTATTAATCAAGTTTCAAATCTAATTTTTTTTAAAAAAAATAGATTTGAAACTTGATTTTTTTTCATGTAGATGCATGAAAATGATCAATTCATGATTTTTTAGATTTTTATTTGAAGCTTGTTTTTGTGATCATAATAAGTTCTTGTTTAAAAAATAAAAATTTTGATAAAGAAATTATTTTGTCAGAATAAAAAATAAATGTGAGTAAGAAAACTAGGTTTTGATTAAAAGTATACTTTTTTTCTTTTTAAGTTCAAATAATTATAGTTTTTATGAATATTTTTTTTCTTATTACTGTTGTTTTTTATTCAATGAATTATGCTACTAACAAAAAAATAGTTTAATCATAAAAAAAATACATTAAACATAAGAGACGATTTCACGAGAGAGAAAAAAATATATTTTTCCTTCACAATTTTATTCATTGTTTTTTTTTCCCTGTGAATGTTTATTTTTATTATCGTATAATTAAATAAAAAATAGATTCTAAAGGGAAAAGTTATTAAATCTAACTAGAGTGATTGGTTAGGTGAGTTGATCTGTGTCTATCCAAAACATCACCATTTAAATATTAAAAAACATTAAAACTAGGTCAACCAGATCAACTCCTACATGATTTTATTTGGAACTAAGCTTGATCTCGGGGCCTGGTCAGCAGGTTGCCATGGTAACCAATTGGGTCAAGCTAAATTTAATAACATAACCAAAAAATTCCCTACAGGAATGCACATACAATCATGCTAATAAAAAAAAAACTGCTTAGTGTCTGCACTATGAAATGTGAGTAGTTTCATTATGGATTACAATAGTGAAGTGATGATTCTGTCTTTCACAAAAAAGAATAAATGAACTAGTCATCTGGGACAGTATGATCTTTTATAGGAGTTAGTTTGTCATTATAAAATTGATTGGGGTCATAAAGGTCTTTCTAAAATTACTTAATTACCCATAAAAACAAAAAATATTGACCTGGTGTCAAGAGACTATTTCATCATTTCGCTTTAATTTTACAAAGTAAAATGACTTAATTTCATATAAAATCAAAATTAGGGGCATTCGTACATTCATCATTCTTTTTTTTTTGTTACAATGAGGGTGGTTAAGGGGTAGTTTGGTATTTTCATAGATATAGATTATTATTAAAAAAAAACAAATTGGTTGGCGCGTGCAACGCGTGGCGTTGTCCAACAACCAAATGGTGGCATCCAAGGAGGCGTTCGAATCGTCTTAACATCCCCTCCATCACAACGCGACGCATGTGACCAACCTCCTTCTAGTTTGGCATCAACAACCTTTTTTTTTTCTCCTTTTTTTTTTCCTCGATTTTCATGTATGACCCTCTAAATTTTAAAAGGAACCCTTCAATTTGTTTTTCATTCGTATTTAATCCATGTTTTTTTATTACTATTTCTTTTATTTAAAATGATTTATAAAATTGTATTTTTTTAATTTTTTTATCCATAAGATTTGATCCTCATTCTTTTGATTGATATTTATTTTATTTGAGATTATTTTTAAAAATTATTTCTTTTGCAATTTCATTATTCTTAAGTTTTTTCCCTACCAGATTTGATTTTCTTTATTTTAACTGCTATTTTTATTGCCTTGAAGATTTTTTAAATTGATATATATAATTTTATACTTCAACATTGAATTAGTTGGAAATTGAATTTATTGATTGAGCTCAAGTCTAGAATTTTATGAATTGTGAGTTATTGAGATTAGTCGAGCTTTCTTTTGTTAGGGAAGGAATCGCTGCGCACCTGTCTTAATATCTAATAAAAGTACAGAGATTAGCCTATGTTCAAAAGATTTGCATGGTTTTGCTTGGTATTTTTTTCTTTTTCTTAAGTTTATTTTTTAAAAAATTTTACCCCTCAATATTTATTTAATAAAAAATTTCTCTGTTATTTTTTTTTTCTATAGGATTTTCATTAATTTTGAAAATAATCTGGGTTATCTCAGATCTTTTATTTGTCATTCTTTATTAAATTTAGTTTTTTTTATATAAATTTTATTTTGAATTAAATTAAATTATTTAATTAAATATAAACATAAAATGAAATTATATTTTATTTTTTATGGTTAATTACTGTTATTGTTTTTGCTTTGTTTACCATCGTTATTTTTTTAATCTTATTATTGAATTAATCAGGCTTGTTGAACTCAGTTAATAACCTAGGTTTTAAATTTTTCTTACTTTTCTTAAAGTACTAATTTTATGCGAATATCATTTTTTAACACTAGAAAAAATTTAATTCGGTATATCATAAAAGTAATAATTTGTGTTTCGAATTCACATAGCAATTATGGTCAATGACTTGTTAAGAATTATTCGAGACTCGTAAATTAATCTCTACTTTTATAATCTTAATATAATTCATTATAAATAATTAAAAATTACCATAAAATTGACACGTTTAACTAATATATTTTACTTTTATTTGCATACTGGATTTTTGTTAATTCGACTAAAAAAATATATCTGGGCCGAGAAATTCGTTAGCTAATCTATCATGATCAATGATGGGCCGTGGACGTGAATCTGAATCGTGGATTCACAATGAAGAAGACATGTCATTAAGTTCATAGACGACGCATCACTTGCAGCATCAATCCAGAACAAAAAACCAACCGCTTTCCCGTTTTCCCGCAAGCAAACAAAGAGTTACCAGTTGAGCATTCACCTGTGAAATCGAATCGGAGAATGAAATTAGCTTCAGATTTCCGAAACCGAATTTAGAAACTGGAATCGGGTAACTCATGAAGTACCATCACCAGAATCTGTCACAGCGAATGGCTTTTGCTGGGCTTTTCGTCCTTCTTCTACCCATTTTATCTCCTCATCTCTTCAGCCCGTTGAGCCGATCCTATCCTTCTCTCTTCTCCGTACGCTCTGCTTTCTATTCTCAACATTTTTCATATCTATCTGTGCCTGTACTAATCTGTAAATTAGTTGCATTTGCAGGAGTGGAATGCACCAAAACCCAGGCATTTGCCTCTACTGAAAGCTGCTTTAGATCGCCGTATTGTAAGTGTGTGCCCCCCTTTTCTTCTTTCTTAAAATTGGTCAAGAAATTCCAAGTTTGCAGTTTTCTACCTTTTCATTCAATCATTTTTTATTTCTTTATTTTGTTAGCCTGTTAGACAAAAGAATGAGCTGTGGTCTCCTTTGCCTTACCAAGGATGGAAGCCTTGCATTGAACCCACCACGATTCACAGTAAGCATTAACTGTTTAGCTAAAATAATAAACCAGATTCGTTGTCAATTAAATTAGGAAATAAATGAGAAAATACAATTTCTAACAAGGGTTCTTATATTTAATGTTATTCAAGCGTTGCCAACAAAGTCCCAAGGATATATCCAAGTGTTTCTTGATGGAGGGTTGAACCAACAAAGAATGGGAGTAAGTAACTGAATTGCCAAAATACATGTCTGTTTTTTCTTCTTTTCTTTTTTTAAATCCATTCTGTGAGAATTTGACTGATCCTTACAGTGATTTCTTGTTCTTGTTACTAAAGATATGTGATGCGGTCGCCGTTGCCAAAATACTGAATGCAACACTTGTGATCCCACACCTTGAAGTGAATGCTGTTTGGCAAGATACAAGGTACTTTGCGAGTAAGCTACCTTTGCAACCTCTCTTGCATTCTAGATTGCTGTAGAAACTCGAGACCTTAAAGTGAACATGTTCTTGCATGCAGTTCATTTGCGGATATATTTGATGTGGAACACTTTATTGATACCCTAAGTCATGATGTTGCAATAGTTAAAGAGCCACCCAGTGAGTACTGGTGGAGCACAAGAGAGTATTATGCTACAGGCATACGAGCTATGAGAATCAAAACAGCACCTGTCCATGGTTCAGCTGACTGGTATCTGGAAAATGTATTGCCTGTGTTGCAGAGGTTAGTAAATTTTTTATTAAATTGTTTTGAGGACCCCAATGATTTTATTGTCAGAGTTAAAAGAAAGCCATTCCTCGTGATTTATTGGATCTGTTGGGTAATTATTTCAAATTCTGCTATTTTTCTTTTATTAATTTATTTTCCTTTTATGGATTTTCTTTGGTATGTCCTCCTTGCACGTTGATAAGTCTACTTTCAGGCATTCTTTATTCGACTTGTATTCATTAAGGAAAATAATTGAAGAATAGCTAGGTTGGTGACCAAGGTGTGCTGTCAAAATGAAAAACAAATGGAGCAGTGTGGCTTGCTTTATGCATTGATTACTTGGCATCATTTGGTTTGAAGAGCCACATGACAATTAAAGCTATTGTGCTTTATTATAAGCTACCTCTGCTTTCAATTTCGTCGTTGCATTTTAAGCTATTCTGCCAAAATTCACTTGAATTATCTTAGTTCATGATTTGAGCTGGAAAATATGTAAGGGCCCCAATCAATATATCTTCAATTTACTGCACTGTGTTGATTCTTGCACTCATAATTGAACTTTAATGTTGCAGTTATGGAATTGCTGCCATTGCCCCATTTTCTCACCGCCTGGCTTTTGACAAATTGCCCCCAAATATCCAACGCCTACGTTGTAAAGTCAATTTTCATGCACTAACTTTCGTTCCTCATATCAGAGTGCTAGGAGATGCACTCGTAAATCGTCTCCGCCATCCGTTTGAGAAGTTTCATACCTCTGGAACTGGGTTCCTAAAGGAGAGGATGAATGATACCGAATCAGAGGGGTCTGGAAAGTTTGTCGTGTTACATCTTCGCTTTGATAAAGTATGTTCTTCAAATCTTTCAAATGATGGACAGAAACTTTTCATATTTGGATTTGGGAACTTTTTTGGACTATATTAAAGGAGTTAGTTGCAGAATTGGACACCTTTTTTTGGAAAGTATGAACTTTCTTGCACTTCATCGTTTGTAAATGTGCGTACCTCGATAGTCTTTAAGAAATCTAAAAATTGTTTGTTGATCATGCATTGTCAATTAAAACCTGCTTCTACAAATGCATTATAATCACCCATCTTGATGATTGCCTTTGATTACTATCACATACTATTTGTTTATCACTCTAGAGTTTCCTTTTAAAGCAAGCATGTTTTTCAATAGCTCTTACCCTAACCTGACCCCATTCAGGACATGGCTGCTCATTCATCATGTGATTTTGGTGGGGGTAAAGCTGAAAGACTTGCTCTAGCAAAATACCGTCAATTGCTTTGGCAGGGAAGAGTCTTAAACTCTCAGTTCACTGATGAGGCATTGAGAAAACAAGGGCGTTGTCCATTGACTCCTGAAGAGATTGGATTGCTGCTAGCAGCTTTGGGCTTCAGCAATAGCACCCGCCTCTACCTTGCATCACACAAGGTTAGTATCGTACCTTCTCTCTTGAAACTTGGGAAGCTTTACATTTATTTCAGGATTCACAATTTAGTATTGTATGTTGTTTGTCAATTGCCTTGCTGAAACAATAGACTTTGCTCTCCTGTGAGAATTTAACAGTTGGAGGGATGCCATTTTCAGGTTTATGGTGGAGAAGCAAGGATCTCTGCTTTAAAGAAATTATTCCCCCTTGTGGATCATAAAAAGAGCCTTGCCTCTGCAGAGGAACTGGCAAAGGTTGATGGCAAGGCTTCCTTGTTGGCTGCAGTTGACTATTATGTGAGTTTGCAGAGTGACATCTTTATCTCTGCTTCTCCTGGAAATATGCATAATGCTTTGGTAAGAAGAAAAGATCTCTGTTGATTTATATTTCTAAGCATTTGCTATTTGAATAAAACCAAAGTATTTCTTGAAGATCATAGATGGCATTAAGTACTATCCATATCATGAATTTTCATGGGCTATGTGAAAGGGTTGGATCCAATGCTCTCAGTCATATCTAATGTCTCTGGGGAAAGGAACTTTTGCAATACCACAAGTCGCATTTAACCATGATGCATAACTTTGGATTTTATGTGTGAATATTGTGGTGCAATATGAATTTTGTCGACCATAAGGTGACAGGGTACTTCTATTATCAGGTTGGACATAGAGCGTACCTAAACCTGAAGACCATAAGACCAAACATGGTGATGCTGGGCCCGCTTTTCCTGAACAAGAGCATGGAATGGCCAGAATTTCAGTATGCAGTTCTCAGTGGGCATAAAAGTAGACAAGGGCAGATCAGGCTGAGAAAGGAGAGGCAGTCGATATATACATATCCTATCCCTGACTGCTCGTGTCAGTCGTAACTGGGATGGGGACTAAATTTTGAGATTGCATTTTTGTAAGCATTGATGTCCTAGTAGTAAACTCTGTTTGTGGCTTGTACATTCTGATGTTTAGATGTAATTTAACTTCAGCTTCCGATAATGTTGCATTTAATAGTCACATTGTAAAAGAATGAGTGGTGATTTCAATTTAGCCACTTGGAAAAGCATCTTCTATTGTTGTTCCATTATGAAAGCCATTTTTTGAAATTCTGAAAATCAGGACAAATAATACAAATGCCAGGCGGCCATGTCCGAATGACATTGAACTCGAAATCTTGAGTCATTGTGGTAGATAGATGATATTTGTTTACCTTTAGAAACTGTGATTTGCTTGAGATAATTGGTCTGCAAGATACATCAATCCGATTTCCTAACTCAATCATCCATTATGAATATGATATCTCAGAAATTTAAATATAATTCCTTCAACTGAAACATCCGGCGAGTATCCACTGTAAACAGATTCTGTAGACCCTAATACATATTCCCTCCCTCGCCTCAATCCCCCCCCCCCCCCCCAACCTTCTGATTAGCCCTAACTTTCAATTTGACAATTATTTACACATATAGGCTACTAATAATGACAATGAACTGCATGCAGCAAGGTTTAAAAACACAGCTGCCGTGTTCTTGCATAAATTTAATGGTTAAAGAGGCATAAACTACAACAAGCTTCTGATCACCTTCATCCTGCTAATCGCTTTGTGAGGTGCTAGGAACTGTCACGACTGTCTTTCTTATCCTTGCCAGAAGGAGATTGTCCTGCATTCTGGCTGGCAGCCAATTCCTTCGATTCTAAAGGGAAAGGAGATGAATCCATTTCTTCCTCAATTTCCTCAATTGGAAGAGTTCGTTTTGAGCCCTCCAAAGCAACACCAAGAACAATGTTCTCCTCCAATAAAGGTCTGGTCATTAATGGTGATGCAACAGATCTCTCAATATCCTGCTTACTCTGTGAAATGTCAGGACTCTCAGTTCTTTCACCGACAGATTCTGTGTTAGAAACTGAGGACCCCTCAGGCGTTGCTCCATTAGAGGTTATGCATTCAGAATTCGGTCCCAATGTCTCCTGCCATCTATCCCCCATATTTCCATTAGACTGCTGTGCTCCAGGACTGTTCTTAACTGAATTGTCAGGCGTTGAACTGATAAGTTGAGGATCAGATGCCGACACATCTGAGACCTTAGAATTTGTGCTGGAGTTGGAGGTAGATTTTGCAACGACCTTATCTCGTTTTGAATCAACAACTGGCATTGATCCAGCCTTGGCATCTGCTTTCAACTCAGATACCAGGGCTGCTTCAACCTTTGCATCTTTTTCCTCATTAGCACGAAGTGAACGATTTGAAGCTTTAACTTTATCTTCACTGTTAATTTTATAAGAGGGCTCGATCAGCAATAATGGATGGTTAGCAGTGGCTCCAGAACGTGTGAAAATGGAGTCAGAAAATGGCACATTCTCCAAATCAGCCTCACTGTATATTTTCTGTACTGTACGAATGGGCGTGGCAAGCCGAGCACAATGATGGCTGATAACTCTAAGAAGATCCAAGAGGACTGCTTCCTGTACCATTCCATTAACAATAACAGGTCAGTTTTGCTTCAAGTACTAAGATAGAGCAGATCAGCAGTCGCCCTATCCGATAAGGTTGATCTCTCTTCCATCAGATAAAACAATACATTGTCATTCCAAATGTTATTACATCAAGTAGATGACCAATAACTGATGGCTTATAGGAACCAAGTGGCTCTGCCATTATTTACTATTAATGGTCTCTCAGCATCCCAAACAATGCTGTCAGAATGCTTGGTTGGTGAGCAAAAGCTTTCTGGACAACAGTGAAATCTCTTTGCGAGTTTTGTTTCAGGTTTCTTTCATATATCCTTCAGTAATAGATGCATAATCACAGCATGGCTAGACTCTAACAGTTGCAACTCAGATACAATAGAGAAAATATTAACAACAGCAACGGAAATAAACTATTTGTCATCATAGCCTATAATATCTGGACAATCACATTTAAGTATTAATAAAAAATTAGTCTTACCTTTACGCACAGGTACTCTTCAAAATGTGAGGTTTTCACAAAGCATGAAACCAAAATCTGCATCAGAAAAACATTATGACATGGAGAAAAGGTTAATGTTGTGTTTCTAAATAAGAAACCCATAATAAAAACATTCGAAAAGCTCACACAGTTGAGATACCCAACAGAAAATGTCAGACAATTGGAAGATATGGCCATCCAGATGCCTTACAAAACATTACATGTGATTGTGCAGAAAAAGCAACCTCTACATGTAAGAGATCTAATAGATCTCTTTTTCTCGAAGAAAGAGAATTATATGTTTCAGTTGATTCATAATTGTGATCTGGGAAAGTTCAGGTTTGATTATTTTTCTGATGGTAGACATTCATTGATACTGTTCAACATTCATGAGCCAGTAAAAATATCATTTCAGAAAGATTGATGCAAACTGATGAAGTCAAGAAACTCAAGTCACCAGACACTTCATGTTGTTTGACACTATAAAATGTACAATCATGACAAATAAAGAAATTTCACTACCAAAGAGAAATTAATCAAAAATAAGGCCAAGGAAATGAATTCTCGTTATCTCTTTCCAGACGTCACTTCAACTTTCTTGTAAGGGCTTTCATTGTAAAAGCAGGTGAAAGAATCTCAACTCAGAAGAAGTATAATGCAATTAAAGCCTTACCATAAGAGCTTGATTCTCTGGATTGATATTATCCAGGAAAACTCTTCTGTGCAACCTTTGCTGCTCAATTTGCGGATTTTTGGCCAAAACTTTGCGCATATCAGCTACAATATTCTGCATGTAGAAAATGCAGCGCCTAACTTATATCCTCCTTTCAGGTCAAAGAAGCACCAAAAAGCACTAGATTGTTATAAAATATTTACAAGCAGGTGAACTGGTATTGCTCCTCACATTAATTTTTTTGACATCCAAGTGACTGATGGCAAGGTGGGTCTTGATGCGCCAATGAGTCTTCTGGCTAAGATTTCTCACAATACTCACACTGAACTTGTGGTTCGGAATGTGAACAGCTTCACGATCATCGCCTCTTATAATTGTTGGTGACCACCAGCCCACATGCTGGAACAGCATGAGAGTTTAATTAGATAAAGAACAATAAATGGTTAAAGCACCTAGAATTCAGTTTCTTCTCTCTTTTACAGAAAGGAATCATATCATTGATTCCTATTTCAGTTTAGATGAAGTTGACTGAAGAAAAAATAACATGCATATACATGATATGTTCTGAATAGTCTTATTCATACTCCCTATTTTCCTGCTTCACAATAAGATGAAGGAGAAAAGGACAAACCTCAACAGTACCAGAAACTTCATAACCTTCAATTTTTGTCTGAATCCATTCATTCAAAACAAATGGCCGTGTAGCATGGATCATTATACTTGAAAGGAAATTCGTAAATATCTGAATGCACAAACCAATCAGGTAAGTGAAGATCCATTTAAGGTCAACAAAAATCACATGATGTATCTTCAATATTAGAATCCACAATGAGTGATTCCAAAACTGCAGTGAGTTGTCGTAATGATATGCCTAGTAAGCCATAATTTACCTCTCGACCAGCAAGCGTGAGCAACACTGTACCAAGTCCTCCAGCTGTGAGCCACTTTTGTGTGGAGAAACCCAGCAATTCCATGAACAGAGATACAGCAGCAATCCAGACTGCAGTATAAACAGCTTTTCCAGCAAAACTAAAGCCCATCTGCCAAAGCAAGAAAAAACTACTTTATTCACGCGCTTAAATCACAAGCGACCTCTCTATAGGTAAATTTATAATCACGTGAGTCCTTGAGCAAAAACTTCCCAACAAAACAAATGAATCAAACACAACACTGATATGCTTCCTAAAACAAATAGAAATATGATGTGCTTTAAAACGTGATAGCTTTCAAGAGAATGGCAGGCGTTCCAACATTTGGAAATTATGGCATGATCGAAAAAAAAGAAGCAGCTTGCACTGGTTATTATGGGAACTCAGTAGAAGGTGAGCTGATGTATTGGCTTGAGAAACTTTGTCATCTGGCTACACATTGGATCTCATTGATTCCAAGAATTAAATTATAGACCACTTCAAGAAACACAGTGTCAAAGAACTATCTCAACCCAAAAGCTTAAACTATTAGGTGAGGTCCCAAGATATAATTTATATTATTCTCTAACATCCAACACATTTAATATGCATAAGACATTCCTAGCATTCTGTGCAGTCTCAGTGTTGGTCACCACATTTAATCAATTATTTCTTCCAAGTGTTCCATGATGAAAGTATGCACTTCTCCACTACAAGTTCCTGAGAACTGCAGCACTAGAAAGATGTTAAATATAGTAGAAAAATTTAAAAATCATGGAAAACATACATTTCTCGCATCACTGGATTCATTTGTCTCTGTGATGAATTTTTGTGCCTGTTGAATCAAGCTGTAAAGGGAAAAAAATGGTCATGTCTAAAAACATAGTTCCAAGTCCTCATATGAAATTGAAAACCAAAATACTAGGACAATCGACAACCTAGAACCTTGAAAGAATGGTATCATATCATCAACATCCAATGATAGCCAACAGCACTTGAAGCTTGAAAGTAAAAGTACAACCAATATGCGTAACCAGAAACCAACATAAAAATTGGGTTGCTAAGTGATTAGTGGAAGTGAAAGAGCTAGCAGTGAACCCATCAACCAGCAATCAAGTATTTGACCATTTCTAAGAGTAACTATAAATGGATATAATTCCTAAAGACTAAGTGTGGGACCCAGGCAGACATACCTGGACAAACAATAGGCAAATGCCACCACGGTTGATAATGAACGAACAAAATTCAGAAGTCGTTGTTTCACAGCCTGGCTCACTTCTGATTGTAGAACTACTGGATCTAATGCTCTGAAATATACTGGCTATAGTTAGTGCTAAGTGAATGATGGGTACTGTATCTGGAAAAGAATTAACTCAACTTCTTACCTGCAGATGAGTGTTGCTCCAGTCCATAGCAGCAAAGGTTGAAGATAAGAGGTCATAACATAATGTGTGCTACTCTTTTTCCAACTATTATCAGATTTCTGCAGGAAATTGCCAGAAAGGAGTGGATCTGGAATTATATGATTGAGATAACAAAGCAGGATTAAGGGATCATTAGACCCCTGTTGAAGTAAAAGGCATGTAAGATGGTAATATAATCAATACATGGAGAAAAATAGTCCTTCCCAACCATATGAGTGGGCCAAGTCCCCATGCAGCAAAGGTAATGATACCAATAGCTGGGATCAATTTAAGCACCAGATTACTTCCACGAAGAGCATCATAGGACCTGCATGACACATCAAAAGTGTTAAAAAGACTTCTTTCTAGACGACACATTCCATAAGAGGGGGGAAAGGAAATGAAGTATTGCAGGAAATTGTCATGCAATTCACATTTAAGATGTGAAAATATTTTTGTGTTAAATACAGCTTGTGAACTCAAATACCAAATATAAACCAGAAATTAAGCTATAACCATAGAAAGGGGAAAAAATCTTAACAAAGCACTTGCATTGGTATGTGGATATGTGATACAAAATTCAGTCGCCCCATTTGAACAAATGCTCTGCAGGGATGGACACAAAAGATGTAAATGACATGTGAATATACCTTGTAAAGGCCAATGCTGCAGATTTCAGAACAGGAATCTCATTCCCTCCACCTGGAGTTAGAACAGATCGGCAGAGGAACACATTACATCTGGAAGGTACAGGACTCGGTGGCCCACGTGTGCTGTTTAGAAAATGAAGACCCCAAGGATCCAGTCGCTAAACATGCAACACAGAAATTCCTATGGTTTCAGACTCTTCTTACACAATAAATAAAAACTCATCATAAAAGAAATGTAACGCAGAGTGAGAATAAAACAGTAGCATCAATAACCTTCATGGACAGATTGAGATGAGAAATTTAAAACAAAAGACCACTAGTAATTGGGAGGGATTGCTTCTAAGTAACGTGTAATTCTTTTAAATCCATACCAAGAATTGAGAAGAGAGATTGGCATTAACCAGCTGCACTCTGCTCGCACTCTGTGAAAAAACAGGAAAATATAAACAGACCACGTAAATTTCAGTTTTGTATTCGCTTATTGGACTTCAATTCATATGAATTTAAAATAAAAATAAAAACGAAGAATTGCTTACAGTATATTGATTATTGCATCCATGACAATTGTGAACCCTTAGTTCATGAGACAATTTCATAGAACTAGCACTCGTCATACTCAAATTCAATGTTGAAGATGCTGTTGCTTGTTGCTCAATATTTCAAACTCACTTCACCTTAGAAACTCTAGCCTAAACTATGTTTAAAATCTGAGTGCACAGATCAAATACGTATATTAGTGTGCAGAACAAACAATTATTGAAACCTGCCAAGATCAAAGTTTCAGTGCATGAACCAAAACAGAAACTACATCAGCAATTAAGAACATGAATCTTGGAGCTAAAATATTGTAATATAACTTTCTTTTTAAGCCTAATGTAACAGGACTTTGACTTAATGCTAATTATTTTAGAAGAGGCTTCGATTTTCCTTCTCTCCACTACTTTCTCAACAACCAAACACAAAAAGAACTCCAGAACCTAATCAAAATCTAAACTGCAACTTTGAGTTCTTTTATCAGGAAACAAACGATGACATCTTCCGGGACAATTAGTGGGAAAATAAAGAGGGAAGGAGTAAAGAAATTGGATACCCTAAAGTTTCTGTTAAGTTTCTTCGCACTTTCTACTGGGAAAAAAAATAATGAACGGA
>Ga0307517_10003788_pt1 | contig 23489 bp, 13 predicted proteins | sample 23_EM_MG_FD_194515 | JGI IMG/M metagenome (GOLD analysis project Ga0307517, IMG submission 194515) | Populus trichocarpa ectomycorrhiza microbial communities from riparian zone in the Pacific Northwest, United States - 23_EM | ecosystem: Host-associated > Plants > Roots > Unclassified | place...
AATGCTAATACTTGTAAATGTTGTCAGGTATTAATGATTATAACTTATGTTAACAACAAATCAAGTTCCTTTCATAGCACAGGTGTCGGTTATACCATACGGTTGGGCTATGAAAGTGTCAAGTATTTTTTGTACCAAGGGTTATACAACATAAATCTAGATTAACCATTTAACAAGCAAAGTATTAAAAGTGAACAAGATAACAAATACAAAACATGTTAGCATCAAACATTAAAGTCCATGTTGAGTTTATACTATACTTATTCTTACACCATTAGTGTAACCTTTTCACCTTGACATAATAAACTTAACTAAACATAATGAAAGAGAGAAGCATAAATAAATAAGATAAAAACATAAATAAGATATAAATTAACTAAGTAAAGGAAAGGAAATGAAAGGCATAAACAAGAGATTAATGAAAGCAAAACTTAAGCATTACAAAAATATAAAGAGAGAGAGCAAGAATATGATCTTGATCTCAAAACCAAGATACCTAAATGCATGGCAAATGCCTCCTTTTATAGGCTAAAATTCAAAACTATTGATTTGATGACTAATTGTTGAGTGGGTGGCCACCTCTTGACTTGGTAACAATCCTTATCTTCTTGTCTGCAGAAAACGTCATTGCTAACATTAGAATTTGACCAGATAGTCTTCATGAAAGTTCTGGGAAATTGTCTCAGCTTTGTAAAAAAATAAGAATCGGTGCATTTGGACTTCTAGAACTTGAGATATGGGCTAAACACTGAATAGTGTCTGGGCTGCAGGACAAATTCCGACTTCTCCGTTGTTGCTACCATTTGAACTTGAAAATGACACTTTTAATCTTGGACTCTTCATGAAAGTTTTAGGCCTATGTCTTAGCTTTTCATACATATAAACCAGACCTATATCCAAGTTCTACAGCTCTAGTAATGATCCAATAACCAAATAGTGTTCCAGTTTGGACTGAACCAGCATCTCTTTTCTAAGCTTAGCCCTCTCTTTGTCTTTTCAATTTCAGCAGTTAAACTCATCAATCAATCCTTTGATTTATGTGATAGGCCTGCATTTAAAATAAACATTTACCATAAATTAAAGGTATCTTATATTATCAGACTTGTTATTATAAAACATGCTCTAGTTAAGGAGATATTGATACTTCAACTGCAAAATAATGATATAAAACCTTTATAAAAATGCACTCTTAAGTACTAATCAGTGGTAGTGTTTACTTTTCAAGTTTGGAGGCATTATTTGTATGGGTCACAAGTTTGAATCTTTACGGATCATAAGAGCTTAAGGTATTTGATGTCACAGAAGGAGTTAAACATGTGGAAAATGAGATGGGTGGAGTTGATAAAGGACCATGATTGTATTGTTGATTATCACCCAGTAAAAGCTAACATAGTTGCTGATGTTATAAGCCGGAAAGGGAAAGCAATATTAAGTAATATGGAGGAACAAGGGTGGGATGACCTAGCAGAGTTAAAGAAGATGAACTTACAGCTAACTGTGGGGCAGGAAGGGTCATTATTGGCTTAGATAAAAATTCAATATGTACTACAAAATAAGGTCTTAAAGGCTCAATAGACGGATGAAGAAGTAAGGAACATAAAGGAAAAGATGGACCAAGGTATTGAGACACCATTTCAAATGTTACAGATGGGTTGGTGGCGATGAGCAAACGAATTTACCTGCCAAGGGATGAAGCATTTAAGGAAGAGGTGCTAAGAGAAGCACATGAATCCCGTTTTTCATCTCATCCCGGGAGTACCAAGATGTATAGGGATTTAAAAGGGTACTATTGGTGACCTAACATGAAAAGGGAAATAACAAAATTTGTATCAAATTATGGGATTCGCTAGCATGTGAAGGTTGAACATCATAGGCCAGTAGGAAAATTACAGCCTTTATTGATTCCCGAGTGGAAATGGGAACACATCACCATAGATTTTGTGTCAGGATTGCCCATGGGCAAAAAGGGTAATGATGCTATTTGGGTGATTGTAGACCGACTGATGAAGTCTGCCTTGTTTTTACCCATGAAAATTATGGATTCAGTGGATAAATTAGCCAAGTTGTATGTAAATGAGGTGGTTAGGCTACATGGTGTGCCAATGTCAATTGTTACAAATAGGGATCCAAGGTTCACATCGAGGCTATGGCTAAGCCTGCAACGAGCTTTGGGAACTAAATTGAACCTGAGTGCTACATTCCACCCTCAGACTGATGGTTAGTCTAAAAGGACTATTCAGACTCTTGAAGATCATTTGAGAACTTGTGTGTTGGAATTTAGAGGAAATTGGGAAGATCTTTTGCCTTTGGTGGAATTCACATATAATAACAGCTACCAAACCACAATTGGTATGGTGGCCCTGTATAAAGCATTGTATAGGAGGAAATGTCGCACCCTGGTCTATTGGGATGAAGTTGGAGAAAACAAATTACTAGGGTGGGAAATCGTACAAATGAAAATCGATAAGGTAAGGGTAATTAGAAAAAGGATGAAAGAAGCTTAAGATAGACAAAAAAGTTACACGGGGAATCGAAGAAGGCCTTTAGAGTTTCAAGGCGGAGATAAGGTATCTTTGAAAGTGGCATTGTGGAAGGGTTTTATTCGGTTTGTGGTCAAAGGGAAACTAGGTCTAAGATATATTGGCCATTTTAAGATTATAGAAAGATCTGACCTCTTGCTTTCTGATTAATTTTGCCCATATAATTAGATAAGATTCATAATGTGTTTCATGTATCATTATTGCGGAAAGCAAAGGTAGACCCATCAAGGGTGTTGCCTCAAGTTCTTATTGAAGTCAAGGGAGATTTAACCTTGAAAACCAAACCGATCAAGATTCTGGTGAAAAGGTGTTAAGGAATAAGAGGGTCCCATTGGTAAGGGTGTTACGGAAGAGCTCTCAAATAGAGGAAGAGACGTGGGAAAGGGAAGCGGAGATGAAGAAGTATCCATATTTATTCAAGGATGTAGGTATGAGTCTAAATTTTGAGGATGGAATTTCTTTTAGGAGGGGAGAATGTAAACCCTGGGTATAAATTTGGTATAAAATTAGAGAAATATTTAAAATTGAGTAAAACAAATAAAATGAATGATGTTTGAATTTTGATAAATGGACACGAATATATGTATATATAAAAGGTAAGGATATGAAAATTGATCCAAAATCATTTCTTGTAAATGTTTGATTAAGAAAAGTAAATCTTGTACAACTTAGGAGTTCCATAAAATTTCTAAAGGAAGCGAATAAGGAAATTAAGCAAATAAAATATAAAAATGGTTAGCGAATAAATTTTTAAATATAAACGTGTGAAAATGTTAGAAAAATAAAAAAGGTTCAAAATGTGAATTAAATTTTAATGGAAGTGATTTATGAGGAAAGAAAAGTATTGGGGTTTAAATTAATGAATTTCAATATTACTTGTTGAAAATTGGTATTAAAAATACACCGGGATAAGGGAAATAATACCCAATAACTAAAAAGTTACTATTTGAAGGGACATAGTGGGAATCTAATAATTTTTGCCTATAAAAGGCTTGGGTGCAACTGACCATGGGGATGATTAAGAGGGAAGAGAGGAGAAAACTCCATTTTTGCTTGGAAAATCCTTGAGAAACCTAGAAAAAAACAAGGAAAAGAAGAGAGTTAGTGATACTAAATGATTTGGACAACAAAATCACTTAGATGTAGAGTGTTATTGAAAGAAAAATTTAGGGATAAAGTGAGAGGGAAAGGGCGGCAACAACAAACAAGGAAGAAGAGGTGGGAATCCTTGATTCTTAGCACTTGGAACCTAGATTACTCCTTGGTAAGGTGTCCCAACATCCATTTAATAAGTTGCAACATTTGTTAAGTTTCCATTGATTTTTCATTAAATTAAGGTTAGGGTTCATGATGAATTTTGGGGGAAATAAGAAATTGAATTAAATTGATGTTTGTGACATGTAATAGGATTGAAATGAGTTGAAATAGCAAGTAATTTTGAAAGAAAATTAGTAGTCCCTTGTTAAGTGTGTGGTCGACCATTGATGTAATAAAAGGAAAGGGTGTTTTGTTTGAATCCTTAGCTTGATGATATGTGTTTATATGAATTAAAATGATGAGAATGCATGAAGAAATAACAATGAAGGTGTTAGAGAGGGTTGAGAAAAGTGTTGATTAATAAATTAATGAAATTGAGAGAATTGTCTACAATTGTGATAAGTTGCAAAATTATGATAAATTGGGTAAACTAGTTCTTAGAAGGTGTCTTTGATAACATTATAGTGTATATAACATGACAATGTATTGGTTTTGAATAAGGATAAGTTAAATTGGTAACGTGTGAATGTCACAAAATTTGTCAATGAAACTGGGTAGTTCATCTCTTGGTCTTCCAAAGGGAATTTAAGCATGGAAATGAGGGAATTTGGACTAGGTCTCCTCATAGACATTATAGTCTTGGATGTTAGCTATCCAAAGAAGTTAACCATGCTTAATTTGGAGTTTTACAACTCCATCTATAGGCTAATAACCGAGAGGGGGTTGGGACATACCTTACTGGACAGTTGGCCATCTTCTTAATAACGGGTAATCTTGAAGGCTTTAGAAGCAGAACTGGGTTCTTTTCGAGGGATTAAGTCACGCCTTAAACTGAATTATATAATATTAGTTACGGATGAAACATAAAATAGTGTTCGAATGAACAATTACGCCGATTGTGATGTTGGTTTGCATTCGTATTTAAGAACCTAAGAAAAAGGATTTAATGGGAACATAAGACGTAAATTTAAGAAAAAAGGGTAATAATGAATGAGATGATTAAAGAGAAATTTGTATAGATTTTGAATTTAGAAGAAATAAACACTCATGAGTAATGACGTGGTATACTTGTTGATGTAGGGCGACCACAGTCAAGCTTTTACAGCAGGTAGGTGCCCAACACCTATGCTTCTTATTTTATGCTATTTTAAATTGTTTGGCATTTATTGCTTTGAACTTGGTAGTCTATGTATATAATACTAATAAGAAAAATAAAAGGGATCGATATGAATGGTAGTTTGAGATGACATTGATTAGCTATCTAGGTTTGGATAACTAATGGTATCAATGGAGTTCCATTGGTGCCGATATTTTTTAAATTGATTAGTTGATCCCGGGTAATTAGGTGACTAATGATGTTAGTAAAGATTACTAACATCAGCATGGTTACTCTTGGTTAAAGGAAAAAGATAAGTTGATTAACTATTTCAGGTCATGAATAATTAATGATATGAATGGAATTGATTAGTCTAACCCGGTATTGGGAGACTAATGATATTAATGAGATACATTAGTATCGATAATTACCTTTCAGAGAATAGGAGAGAAATTATTGATTAGTTATTTCAAAAGAATAGGATAAACTAAAGATACCAATAGAGGAATACCTTGGTATCAAGTGAGAATTGATTCATAAGGAAATGGTGTTCGAAACCATTGAGTTGAGTTGAGTTGAGATTTTCAAGATAAAATTATTCTCGGTAAATGGGTTAGGATATTAGATGAATATTGGTAATAGATGAAAAATGTATGTTGTAAAAGAGGTCTATGTATAATTTTATGTATCAAAGAATGCCATGAAAATTATTACCTGTCTTTGTTATTGTTTATTACTACTTTTTATTTATATACACATGTTAATTTCTATTTTCAGGTCCATCAGGATCACGTTAGGAGTAATATTATTTTATTCACCTTTTGCTTTTGGACATGTAACTATTTTGTAAATTAAGAGACTTATCTTCTAAAACTTGAAATGTAGAAATGTAATATTAACCCATAAATTTGGATGTATGACTTTAATCTAATGTATGTAATTTTATGTACCTGTTTGACCATGCATGTTTATAGTTGAAATTGAATCCTTCACTTGAATTACATTATATGATGTTATCATGCAAGATATAGTTTATGTAAGGATATTATATAATAATTGAATTATGCGTTATTATTTTGTGAACTTGAATTGTATGATATTATTGAATAAAATGTGTTGTGTTAATGATGATGAGTTGAGTTAATATCCAAAATGATTGGATTGAGATGTGAAATGAAATTGGAAGTATAATATGATTTTGTATATAACTTGAGTCTGCCCGGTATAGGGGAGACTCCGCTGAAATTTCTATAAAAATTTTGGGGGAACCTATATATATAAAAGAAATTTCTGAAATTTCCATTTACTTGTTATGTGTTTTCCTGGAAATTGGGACTGTTACATTAGCAATGAAAGGAATGACATGGTTTGGAGCTTCATGAACCATTAATTCATCGAGTTAAAGATTTATTGATGAAATATATAGCATGGTTATATGTCATTTGTTTTACAAAGTCATCAAAAGAAAGAGAGTGAAATGACTAAGTTGATGGTGATCCTAAGTCTTTGAAACCCTCAAAGATCTTTTAAGCTTATGAATTTCCCTTTCTTTCATAGCCATAAGCCATAGCTTGTGTTACGTGCTTCTAAAAGCCATTTTTCAATCAAGTAAGTGATTGTGAATTGATAAAAGACACTCTCAAAACATGAAGAGCTTTTTCCATAAGGGTCGTGGCTTCACAAACTAAGCTACTAGTTATTATGCATGCTAATAAAATGGATGCTAAAAAAAGACAATCTTTCTTGATATAACCTCGAGTCTTAACTCGAACCTCTTGCTGTTAAAATCCATAGAAGGCCACCCCTTCATACACCTAAAATAAGATTTTAAAATTAACACAAAGAATTATAAAAGAGTCAAACAATTGTTTTAATCTTACATCAAGTCAATTTTTGTTTTCAAAATACAAAGTAATCAAAGGATTGCATGTATTGAATAACATGTGTTGGGTCTTTGACCAAGTCAACTTTCAAAAGACTTTCAAAAAACTGATATCTCTCTGATTTCATTTCAACAATTAGACTTGAACAGACATGATCCTTGAAATTTGCGAGTTGATTCTAGAATAAGAAAGAGTTTTTGAACAAAAAGAACATTGACTGAGTTTGCAAAATCCTTGACATAAATGACATTGACACTCCCTAATTATCCTTGAAAAGTTGAGCAGCCGGGGCCAATACATTGGATATTGAGAGGAAAACAAACAATATTCAGATTAGCCAGGGAGCAAAACAAATAATCTAATGATGATTCAATGAAATCCATGAAAGCTAATATTAGTGTCTGGCAAGTGCCTCTTGATGATAGATAGAAGAATGAGTACGATCAAATCAACTAAGGGCAGTGTTGCTCAGTGTAAGAGTGACATAGTTTTCTTTGATGTTTTTCAGTGTCAAAGTGACTCAGTTCTCATTAATGATTTTTAGTGTCAGAGTGACTCAAATTTCGCTAACAAGTTTTAGTGTCAAAGTGACTTAGTTTTCACTAATGATTTAAAGTGTTAGAGTGACTTAGTTTTCATTAATGATTTTCAGTGTCATAATGACTTAATTGCCATTGATGATCTTTAATAAAGTTAGGAACGAATGTCTTATTATAACATTATTGCCATACAAATACACGAATACAAGAGATGTTTGTATGAATGTGTGTGTACATGTATGTGTGTGGAAATAATCTTTGATAATACCTAAAGATAAAAATATATTGAGTTATGGTATGTCTCATTATGTATCAGGAGGTGCAACTGGAATTGGATCTTCGACTAGGCGAAGACATACTATGGGGGAAGCAAGTAGGTGATTCCCATCTTCATTTGATTTATATTAAATTTTTAAAGTATTCTTACATAATGTTGTTACTCGAATTCAATTGTTTAAATTATTCATGAATTGCAAAGAATGATGAGATTAACTTTGGCTAATGGTATCCATGTTGGATGACTAGGAATGAATGATGAGATTAGCTTTGGCTAATGATGTCTATGTTGGATTATCGGGAATGAATGATGAGATTAGCTTTAGTTAATGGTGTCCATGTTAGATAGCCGAGAATGAATGATAATATTAGTTTTGGCTAATGGTATCCAGGTTGGATAACCAGGAATGAATGATGAGATTAACTTTGGCTAATGGTATCCATATTTAAAAGTACTTATTGATATGTTAAAGTAAAGAATATTAATGTCATTTACAATTGGAATTAATGTTTAAAGAACCATATACAAATTGATCATAGTTAAGGGAGAATAGTTATACATGGAAGGATGTTAGATGCACAAGGATTCCTAAACCATAATACATGTTATCGATTGATGTTGAACATAGTTCAAATAAAATGACGCGGCATAAGGTCGTATAAAGATGCGAAATAAAATATTAAGGATAGACTCGGTAGAAAGTTATTAATAGAAACCTACTTATTTAAATGTTAATCTAATTACAATTATATGTCATTTGTCCAATTATATTATAAGAAATGTTTATACACTTACACTAAGATTGGTTTGTACCAAGGACATCTCATGACCATGGTGTTTAGCAATTTCATAATAAGTATCTTGTAATAATTTATTATGTAGTACAAATAGACAACTTGCATTTCGTAAAAACCTTATGATGTCGACATTTGAAGTTGTGATTGTAAATTATGGTGTAAACACCCAAAAAAAGTAAAGCCATAAATGACTCCACCATCGTTGCCTATTTCTGAATCGACAGCGACACAGTTTTTCGTTGCCAATTTTTGAATCGACAACGACATAGTTTGGCTACTGATTTCTGAATATGCAGCAACACAATTTTTTTGTGCTGATTTCTGAATCGGCAGCAGTACAAATTTGTTGCCGATTTCTGAATCGACAGCAACATAGTTTTTCGTTGTTGATTTCTGAATCGGTAGCGACATAATTTGACTGCCGATTTCTGAATCGCCAACGACATAGTTTTGTTGCCGATTTCTGAATCGGCAGTGACACTGTAAAACCCAACAAAAATGTGTGTTGGACCGGCCTATCCTAGAGGAGAATTGGAATAGAAACCAGCCCAAGATAACCCAAAAGGGGAATAAGGACATCCTTGTCTAGTACCCAAATCCCCTCTCAATTAAGAAGGGTATAAATGCAGGAGGGAAGAGAAGGTGACCCTTTCTCTTCCTTAAAAACAGCCGCCTAGCAGCCTTGGCTGTAACAACCTTTCACTTCCTAAAGTAGAACCCAACTATATGCAAGCCCTTGATTGTTGTGTGAGGAGAGAGTTAGAAAAAAGGAGAGAAAACCATGAAAGGTAAGTGAGCTGGAAGGGTCGGCTACTATAATAGAGAAGGAAGAGAAGAAAAACCGAAAGTAGAGAAGGAAGAGATGAAAAAACCAAAAGTAAAGAGGAAGAAGAAGAAGAACTACATAAGAAACCTGCCTAAGACAACCCAAAATCATGAGGTAAAGAAAGAACATCACCTCATTACTTGCCTCTTGAAATTTTAGGATAGAAAAGAGAAGGAAACCGTAAGGGTCTGGCTAGGGTTCTTACACCTAATACTTGAGAGGACTAGAGAGAAAGATTAAGGAGAATGGGGGCTAGAGGGGGGACCTATTCCAGAAATGTTGACAAAAACAAATGGATGAACATGATGAACAAAACCTAGACTAAGGGCCGACCAAGGGAAATAATGGAAAAGGATGAAATGAAATGATAAAACCTAAAATTTGTGACGTTGTTTAACTCATAGAAACATGCATGAGCTGAGGTAAAAATTTATGTTCATGATAAGGTATGGATTCAGCATGCATGAGTGAAGAGTTGTGTGAAAATAAAATGAAAGAATGTGCAGAATTATGATCTTGTTGAACCCTTAGGATGATAACTAAGTCGAAACATAATCTATGTTAATGTTAATGCTTTGATGTTATTATGAACTTGCGTGAATATGGTTCAAATGAATGAGAATGTGGTTGGGACATGATTATTGTGATTATACTTGTGTTAATGATATAAATTCTGCATATATGGTGGATGAAGTTATGTGAAAGTGTGTTGCCTGCAACGAATCTATGTTTGTTGCTGAAACTATGTTACCTGCAGCGAGTTAGTATTCGTTGCTGAAATTGTGTTGGCTGCATTGAATATGTGTTCACTGCCGAAATTGTGTTGCCTATAGTGAATCAGTTTTCGTTGTCAAATTGTGTTGTCTGCAATGAACTAGCTTTCGCTGTCAAATTGTGTTTGGCTATAGCGAATCAGTTTCCGCTGTTGAATTATGGTGTTTGTAGTGAATTAACTTTCGTTGCTGAAGAGTGTTGTCTGCAGCAAATCAGTGTTCACTACTGAATTTTTGTTGTTTGTCGCAAATCAGTTTTCACTGCCGAATTTTGTTGCCTACAGCGAATCAGTTTCTGCTGAATTGTGGAGTTTGCAGCGAATCAATTTTCGCTGCCAAATTGTGGAGTCCACAACGAATCATTTTCACTATTGAATTGTGGTGTTAGTAGGGAATCCGTTTTTGCTGCCGAATTGTGGTGTCAATAGCGAACCAGTTTCGCTGATGATTCTCCGTTCCAGCGAATCAATTCCTGGCGAATCTGCATCACTAACCAACTACTTTTCGCTAACTAATTTTTGCAGCAGATTTACATATCTGAATTGGTCCAATGACTAAAATGATTGCATTGTGTGATGGTGTAATATGTGGAACATTTGAATGTGAACATGTGGATTCTTGAAATATGTATGTTAATGAGTTATGTGATTTCAGAATACATATGTGCTGATTTGTGACCATTGATGTGTTAGGTGGTGCGATCAGGACTGGACCTTCGACCAGGCAAGGACACCCCACAAGAGGAATATGTAGGTGATTTCTACCCCCTTCTAGCATAACATCAGTTTCTAAAGTGAATTTATTATGAAGGATCTATTGTTGTGCTATATGGAATGTTAAACTGTCACGATTGATCGTATGAGTCTTATGAAAGATCTATTGTTGTATTGTATTAAACATTAACTATCATGAATAGTTGTATGAGTACTACGAAGAATCTATCATTGTATTATACTGAATGTAAATTGTCACAAATGTATATATGAATATTGTGGAGGAGTTATTGTTGTGTTATACAAAATGCTAAATTATTATGAATATTTGTATGAGTATTAAAAAGGATCTATTGTTGTATTGTACTGAACATTAACTATCACGAATACTCGTATAAGTATTACGAAGGATTTATTGTTGTATTATATTGAATGTTAATTGTCACGAATATTTGTATGAGTATTGTGAAGGATTTAATGTTGTGTTATGCAGAATGCTAAATTGTTACAGAATGCTTGTTTGAGAATTACAAGGGATTTATTGTTGTGTTATACTGAACGTTAAACTATTACGGAATGTCTGTACGAGTATTACGAAAGGTCTACTATTATGTTATAGTGAATGTCAAATTGTTATGAATCATTTGAATGAGCATTACAAAGGATATATTATCATGTTATAGTGATTTCATAAACCGCCTATGGAACATTTGATTGGTTAATGATTAGCTTCGGCTAATGGTATCATAAGTGGATGATTGGGATGAATAAATGATTAGCTTGGGCTAATGGCATCCTAAGTGGATTACTAGGATGAACGAATGATTAGCTTTGGCTAATGGCATCCTCAGAGGATGACCAAGATGAATAAATGATATAAATGATTAGCTTCAGCTAATAGCATCATAAGTGGATGACCGGGGTGAATAAATGATATAAATAATTAGTTTCGGCCAATGGCAATTATTAGATTTGGCTAATGACATCCTAAGTGCATGACCGGGGTGAATTAACGATTAACTTCGGCTAATAGCATCCTAAGGGGATAACCGGGATGAACAAATGATTAGCTTCAACTAATGGCATCCTAAGTGGATGACTGGGATGAATGAACGACTGGCTTCGGCTAATGGTGTTCTAAAGGGATTAGCCAGATTTGAGAGTTATGAGTTAGTTTCAAGAATTGATGCGTTCATGTGTACTATGTTTTGTATATACCAACTATATAAAAGAATTACAATTGTTATGCTTTAAACAGAGAATAATGTTAGTTCGGTTAACGGTATTCGAGATGGATGACCGGGTTTGAGTATTGTAATTAGCTACGTTAATTATTGAATTATTAAGGATGGTATTTACGTAAGTAAGGAGAAATGAAAGAATTATACTCTTTTGGTCCAAGAATGAAATGTAACGTTGATATTGCTTTATTATGTTTTTAAATTGCTTATAATGCTTGAAATTACCTTATGCTGTAATAGGAACATCATACCAACATGGTGTTTAAAGAAATCCGTTTCGCGACTCAAACATTTTGAAAAGAACTATATATTCGTATGTTATAGGTGATATGAATTTTGTAAGAACAGACGGGTTAATCGCTCAATTAGTCATCCGACCCTTTTTGTAAAGACTTGTAATGAAAAATTAAAATGGAACACGTATGTGTATGTGCGAACAAGTAGATGTGATTTGTATGAATATACGTATGTGGTATTCTTCTTATGAGGATGTTATGTTGTGAAATTACATGAGGTCAGGATAAACGAAAGTACTAGTTGTGTAACTTGTCGTTCGACACTCTTGTATGAACTCGTGATGATAACAAGACTAGAATAGGAATGTGAATTTATGAGTATGTCAATATGATGTAATGTAAACCTATGAGTATGTCAATACGATGTAATGTAAACCTATGAGTATGGAAATATAGTATTATGAGCATGTGTATTGAGAATCTGTTTTATGGGAATGTTGATTTTCGTTATCCTACGTGGATTGTGTCTTGTTAATGAATGGAATGCAATTATAAATCTACATAATGATATGGTGAATGAACATTTCATGTTATGAATGTGATGGACATGTATCTTTCATTTTGCAGTACTATCATATCTTATATGTACGTGTAACGTATTTAAACACTTAAGGATTTTCGATTATTGAAATGATAGATGGTACCATACAATGTACCGATGGAATGTGAAAAACAAATCACCCCCATCTCCTGCTTATTATGGATAAACAGTATGTCAAAAATCTATTGAATTTTATGGGCTATTATAGTTGGTATCAGAGCTCCTAGTTTTGGCCCTGGAAAAACTCAAATGAATACTTATAATCATTGCATGTTTCAGAATGGTACGCACTCGACAAGGAATGTATACTAAGCCACCCTCTATGTGGAGGGGGAGTAAAGGCAAGAATGTTGATAATCGGCAAGAGGAAGGCCCACTAGATGATACTACTTCACATATGCCAATAACATCATCCTAGTCTAGGCAAGGAGAATCAACAGGAGTTCAGAAAGAACAGGTCCCGAAACGAACATATATAGTCAACCGGGTTGGAACCGCAATGAAGAGCAAAGATACCCCTTTTGACGATTCCAGCAGGAATGTCCACACCTTATATAGATCCAAGGTTTCTAGTCAAGGGAGTGATAGAAGGTATGGGAAGTACTACAGCTCATGCAGTCCCAATAGCACCGACCCCACTAGCAACCCCAAGGGTTTCTGCAACCACCGATAATATGGTACTCCTAGTACGACTAGTTAAAAGTATGAGAGAAATGGATTGTAAACCCTATATGGGGGAGCAGGGTGCTGAAATAGCTAGAAGATGGATCAGGAAAAAGGAGAAAACTATGATTTAGATTAAAATACCTGAAGATTTATGAGTAAATTGTGATACACAGTTATTATCTGATCGGGTCATGATATGGTGGGAAACCATCTAGCTAAGACGTGCTACTAAAACATTGACCTAGAATGACTTCAAGTTCAAATTTGATAACCAATTATACTCTAATACTCCAAGTATCATCACAACGTGAAGGAACAAGAATTTCTAGCATTGAAACAAGGAGAGATATCGATGCTGGAATATGAAAGGTGATTTCATGACCTCTCATTATTCACCTCACAGTACATCTCAACTAAAGAGCATATGATAGAAAAATTGAAGGATGGGTTTTGTCAGGATTTAAGGTAAGGATTAATTGTTTTACAATTCAAAATAGTGAGGGAGTTAATTGAAGCAGTGCAAGCATTGGAAGCATGCATTTGGGAAAGCCATTAGGGCCAATATGGAGTTGGTAAAAAAAGGATATCGATTATTTTATGAATAGGCTGCCGCTTCCAAAAAAAGGGAAGAGTGGATCGTTTAATCAATGTAAAAAGAAAGAGGGGACATCAGTGAGTTCTCACCAACATACAAGTGGAAAAGTGATGGGGGCAAACACTCCTGAGGACTAACCCATTAAGAGGATCTAGTGACCAGAAGAATGTTATCTACGTGTACGTTTTGAACAAAGACACCTTGGTGATTGTTCAGTCTCCCCAGGATAATGTTTTGTATGTCGAGGAGAGGGCCATAAATAGAGAGCTTGTAAGTATCTGGGACAAAGATGTCATTATTATGGTGAAAAAGGACATTCAAAAGAGTGTCCTCACAAGAACACTAGGTAAGCGTAGAATATGAAACAACTAAGTCAGAGTCACCAGTAGTCTGCCATAGTAAACAGGCCAGTGAGGTCCACAACAATCTGGGGCTAATTCCATCCGAGGACGGTCAAGGGCATATAATGACCGAACTTAAGGGAGGGTCTTCCTATAACATATGAAGAACGTCATAGCAGCATCCGATGTAGTGGCAGGTACGCTACGCATGAATAATTTAAAAATACATGCCTTGTTTGATCCTGTTGCCATTTATGCATTTATAACTAGTAGGATTGTAGCCAATTTAGGGAAAGAAGCAAAAAGGGTAAAAAAAGGGTTTACAATAAGGACATCTTTGGGTGATGTGGTAAAAACCAATAACATGTATATGGATGTGAAAATTGGCCTAGATGAATATGAGTCGGTAGTAGATTTGATACCTTTAGAATTAAATGATTTCGATGTAATCCTAGGCATGGATTGACTAAGTAAACATAAAGCTCAGATAGATTGTTACACCCAAATTGTAACCTTTCAAGGATTAGGGGGTAGAAAATTGATCTTTAAGGGAGAAAAGACTACTATCTTGACCAATCTGATTTCAACTGTGAGAGCCAGAAAGTTATTAAATAAGGGATGTGTGGGACGCCTTGCATATGTGTTGAATTCTGACAATGACGAAACAAGGCTAAGTGATATTTCGGTTGTAAAGGAATTCCTAGATGTATTTCCTGAAGAACTACTTGGGCTACCCCCGGACCGACAAGTCAAAGTTTCCATCAATACCTTCTCAAAAGTACCCCCGATAGCACAACCACCATATAAAATGGCTTCGATAGAACTGAATGAATTAAAAAATCTAGCTACAAGAGTTACTAGATAAGGGATTTATAAGACCCACAGGCTCACTTTGGGGAGCACCGGTTTTGTTTGTGAAAAAATGTGCTCATAGGCTTTGTATAGACTATTGCCAGCTAAATAAGGTAACTGTAAAACCCCATTTAAAAGAGAGAGGGAGGGAGGGAGAAAGAGAGAGAGATAAATAGACCAGCCAATACTAAGTGGAAAACATGAAAGAACCGATCTAGAGATAACCAAAAAGGGGTGTTAGGATTAGAACATCCAGCATCCAAACACAACCCACCATATTTAAGGAGTATAAATACATAGAGAAAAAAAAGATGATTTTTCCTCTCCTCCAAAACCGACAGCAACCCTAGCTATAACAACCACCCATAATGCAAAGAAATCCCATCTAAACCACCCTTACATGCCACCCCCTTGAATACTTGAGTGCGAAGAGAGTTGAAGAGTGGAAAGAGAACCAAAAACATGAAGAGAGGAAGGGGTAGAGGGTCGGCTGGAATAGCAGAGGAAGGAGAGAAAAAACGAGAGGGAGAGGAGAAAAACCACAAAAACCATCCTCGAATCTTGTCTAAAAATCATGTGGTAAGAGTAACCTCACTCTCCTACTTGTTATTTTGAGATGCTGAAGCAAGATAAGAAGGAAACCTCAATTGAATGATATAGGGTTCTTACACTTTCAATTTTGAAAAGATTCAACGGAAAGATTGGAAAATTAAGGTTAAAAAGGATGTAATTTCATAATCTATAACAAAAAAATTGATGCATGTTGAAGAACAAACCATAACTAAAGGCCAACCTGTTGAAAGAATGAAAGAAGGATGGAATAGAATGATGAAATGTGTCAATTGTGATCTTGTTATGCTCTTAGGAAAATACTTGAGCTGAAACATAATTTTTACATATGCAAATACCTTCTTTTACATCATGAATTGAAGAACTTGCTTGATTATGGACTTAAAAGATTGATGTGTGAATTGATGCATGATAATATAGACATGTTTATTGTGAAAATGATGATTTACATGAGTAAACTAGAAGGGGAGGGGATACCATGATCGACCAAAAGGAAGAACAATGAGGGAAACTTTTGTATGATGAACATCCTTAAAGAAGAAAAATAAATGGTAGAAATTGAACTCATGTGTAATGTGAAATTAATTATTAGCTTGTGTTTTATAATTTGGAATGGTATAATTAGGAATGATGAAAAGAACACTTGATGTCAATACCTCATGTTTCGACCATGGAAGCTTGGATAGGAGAACCCTTGAAAATGTGCTTGTTTGAACTTAATTGTAGACTACTTGACAATATTAAGATGAACTTGATGAGATTATGGAAAGGAATATGATTCTTGAACATGTTTGATAATACTTCGTAAGTTAGAATGCCTAGAACACCTTATGTCATTCTGTAATGAATGGGAATTGATGGTATCACATTAAGAACTTAAAGTATGCTTGTTAGGGAGGTGATATAGGCTTCGGCATCTTAGAAGAAAATAACAAAGAAAGACCTTCATGAAGATAGTGGTGATTAATAGGTTCTCTTTAACAATGTTGATGAATGTGTGATATTATCATGGAATAGAAACATTACGTGTTGCCCTTGCTTCATAAACTTTGAAAGTGAATTTGGTTGTGATTTATGTCCAAAATTATGTTGAAGTATAGTCATTAGAAGGAAAACTTGGTGTTGACCATATGCGTGAACTTACAAAAAAGAAACATCAAAATGACTTAGTTTTCGTTGATGATTTTCAGTGTCAGAGTAACTTAGTTTTCGTTGACTATTTTTAATGTCATAATAACTTAGTTCTCGTTAATGATTTTCAGTGTCATAATGACATAATTTTCGTAGTTGATCTTCATTAAAATTAGATACAAATGTCTTATTACAATATTATCACTATATAATTATATGAACATGAGAGATGTTTGAATGAATGTATGTGTGTTCTGATATATGTGTGGAAATGGTCTTTGCCATTGCTTAAATAAAAATATACTAGTGAAGGTCATTTGGTATATTAGGAGGCGCGACCAAGATTGGACCTTTGACCGGGCGAGGCCACACTACGGGAGGGTTAGGTAGGTGGTTTCCACTTTAATTATTATTACATCCTTGAAGTATTTATACATAATGTTGTTGCCCGATTTCAATCGGTTAAATTAATCATGAAACACAATGAATAATGAGATTAGCTTCGGTTAATGGTATCCTATTAGATAATCAGGATTAAATGATGTGATTAGCTTCGACTAATGGTATCCATATTAGATGACCGAGATTAATTGATGTGATTAGCTATGGCCGGGATTAATTGATGTGATTAGCTTCAGCTAATGGTACCCATATTGGGTAATTAGGATTAATTGATGAGATTAGCTTCGGCTAATGGTATCTATATCGGATAATCGAGAATGAATGATGTGAGTAGCTTTGGCTAATAGTATCCTTGTTTGATAACCGGAAAGAAATCGTGAAGTTAGTTTGGGATATTGGTATTCATGGTGGATGACCGAAATGATTGAATAAGACTAATGTTGATTTATAATGATAATGATATCTACTTTTAAGAGTGATAATGGATACACTTGTGAATAATGTATTAGAACCATAGACTAATTGATCATAGTTAAGAGAGTATAATCATTCATGGAAGATGCCCAACGTACTAGGGTTTCCAGATAGAAATGCACGTTATTGATTGATATTGATTATAGACCAAAGAAATAATACGATGTAAGGTCGCATGATGATGTGATGTGAAATGTTAAAGACAGAATTAGTATGAGCATAATAATGAGAATCTACCTATTTAAATTACTAATACGGTTACAAGTATTTGTCCATTGTTGAATTATATTATAAGAAATTATTTATACACTTACATTGAATTTGATTTGTAACAAGGACGTCTCATAGCCATAACGCTTAGAAACTCCATCCTAAGTATTTTGGAATAAATCATATAATAGTATGATTAGACGACATGCATTTTATACAACTAGGTAATAGCTACAAAGTGTCGATCGATATTTTTGTAACTTATGATGACGACTTTCAAAGTCATGAATGTGAATTATGTTGTGTATAAACACTTCATGCTATAGATGCAATGAATATGTACCTTTTTTGTGATGCTATCGTATATTATATGTATGTGTGACATAGTACATCGCTTAATGATGTCTAATGGTTGGAATTATAAATGGTATCACGCAATGCATCAATGGAACATGATAATACAAAAATCAAATCACCTTATTCTGACTCGTCATGAATTGTTTACATTTTTGTGGGTCATTATAATTGGTATTAGAGCATTGGTTTTGGTCTTAGAAAATTGATGAGAATGTTTAATTATTTTCTATTTCAGGATCGTATGCACTCAACAAGGAACACAAATCAAACCACCCTCCACGGGGAGTAGGAGCAAAGGCAAGAATGTTAATAATTAGCAAGAAGAAGGCCCACTGGATGATACTGCTTCTCATGTACCAATAACATCATCTCAATCTAGACAAGGAGAATCAGCGGGGATTGAGGAAGAACAGGTACTGAAACGGATAGAAACGGTATGTTCGACAGGGTTGGGACCGCAAGGAATAATAGAAATACCCCCTCTGACGACTCCAGCAGGAATACCTACACCCTATGTAAACCCAGGACTTCTAGTATATATAGTCAAAGCAGTGATGGAAGGTATGGTCATCACCAAAACTCATGCAGCCCTAACTGCACCGGCCCTACAAACAACCCTAGAGGTTTCTGCAACCACTGATAATACGGTACTACTAGTACGACTAGTCAAGAGTATGAGAGAAATGGGTTGAGAACCATATATGGGTGAATATGATGCTGAAATAGCTAGGAGATGGATCAAGAAAGTAGAGAAGACTATGGTTTAGATTAATATACCCGCATACTTACAGGTAAATTGTGCTACGGATGATCGAGCCATGACATGGTGGGAAACCGTCTAGCTAAGACATGCAATCAAAACATTGACCTAGAATGACTTCAAGTCTGAATTTGAGAACCAATTCTACTCTAGGTATCATCGCAAGGTAAAAGATCATGAATTTCTAGCATTGAGACAGGGAGAAATGTTGGTGCTGGAGTATGAAAGATGATTTTATGATCTCTCATTGTTTGCTCCACATTATGTCCTAACAGAAGAACACATGATAGAGAAGCTGAAGGATGGGTTCCGCCAAGAATTGTAGCAAGAATTAATTGCCTTGCAATTCAAAATAGTGTGGGAATTAATTGAGGCAGCACAAACACTGGAAGCATGCATTGGGGAAGGCCATCAGGGGCTATATGGACTTGGTAAGAAGAGGGACATTAACTATTCTGCCAATAGGCCACCACTTTTAAAAAAGGGTAAGAGTGGAATGTTTAATCAGTTTAAGAAGAAATGAGCGACGACAGTGGGTTCTCACCTCACCAACAAACAGATGGAAGGGTAATAGGAGGACAGACCCACCCAAGGACTAACCGATCGGAGGGATCTAGCGACCAGAAGAATGTTACCTACCCTTCTTGTGTACAATGTGAACAAAGACACCCTAGTGACTATTCGGTCCCCTTGGGATGATGTTTTGTATACTGAGGAGAGGGTCATCGATGGAGAACCTGTCAGTATCTAAAGCAAGGATGTCATTATTGTGGTGAAAGAGGACATTACAAAAAAGAGTGCCCTCACAAAAAGATCGAGCAAGCACAAAGAGTGAGACAGCCAACTCAGAGTCACCAATAACCAGTCATAGTGAACAGGTGTAAACCTCAAGTCAAAAATAGATAAATCTAGATTAAATAGAGTAGTTATCAATTGAAAAATGATAAATTAAGGAGAAAGTCTTATGAATTGGGATGAACATTTTTTGGAGATTAATTAAAAATGTAGAGAAGTTATAGTAATAAAATAGTATACGAAATATTAGTTAATGATAAATCGTGAAAACTCCTTGACCAGGTAAAAATAATAATTTTGAGGAAATTTTGTAAATTGGGTGATATTATGTGTAAAATAGAAAGGAAATATCAAATAAATCAATGCATGACCTTTTGCGCGAGAAATGTTGAATTTCAGTATAATTCCCATGCACAATCGCGCTATTGGACCTAAAAGTGGTAAGAAACTCATAAACAAATTTATAATAATTATGAATAGGAATCTCTAAAGAATTAGTCTAAGATGATTTAAGTAAATTGTATGGTATGCAAAAGTCGGATTTTTGGCGTGAAATTTATAACTGTCCAAATTTATAATATTGAACATATCAACCAATCCGACCATTGGATCAAGCTGAAATTTCACGTGGGGTCTTAAGATATAATGTTGTACCTTGGGTTAACATTTGAGCTCGATCGGAGTTTGGGAAGGTCCTAAAACTAAAGACACAATGTCGGGTCAGTGCAATAAACTGAAATTTAGGGGGGATAAGTTGGGGTATAATAGTAATTGACCCATACAACCTAATGTCACTATGCTTGTTGCTACTATTCGTGTGAAACAAAAACTAAAAAGATTTATAAAAAAAGGCTTCTCTCTTGCCTCTCTTTAAAAAATCACTTGAGAAATCTTTTCAAATTGTTAGATTGAAGCTTGCAAATAGGTTATGAGAAGAGAAACACTTTTAGGCTGAAATTAAGAAGCTTGGTTGGAGGAGAGGAACTTGAGGAACAAGTATGGGTGATGAAGAGGAAGAAAAATTGAAGAATAAATTGGTAACTTTTCAATTTGAACTCGAAATTATTGATAAAAGTGTTCTTCCTTAGTTTTCCTCCTTGATTTCATAGTTAGTAAAGGATAATTGAAAAACCTCAAATGTTGTGATTCTAGGATTCTTGAAAATATGCAGAAAATGAGAGTTTCTTTGAACATGGAGTAATGATAATGGATGTTGTGATGCATAAAAACACTTAGTGTGCTTGTCAAATTTATTTCTTATGTAATTAAAATTCTGCAGTCTTAATAGCCAATTTTTAGTCGAAATTACAACTTGAACAAAATGTAATTTAGAGTTGGTGTCTTTATAAAAGTTATAGGTATGGATGTTATCTTGTAAATGGAACTAGTCTCAATTTATTTGGAGTTGTATAACTCCAGATATGAGAAAAAACACTGAGTATAGGTCCAGACCGATATAGTACTGGATATATTTTGGGTGCTACTGTAATTGTTAATTTTGAGCCTTAAAACAATGTCATTTGGAGCTAGTGTCTGTATAAATATTGTAGGTATGGATGTTATATTTCATATGGAACTAGTCTTCACTTATTTGGAATTGTATAACTCCAGATATGAGAAAAACACCGAGTAAGGATCCAAATTAACATAGTACTTAACAGATTTCTTATGTTGTAATGAGTGAGTTTAGACATGTAGATGGAAAAACTGGGTGTTGTCTCCTTCATAAAAGTTTTAGCCCTATATATTAGCTTTCTATAGAGATAAACTACGCTCGAAAAATAGTTGTGAAACTTTAGTTACGATTAAAACACCAAACAGTATTTGGGGTTGGGTGGACTAAACCAGCTAGGACTAATCAAGCTCTAATCTTTACTTGGAATTTATTGTTGATTAAAGGTTCTAAAACTTGGAATAATATAGTACAAAATTGATGAAATGAACACTTAATGTTAATACCCATGTTTTGTCCTATAAAAATTTAGATGGGAGAATCCTTGAGAATGTATATGTTGAACTTGATTGTGTACTACTTGACAACATTGTGATAAGCTTGGTGAGGTTATAGAAAAGAATATGATCGTTTAACATATTTAGTGGTACTTCATAATTGGAATGTGTAGAACACCTTGTCACGCGATAATGAATAAGAATTTGATGTTGCCACATGAAGAACACAAAAATATACTTGTTAGGGGAATGACATAGGCTTCAGCCACCTTAAGAGATGATAGCAAAGAAAGACCCTCATGAAGATAATGCTTAGTTAGAATTCAAGGATTAAATACTAATTTTTCAATGTAAAGCCTATGATTCTATAAATTTATTTCTTGTTATATATAAATAAAAATAAATTCAAAATATATAAAATAGAGAGTTTGAAAATAAACTAGCACAAAAATAAAAGTAAAAATACGGTAAAAATCATATAAATATCAAGCATGTCAACATCCACAAGTCGTTGCATAACTATAATTTTTAGGCATGGCAAAGAAGGAAGTGTGGTATGGGCCATTACTGATTGAATCAAAAGAGATTTTGAAATTAAAAAAAATTGTTTTTGTTCAGTGAGAGAATGATGAAAATTGATATGATTCAGGTTGTTTTAAAGGGAGGTATAAGGTGGGTGAGTAGGGATTTGAGATTTTTGTGGTTTGTTAAAGGAATAGGTTGTTGTTTAATGGTAGTGAAAAAAAATGAGGATAGCCGCTTGTTATCGAGTGATGTGGTGGTGTTAGCGTAGATGGCGGTGGATGATGGTGAAGGTTTGGGTGAATGGAATTGAAGACTATTGTGTTAGTGTTGTTGGTTCAATTAGTGACAAAGTGGTGTGTGCTATGAGTGATTTTGTAATGTTTTAGATGTTTTTTTGTTAACTAGGTTAATAGATTAATGATTCAATATGTAATATGTAATGTATAATTAATTATTTCATTACAAGATTTCACAGTTTTACCGACGGACATATTCCGTCGATGTGTGATTAGCTGTTCGTCGGTGATTTATTTCCGACGTCATCCCCGACGGATTGCGTCCGTCGGCTTTCCTTTCGTCGGTGATTCTCCATTCCATCGCTATATCGGTTGGCAAAACAAAAAAACCATTTGCTGATGGTTTTACATACGGAATTTGCGCGCCAAAAAAAAAAGATTCCCGCTTGAAATATACCGACGGATGTTTAGTCCGTCGGTGCTATCGTGATTTACCGACGGCTACTAACCGTCGATAAATCTGTCGGTGAGTGTATGAAATACCAACCGAATATATCCGTCTGTAAATTCGTCGGTAAGTGTGGCAGCTACTGTCAAATGCCGACGGATTAAGTCCGTCGGTAAGGCTGTCGGTGAGAGTTTATAATACCGACCGAATATAGTCGTCTGTAAATGCGTCAGTGAATGCTACTGTCAGATGTCGACGGATTAATTCCGTCAGTAAAACCCTTGGTAATAGTTTTTCTAAATTTGTTTTTAAAAAATTATTTAGAATATATAATATAAAACTATATAAATTAATGGTAATAAAAAACCAATTATGCAAATAAAATTTATATTAAACAT
>Ga0307517_10003789_pt1 | contig 23486 bp, 13 predicted proteins | sample 23_EM_MG_FD_194515 | JGI IMG/M metagenome (GOLD analysis project Ga0307517, IMG submission 194515) | Populus trichocarpa ectomycorrhiza microbial communities from riparian zone in the Pacific Northwest, United States - 23_EM | ecosystem: Host-associated > Plants > Roots > Unclassified | place...
AAGAGATGTTAGGGAACTGCCTTTTGGACTTGGAGATGATGTCTATCATTATATGTAAAACCTCATATACACCAGCCCAGTACGAATATGTATCTCAAGGAACACAGACAACTGCCTAACAATAGAATCACAGGTAAAAATAGCACACACTAGCTGATGAATTATTTAGGAAGTATAGTTGTGGAGCTGAAGCATATTAAGAGCTTATGCTTCCATCATCATCAAGCAATTCTTTTGCAATGATAGTATTAGCAGCTTTTGTAGGGTGATGAGCATCTCAAAACAGCACATACTTGGATCGATCATCACATAAAATAGATTGTGAGCTTTCATTAGCAGCCTTGAAGCAAACAAATGGGGGAAAGTGTCCCCCACAACATGGCTCATTTGCGTTCTCAAATCCTGGCACATTAGCACCCATGTGACATTTAGAAACTAGCATCATTGGGAGAAAAAATAAATTTTATCTACAAGAAATTAAAATATTTGAAACCATATTGAAGATAATTTAGGATGACCTTGAAAGCAATATCACAAGTGTTAGTGTACACAAAACTAGATTGAGGACCCATCTCCTGATAAAGCCATCGAGCATTATATTCAGTTTCTTGTTGTAGTCTTGGATTAATTCATTTATTTCTGCCAAACAATTTCCATTTGGTAGTAGATTGATCGAGAGGACGAACAGACGGTATGCAACCGATCGTTCAAAGTCCAGCTACGATGAACTTTCTAGCTCCTAATTCATGGAGTCTTTTATATACAAGCAGAACATAAAATTGTCAAAAAAAAGATTAAAATTGTTTATTTAAATAAAAGCGAATGATACTAATTAAATACATAAAATAATTATTATTTTATATGATAACGTTTTAAGATGTTTAAATAAATTCTAAGTAAAAAAAAACTAAGCACATAAATTCATTAGAAGAATTAAATGATTATTAACAAATGTGCTAAGGTCATCCATTAGCCTGAACAACATCTTAACTACGTACTCATTATCTTTTTTTTTCTCTCTCTCTCATTTAATCCAAACCATTAATTTTAAAACTAATGATGGAATTAAAACATGACTAATAATGTTCCTTTAAAAATATTAAATATCTTCTACTAATAATATTTATATTTTTAAGGACAGAAGCAAATTGGTCTTATCTTTGGTTTGTAAAAATTACAAACATTTTTTCTTTGTTGATTATTTTATTTTCCAAGATTACATCTTTTGATTGTACTTTGCCTATAAGCAATGTAACTTTCTTCGCTTCGTATTCGGGTTTCAAAGGCCTTTAAATTAATGTTTATATATTTATAACCATACTCATAAGCCATAAGGAAATCACTACGTACAGAGAGATCGAGCCAGCATTTGATTGAAGTTGGGAGGTTGAACAAACATCCCCCGATCTCTAAGTACAGGTTGGAAGTTTTTTTTGGCTTTCTGGTTTTATGAGATGGATCCTGGGGTGGATTGGTGGAGAGAAAACTTGCTTGACATGCACAAGGAGTTTTTCACCTGGATGGTACGGACCCTTTTTTATTGGCGGAGATGGTTGATGGGGTTCCCTATGTTTAGCAGATGTGAAGACTTGCTCATGAATGCAGGGCTAATGAGCTTACTAGGGGATCACTCATGGAGATTGATCACGTACGGGGATTATTGATAGAGACAATATCGTGATCTCCAAGGAAACTCGGATACAAACAAAGAAATTTATTAGACTTGAAGATAACTGGAGAAAATCTTATATAGGGCCGGAGATATGTACACTCGCACTCACACATGAGGGATATTAATAGAGATTCTTATGGTGACATATATAGAAATAGCAATTGAGATTTTTATGGATACAACATTGGATATAGAGATACCGTGAAAGAATTTAATGAAGACAGCGAGATACCCATGGATAATTTCATGAAAACTTGGAGATGACCATGAATACATGCATGAAGATAACCTGGAGACATGGAGATATCGAGATAACCATGAAGAAATGGACAAGTAGAGATATCCATGGAGAATTTTATATAGATCTGGAGATGTAAATGGATATATGGAGATACCCATGAAGAATTTCAAATATACTTGGAGATATCCGTGGATCAGATGTGAAGGAGTTCATGGAGAATTTCAAGGAGTACGTACTAGAGGTATATATGAAGACATTGGAGTCTATTATATTTTTATAAATACATGGAAATAAATAAAGGAGACATGAAAATAGGAAAACAAAATAGAGGGATTTATTTACAAAAGAATATATATTTTTTTCATTTATAACACATTATTAGAGGTACATTTTTAGATGGAGTTAGTGCCATATATAAGGGAGGTTCTTACCATTTGGTCTTAATTACTAATTTTTTTTTTAAGATATATTATATTTTAGTGCCAGCTTACCTTTCTTTTTTAGGTTTGTATATACTGCTTATAACTCCTCAAAACATGATCATTGACATTGAACTACCTATTTTTGACCTTAATACTATGGTTGAGTAGTTTTATGCATGTATGCTTTATGCCTCAAATGAGTTGACAATCATTCTCCTCTAATAAGTTTAGGTTAGTTTAGAGTCCTTCATCATTCTTTTCAGGGGAGTATTAGAGTACTATGTAGCAAGGGCATTTTATTCTTGCAAATGTAATATTCCATGTTCCATAAGTGAGAAGGAATGAGGTCTCATTGGTGAAGGATTTTGGTGTAGCTTTGTATGTTCATAAAATTTCATCAAGGGGTTTTGCCTATTTTTTTTTAGCTTTTAACTAGTTGGATGCCCGCGCTACGCGGCGGGCTCACTTTTTATTTTAATAAAAATTACTGTAAAAAATTATTTTAATATTAATAATAATTGTTTTTTCAAATTTATTAATTATTTTATTAATAATTTTAATTATAATAAAAATAATAATATTTATAACACAAATAATATTATTTTTTATATGAATATTTATAATTATAATAAAAATAATAATATTTATAACACAAATAATATTATTTTTTATATGAATATTTATAATTATAATAAAAATAATAATATTTATAACATAAATAATTATATTAAGAATTTCAAAGATGCTTCTTACAACACAAATAATAATATTTTTTATATCAATACTTTGAGTTATAATAAAAATAATAATATTTATAACACAAATAATAATATTTTTGATATGAACACTTTGAATTATAAGAGAAAAAATAATATTTATAACACACATGAGGTTGCGATTATGCTCTTAATTTTGTTTAAAACTCTAGTTTTATTATTCTATATATTTAAAATCTTTATCAGCATGTTTTTATCAAGTTATCAGTCTTCTTGTATTGTTTTAAAAATAAATTTTGATAGAAAAAACCCAAAAAAAAATAAGTTAAAAAGGATTCCTTATGCTATCGAGAATATATTTGTGGATGAGGAGAATCTTGATTGATTTTTTGTACCTTATAATTTTGTCCATTTTTTTTTGCAAGAAAATAGACTTGTTTGCTCGCGTTGGATACGTGCAGTGAGGTTGAGCCTTAAGACGTTCTTGTGCGGCCAAGGGGACTTCATCAAGAATTCTTATCTATTGTGTTAGCTACTGAAGATCTAGAGTTGCAAGTGGTGTCCAATCTAAAACCCTCTCATGCAAGGGTTTCTAAACAATATACCATGAGATATTTTCAGAGATTAATGTCCAAGTGGAAGGGGTGTCAACTAGCTTTTAGTTTGTGATCCCATAAAGAAGGTGCCAACTAACGAGACTTGATCTCGTCTAGAGGGCTTTGGAGAGGCTGCAAGCTTTTAATAGGTGGGATGGACTTGTTGAGCCTGCATAATTCTACAAACAAATATGTTGAATGCACAAAGTACTTTCTGATATTTAAGTTAGTAAATCAGAAGGATAGGTGCTTTTTTTAAAAAAATTATGGTAGTGGAGTTAATATATAAAATTGATTGAGAGAAATCATAAGAAGCTTTGAACGTAACAGCTTAGAATGTTTGTATTTCAAGGTCGGTTTTCTTTCATGTTGATCTGTTCTTACCTCGCATCACAGTTAAACATTTATTCTTGAAAGAATACGTACGTCCACTTGAATAAAGGCGGAGGGCACAAAATACATTACTACCTCGTCTTATCATGGGGGCACTACTCATAGAGGTCTTTAGCTTCTGGTGGGTAGCAACGCCCTGTTTAGAGTGACGTTGTCACCTCCACCGTCAATTTATGGGGGAGTTGGGTATGACTAGCTAGAGTTGCCATGTGTCCCCTAGTTCTAACATGGTAATGGGTTGGTGTAGGAACATGTTGCCCTCCTTTGAAGTAGAGTAGATCCTTGTGTAAACAAAACCTTCGGGCAAAGCGGCACATAAAGGCTACCCTCGGTAAGCCGCCATACTTGAGCTTGGGTTACATCGATGAAGACTTTTTTATTCACAATGCGGTCACCGATTGTGCCTTGCCTATTTTTAGGTCTGTCAAAGGAGCTATGGGCCCTCGCCCCTTCAATATTGCACAATTTTTATTTTTTAGCACCCAACTAATATTTGTGATGCATTTCGTAATTTCACGATACAATTGTTATACTTGTATCGAAATTAATTAATTAATTAATTAATATTAAAGGATACTCTTACGAGATTTTCAAAGTAAAAATTAATTTTACATAATACTTGATCCGCAGGTCAACCAATCTATCCAAGACTCTTGGGTTATTAATTTTGCGTTCAGTAATTTTGAATTTCGAGTTGAAAGTACTAGACTAATTACTCTATGTTTGGATCAATTTCACAGGTTGGGTTTTTATTTATCACATGTAATCACTTTCATCAGTTCGAATAGTGATCATTTAGGTTGGGAGATTAACATTTAAGGAGAAAAATGTTATGATGATCCCACCTATTAATGACTTTGAGTGAAAGAAACGGGCTCGTCCTAATGACGACATTGAGTGAGTAGAACTTGAACCTGATTAGTCTTACCAATTCTTAGAATAGTTTACAAGGTAGTTAATTAATGTTGACACCTTAAGATTACTAACAAATTGAATGCTATATGTTTCTAACCATAGTCAACTTGTCATGTTTCATCGTAATACATATGGTGTGGTTGGGTTTGAACTGATAAGAGATCAATGCTATGCATCGTTTCTCTGGAGAAAAAGAAGAAGAAATTAAGGTCATGTAAGGTAAGTGTGAAGAGATCAATGACTCTCACTAGATTTAGCTGTATGATTATCAATTGCTTCGGGTATTTTTTTTTGTCGGTATATACATTATCGGACATGGATATGTGAACCTACACCGTGTGTGTATGTGCGTGTAAATCAACTGAGTAAAAATATTTTTAAAGCTTCTTTTTTTCTTCATTTTTTTCAAGTGTGAGGGTATATTTGAGTCAACTTTTATAAAACAAGACTCAATCCATGTTTTAATTCTAATTAAAGATAGTCGCTATCCTTATCAAGAGTTGAAAATAAAAAAATAAAATAAAATTCTTGCAATCTAATTTGAGGTTTGAATTTACTAGTAAAGAAGAGAGTATATCCCTTAACCATCAAACTAGTTTGTTGAACTATTAACACTATAAATTGATATGTTTGGTACTTATATATAGCATAAACCATATAGATATATGTTTGCACTTGATTAAGATATTAATCATATAAACAATATGAGCGATCAAGGACAGGACACACCAGCTAATGACATTTAAAAAGTTTGTTTGGAGGTTGATGATTAGATTATGAAATGTGGTTGATAATTGATCATTACACTTGGGCAAATTTATTAGTTCATCCCCCCCACCTCCCAAAAAAAAAAAAAAAAAACTCGGTTGCCATTAATTCATTCCCTTCTCATTTTGAATGAAGATATAGTGATCAATTTATGATTCACTTAATTTCACATTTATCCAAATCCCACGTCGAAGTGAAAATCCTGCCCCATCTAACTACTTGAATTAGGAAGCTGTCGTCTTCTCATTTTTCTCCTACAAGCCTTATAACAAGATCACCTCAGGAATGAGGACGGTGGTGGTGATCAGGAGCATATTAATAATCGGTAACTAAGAGGATGGAAGTCCTGTGGGCAGGCAAGACAGCCAGCAATAAATACGAGAGGTTCAGAGAGAGCTGTTCAATTTTGAAAAAGAATGCTTTCATTAATGTGTTAGGCATATATTTCTGATCAGGGTTAACAAAGGATGAGTTGTAACATGGTGGATGAGAAAAAAAGTGACCTAGCTATAGTAGTATTTCGCATGTGCAAGAAAGAGATCTTTTCTTCTCTACGAAAAATTATTTACCTTGGTTTTCTTAGGGAAAAAAAATAAAGAAAAGACTTGTGTTTTTAAGTTAATCGTCTAGTTAAATATATTAATACATTATTTCATCTGAATTGGGACAGCAAAGAAACTTAAAAGCAGTCTTAATATTTCCTCAGAAGAATTGTTTCTTCTCCTACAGAGGAGAGGTTCAACTACCACCTAACTTTTTTTCCATGGCCAACAAACAATGTTTCATGAAACTATCAATTCATTTATCTGCTATCTGTAATTGTGTGTTTCACTCTCTTTATCCCCCACATGTGTTTCTCTCCCTCCCATGTCTCTCTCTCTCTCTCTCTCTCTCTAGCTCTCTCTCTCTCCCCCCCACTCTCTCCAAGAAGTTTTAAGAAGGTAGAGAAGTAAAGCCCTCACGATTTCATCAAGTGAGGCACTTTTTGGGAGTGGTCAACAAGTTAGGGCAACATTGTTTCCACAACCATTTTCAAGAACTCTAAATCAAGAAATCAAGACCAAGAAGAGGAATGTGTGCTTGGAATATTGACATTCTTGAATAGGAGCAAATAATTTCCTTCAAATTTTCCTGGCATAGCTAGCCACTCATTATTCTTTCTTCTATACGTCCTTGTATTCTTCTCTTTGGGGTCTAATCAACTATTTTAAGTGAGGAGCACTGATGCCTTCTAGTGAAATGGCTGTAATGGGAAAAACCATAATGATTTTAAGGCTAACAGGCAGGGTTTTACATGATGCAGTGAGCTTCATTGTCTTCTCTCTTCTAGACATCTTTGATCTTATTCTATGTTTTGCATTCAAAGCTGTGGACTTCATCATTGAAGCTGAATGGAAACCTTGTTATTGTACCTCAGCTAAAGAAGCCATCACTAGTAGCGGCAAGATCTTAGTCTCTGAACAAGGTGAGTCCAAGATTGTTTGCCTTACTTCTACCAAGTTAGGGTTAGAAGAGATCTCAGACACTCTTTACACTCGTCCTTCATTAGTGTCTGAGATTTCAAAATCAACCGTAAATGAGCTCAAGAGATTCAAGGTGGAGGATAAGTCCAGTACTGTCACTGTACAATCATCCGAGAAGAATATCAAGAAAGGAACTACGAGATCCACATTCACTGTTAACTCTACCATTGTTGGAATGCTTCGAGGGAAGATTGGAGGCCAGCAATTATATCCCACTTCAAGATGGTCTGATTGTGATTGCAAGTTTTGCACCTCGTGGACAACTTCTAGCAAAGAAACCCTCTTCGTTAGAGCTGAAGGACCTAAAGGTAATTAACTAAAAAACACAAGTGTCCTAGCTAGCAGCATATGCATGTACACTAATTACTCATTTATTCATTATAATTCTAACGTGTCATGATTAAATTATGGTTTGTAATGTTCGATCAGATAAGGCAAAAGAAGATGTCCTCTTCGTTCATGGATTCATTTCATCTTCAGCATTTTGGACGGAAACATTATTTCCGAACTTCTCAAATGCAGCTAAATCAACCTACCGACTGTTTGCCATTGATCTACTAGGGTTTGGGAGGAGCCCTAAGCCAGCTGACTCCCTTTACACATTAAGAGAGCATCTGGACATGATTGAACAATCCGTTCTTGAACCATACAAAGTCAAGTCCTTCCACATTGTTGCTCATTCTTTAGGCTGTATTTTGGCCCTGGCACTTGCCGTAAAACACCCTGGCTCGGTCAAGTCCCTAACCCTCCTTGCACCGGTAAGTTAGTTTTTATTTCTGATGTTGTTTTGTAACTGTTTCGATTATCCATGAAATGATTCACAAAATCGTTCAAAATTCCTAATGCATTAATTACTGTATAACTGGTTTATATATGTGACCATGGCAGCCATATTACAAAGTACCAAAAGGTGTACCGGCAGCACAACATGTGATGAAACAAGTGGCTCCAAGGCGTGTGTGGCCACTAATTACGTTTGGTGCATCAATTGCGTGCTGGTATGAGCACATCACCAGAGCAGTTTGCCTTGTCATCTGCAAAAATCACCGGCTGTGGGAGTTTCTTACAAAACTAGTCACACGAAACAGGTGAATTCTCATCAAACCCCACCACCTTAAGAACTGTCCTAACAATTCAAGTGCTGGCACTAGTAAAACTCAACAATCGAAACTTCTCGTTTGGTTCATAATAAAATTTTCTTCATGTTTTTTGTGCTCAATTTCATAACTACCCACCAAACCTAATATCATATGGTGTGGTCTTAATTAATTTCCTTTATTTTTCTGCCATAAATATAATATTTAATTAAGAGAAGATTTCGCTGTATTCTTTTAATCTAGTTTCTCTGAGAAAAAAGTAGGGATCTTCGCACTTAAGCTACACGACTCATCTTAATTAGTAATTTTGGACCTACTGCTAATTAATTAATTAATACTTTTAGAATAACAAGAAATGAAGGAGACCTGGCATTGCACAAGCCAGTCAATTCCCTTACACAAAGACGATGCATGACCCCTAAACCCCATTCAAATTAAATACCTGTCCTTTTCTTCATTAATAGCGGGACAGATCCCTAAAATCTCTCCAATCCATTTACAGGGTCCATTTTGGGATAATTGGCCAGAAATATTTGTTCCTTAGATTTTGAGTATTCCAATAATTAGAAAAATAACATTTATGGTAAGTAGTAACAAGAGATTCTATGATGTTTGTAACTATTAATATTCTATTAGTTGTTTTTAGATTTATTTTAAAAAAATAGATGTGAAAATATTTTTATTATTTTTAATAGGTTATGTATTTTATTTTTTCTTTTATTTATGTTTGTTTATTTTTTTTAAAGTAAATCTCATAAAATAACTAATAGAATACTACAAACTATTTTATAAATTTTTTTGGTATTAAGATATTGTTAGTTAGCTAGTAGTATATTTAGAAATTTTATATTATTTTTAAAATAAATATCATTAGTTATTCGATGATAAAAAAAAAATTACTTTCAATTTCATAAGAAATAATAAACATATTTAGATCGAAGATAAAATTTTAAATTTTTTTTCTTCTCTTTTCATATATGTATATCTTTTTGTCTAAGTAACCGTTACACTAACTTGTAGAATAACATATGGCCTAAATCCAAGTTCCCGAGCCCCCATTATAACGGGGGCCATGGTGGACCACAGCACAAATGACAATTGTCAGATCCTAATTGAACAGTTGCTTTCTCATGGTTATTGTTGAGATTAATGACAGACCAGCGTAAAAGTGTCCCACCAAGATTTAGGGGCTTAGCCCATAATGTTTTGGCCCTTAACTGGCTAGCTAGATAATCTTCGGCTGCTTTATGGCATTGGTAGGCTTTGTAAAGATGGCTAACCTGTGGTGCTGCTGGATGATTTGGTAGACCTCCTCCACTTGTTCAAACGGTGAAATTGTAAATTTTGGTTTGACAAATGATGATTCCTCGTTTTAAAACTTGCAGATAGGAGATTTTAAAATCACATAGGTTAAAAGTGTGGTAATTTGTTCACACTAATGCAGTATGGTCGTAAAATATCATGTCGGTTTAATTAGGTTTCTAAATTTATGAATTTTGATGGCAACTTTGGGAATTCGTGAATCTTATTTTAATATCATGTCGGTTTTGAGCAAGCAAGCCAAGAAAGAGTTGGCAAAAATCCTTCAGAAGGACAAAAATAGTAGTAATTAACCATTAAATGTAATACATAAGCGGTAGGTGAATCGTTCAGTTTGGAAGTTACTCTGGAAGGTGAAAACATGTGCCGAGTGATGGGGACAGGTGTTTTGTGCAGAGATAATCCTGTTTTTCTCATATATTTTTCTTCATATGCTCTGCTTTAATTTACTCCATGCAAAATGATCTCCGATCCCCTACTGACATAAATGCAAAACTTTGACAAAAAATGTATAGGATGAAGACGTTCTTGATTGAGGGGTTCTTTTGCCACACCCACAACGCTGCATGGCATACCCTACACAACATTATATGTGGCACCGGCAGCAAGCTTGATGGGTACTTGGATTCAGTCCGTGACCACCTCAAATGTGATGTCAATATCTTCCATGGCAAAAATGATGAGCTTATCCCAGTTGAATGTAGCTACAATGTTCAGCAAAAAGTCCCTCGGGCTCAAGTTAAGGTGATCGACAACGAAGATCACATCACAATTGTTGTTAATAGACAGAAGGTCTTTGCTAGGGAACTTGAAGAAATCTGGAGGGGAGGAGACCGAGTGGTTAATTAAGACCCTCGTCTTGCTCAAGCTCGATCAAATTAAGTCGCCACATAAATATTTCCTGTCAAAATTGGGTATAATTAAATTCTCTAAGATTGGCAGGTTTTACATTTACTGCCACTTCAGGCACTTTGAAGTCTCTCAGCTGGCGTGATGCATGATCGTTATAGCGAATTTGATGAGATGAAGGCAAGTGAATTAAATATCTCTTGACAACAAATCTTGTTGTTGTATGTTGCTTGGCAAAGTTCACATTCTTACAAGATTTCATTGATTTCTTTTTTCTTGGTTGTTCCTTTCATAAATAGTGTTCCATAAATTGTATGATCAATCCATAAATTATTCTCTGTCAGTTTATCAAAACTAGTCAGTATATATAAAAAACAAAAATAATTAAATAGTATCTTAATTGATGTTAATCATCCTCAATTTAGGAGTTTTTTTAATTTCAAAATACTTTTTTTCATAGTCAAATCTTCTCATCTCCTATAATTCTCTTTCTTATTTTATTTATCAAGAAAAAAAATTGAAAACGAGCATGCATGGAATAAAAGAATTAAATTATACACAAATATAAAATTATATGGGCTAAGTACATAGTTTCTAACACTACAAGGATTAATTATATTTAACTTTACTAAACTACAAGGACTAATTACTCTTTTGTTTTTTTTTTTTAATTTGGAAAACCATTTTCAGAAGAATTAATTGATTGGTAGAAATAGATCCATGACATTCTTAAATGAGATATCAAACACATTCACCCACTCACTTCTAACCAATATTTAAATAATTAATACATGCACTTATCCATCAACTAATTACTATACAAGTAGACATTTCTTACCAATCCCCTGCAAAACATCATTAATAACTTGTTCTGATGTATGATATTTACGTATCTTTCTACGACTTGGTCTTGACCTTGCCATACGATGTTATGAAATTGGAAATACTAAGCAGCGGGTAGGATTGTTGTTCTTTTGGCAAGTCATTTCTGATCGATGCTCTGTCCATCAACACAGCTTATCATGCATCTTGCCGTAAGTGTCAATGAAAATTAATACACCGCAATGCAGGTGAATTAGCCTTCGTTTTTTGAAGGTTTATACGTATCCTAGCAAATGCTACAAGTCTCGAGCGATCCACAATGCATGCCTCTACCCCAATTTTTTTTCCGGAAAGTCTACCAAATATTAGAATTCAACAATAACGTTGAATATGATGGCCACTTCGCGAGAAATTTCTCCTCTCAAAACTACCTGCAGTGGGAGACAGGATGTGGTTAGAGATCTTCATGACCTCTGTCTAGTTCCAGGAGACTTGTGTCCATCTTGCCATTTAATTTCTACACATCCTGATCATTTGCATTTAAAATTACAGTCTGTTATAGTTTCAAAGAGATTTAACAAATAGCAAATGAAATTAAACCTGCCCCCCTCGCAGATCCTCACATGCCATTTTCTAGAGTTGATATAATTTTAATTATTCGATTATAACTTTGATTATCAAGTCTACTGGATCACATCGAGACAACTCCCACACGATTTAATTTTAAATCTGAGCTAAGAGAAAGTTAAGTCGAGAGGTTTTTTCTATCAATTTTATCTTTTTTTACTTGTTATTCAAGTTGCCTTTGGATTGATCAAGTCAACTAGGTTTCATCAGATCAACTTCTACACGGTTTAATTTTAGACCTAAGCTAGACAAAAAGTTTGGTTATGAGTTTTTTTGTGTTAATTTCATTATTTTTCTCAATTTAATCTTCAATTTTTTTTAACAGGCAGTGGGTATGTCTTTCAACCGACCAAGTTAATCGAATCACATGTGAACAACTTTCACAAGGTTTAATTTTAAAATTAGATTAGGTAAGGAGTCAGATCTGAAGGTTTCAAAAATTACTTGTTAGGCAGAGTTTAATAAAAATATCAAATAGTTATCTACAACTTGGATATTCCTTGTTGCATTGAAAAATCTGTATGCTAACCCGCAACGGAACACAAGCCTTTATATTAGTATTATTCTACACATTAAAAAAACTTGGGGTGGAAACACTACCACCTTAAGTTTTTTTTTTTTCATTTGCATCCTTTCTTTCTTTTTTTTTTATTAGGTCCTTCAAACTTTTTTTATCATCTTATATATTTTTTTTTCATTTACATCCATTTTTTATTGGATCTTTAAAAAAATATTTCATTTGCATTTTTTTTTTTTTTTTTTATCAGGTCCTTTTTTCTTAAGAGCAATAAAAACATGATAAGAGGCCTACTTTCATGTACAATGGACCGACAACAAGGCCTAATTAGTTGGAGTACATGAGGAGGGCTTCAACTTCTGGTAACGAATCTGGCCTCAACTTATCCTCGGTTAAAGCCTTAATTAATCAGGAAGTGAATGGGCCTTGACTCGGCACCTTCTAAAACGATAGAAAAATAGAATTCCATCCGTATCGATTAAGATATGGATTTATGGACAATTAGATAATGATGCAGTGATGATTCGAATCACCATTTCAATAGGTTTGAGCTTTGCTTTTACAGCTTTCCTCGTTTGTCCTTACTGCCAAATCTCTTAAAGTGCCGAGGAAAACCACGTCACCCCATGTGATTTCTTAGGGAGAAATCACTCAGATGCACAAATCATGCTCCTAGCTGCCAGTATAGCACACAATTTTCTGGTCCACGAGAATCACTGTCCAAGACTTCGATCCAAGATAAGTTTCTCCATCTTGCGGGGGATATTAGGCAAGAATCACTCCCCTGCACAACTCATGCTCCTAGCTGCTTGCTAGAGGTTCACAACCTTCCACTCCTCAATCTTAGCAGCCTGTACAACAGATATTAGCCGATACAACAGATCGAAACCAAAACAACCTCATTTCTATAAATATAGTCGACTAGATACCACTAAAGCTAGCTCCCATAAATTATTGCTCATGGAAAACGCAATTTGATGTGCTTCTCTATGGGTGAGATTTTCATGGCTACATGTACAAGCCAAAACCTTGTCCACCCTCAAAAGTAATAATTGATGACAACAAAGTCTTAAACTCAGGCTTGGATGGATGAGACAAGACAACCTTATTCTACTTGGCATTATTAATTAGCTCTCTTAGTCCTAAAGTCATTTATATTATTCGCTTTGATGGATCATTGTACTATATATCTATACTCGTATATATGTGTGAAATGTTTGCTTAGAAGTGCATGATTAAAGAACTAAAGTCAGGTAATACCCCAACATATTTAGACTTGGTAGAATATCAACTCCAAATAATATGATTCAAGCCTACTTCTAAGTCTAACATCTTCAGGTTCAGCTACGCGTTAGACCCACGTACATGTAAGTCTGACGAACTGTCAGGCCCAACCTTCTTGGATTCAACTATGTACTGAGCTCAAATGCATGTAGGTCTGACGAGGTAACATACCCAATATCCTTAGGTTTAGCTACGCTCTGAGCTCAAGTGCATGTGAATCTAGTAAGGTGTCAGATCCAACACTGCTGAATTAAAATGAATGTGGGTCTGTCATCAACATCTTTAGGTTTAGTTACATGTTGAACCTAAATACATGTAGGTCTAACAAGATGTCAAAATCAATACCTTTAGGTTCATCTATGTGCTAAATCTAAATGCATGTAAGTCTAGTAAGATATTAGACTCAAACACTCTTATGTTCATTTACGTGCTGAATCCAAAAGCATGTGGGTCTAAAGAGATGTTAGACCCAACATTCTTAGGTTCAGTTAAGTGTCAATCTCAAATGTATATCTCAAATGTATGTGAACCTAGAGAGATGTCAAATCCAATATTTTAGGGTAGGATTCTACTGTGGTAGGATTTACTAGCCCACGATCTTAAAGCTACGTTGCCAACTTGTTTCTTAAACGATCTAGAGCTCTTGCTTCTTAAGTAACTAGGGTAGGATTTTACTTGCCCACAGTCTTAAAACGACGTTGCCAACTTGGTGAAAAAATACGATCATTTAGAGATCTTGTTCCTCGGATCACCAGGGTACATGCTGGCACACAGCCTCCGATAAAATACCTTGCAACAATATGTGACATTGTTAAAGAGCCGACTTTAATTGGAGTGCCAATTCCAAACCATTATCTCATCACTCACATTCTGATCAGTGGTCTGGGTGCTGAATTCAAAAAACTTGTTGTTGTACTATGAGCGCGAGATACTGTGATCAGCTTTGATGAGCTTCACGACAAACTCGTTGAACATGAGGCATTTCGCAAATGAGAAGAGCTTCGATCCAGCGGAAGTCTTGACATGATTAATTAATATCAATGCTGCTCGTTTTCCCTTGTTCAAATTCATCAAGTAAAAGACATTTTTGACATAAAGGAAATCAAGATCAGCGTTTCCCCGATTTTGGCAACCACAGTTATAGCAACCAATCCTTTGAAAAACGATCTAGTGTTATTTGTCAATTTTGTGACAGAAAAGGTCACATTGCCCGTGGATGCTTTACTGTTAGAAGGCTATTTTCTTCCTCGGCAACACCAATTGCTAATCCCATAACCTAACTTCTAAGCAACCTTATGAAGGACCAATTGATATTGTTACTAGTGATGGTACATGTTTAAATATTACACATATTGTTAACTCTACCTTTTCTACCTCATCCCACTCCTTCTCTCTATTTAATGTCCTTTGTGTTCCATCCATGAAACAAAGCCTTTATGTTTTGTAATTTTGTAAAACCAATAACACCTCTAGTGAATTCTTCCCATCCATTTTTGTGTGAAGGATCTTACCACGGGAGCAGTACCTCTCGCTCAGAGACATAGCAAGAATAATATTTACGAGTGGTCCGACATGGGAGAGACTGTGATACTGAAACAAGCTTGCATGAGGGTCAAAGTTTCTCTTCATCGATGGCACGATAGACTTTGGGCACCCTTCATCCAAAATTCTGTCATATTGTTTTTTCCCCATCTGATCTCCCTGTGTCATCTCCTTCACTTTTGTCATCTTTTTATTATTCCTATCAATGCAATAAAAGCCATAAACTCCCATTTGGCACTTCCACTCTACAAAGTCGTCATCCATTAGAGCTTATCTACACTGATTTTTGAATGTTTATGTTCTCCATGGCTTTGTCTAATAATCTAATCAATTAGAACTCAAAGTTCTCCTTTCTACATTTAAAAAAACCGTATTTCTTTATATATATATATATGAACCACCAATCAAACCCACTTATATCATTCGAATCGACTCGTTGTATATCTTTCTTTCTTTTTGTCCTATCTTACGCGATAAAAAAAATAAAAACACGAGATTGTTCTCATAAAAAAACAAAAATGGGTTCTTCATAGTGAAAACATCCCCTTTCATTCTTAAATGTGATTCAATTAACGTGTTAGAGATTTGTCCTTTCCCAAATTAGACGAAACTTTCTCCAAAATTTTCAATTCTTAATTTAGTCAGTTTCCATCAATAAGACGCTCTGCTAAAGTGGTGGACCAACAACCTTTGACAATGAAAATAATTATAAATGCCTATATATCTTCCATGATCATTTTCCTAACATTGTACCTGGTTCTTTTTCTTAATTAATTGATTTTGTCGTCCCTGAAAACTGTATTGGGGCCCAAAAGTACCATCGAAAGAGAGGAGCTAGCTAATTATATTATATATCAGTGCAGCCTAGCTTTTTCTGAATCTAGCAATTGATTATTAGTTCGGAGATACATATTCATGCAAGAATCCCTTTCAGGTCACCCAATCCTCAGTTATCACTAATTGAAACAATAATCACGTGATGAACTGAGCATTTAGTGATCTTGAAATGGGAACAAAGACCTGACCGTCCCAGCACACTCTTGGGACCATATCCAATACTGTCGTGAAGCTTGCTAGCTAGGTATCCAAAGGTTTCAATGAATCTTGCCAATACTAAATCTTTTCCATTTTCATGTATGATCACTTAGAATTACGTGATAATCTATGTCTTGGTTTTCAATTTTTAGTCACGTGCTATATCTTCCCAGCAAGGTTCTTGGAATGTCCTGCATCTTTTGCCTTATGGTAATATTCGAAATGGAATGTCCTGCATCTGTCTCTCTCTCGGTACGACTAGGACAACACCACATGCATAACACAAGGCAAAAAAAAGGGGAATTTCTAAGAAGCATCTTTGACTTAAGAATCTAAAGTCTGACGATGCGTAACCGTGATTGATGTTTTTCTTTATATGGCTTCGAGAGTGAATTTTGAGCGAAGTCGTTTTTGTTTTTTTTTTTGTTTTGTTTTTATGCATTAAATAAAAACAGAAATGATTTATTTAATAAATACTATAAAAAAATCATATATAATGTTTCATTTAATTACATTACTACTACTACCATGTTTTTTTTTATAAGGTAGATCTTTTCTAAAATAGAGAGGTAACTCATATATCTCATATTCAAGTTGATCTAAATTAAATAGATATTTTTTAAAAGGACTTAGATACCATAATACAAACTTTAAAAGCATAAAAAATATATTTTATGCTATATAAAATCTGATTGAAATTAGATAGAAAACTATACTATAGATACTCTTATTTTCTAACAATTTATCCAACAACTCTACTATTTTAGAAAATCTTTCTCTTATGTACTTGTACTTTGGCTCAAACAGTCTAGACTCCAAACTTTCAAAATTTTAAACAAATCTCCATTATAACATCATAAACCTATGAAAAATATGCAAAAACAATAAAGATAAACAAAAACAAAATCCTAAAAAATAATAAGAATAACAGATAAAATAAATGTAAAAAGACCATCAACTATGTTAGAGATTTGTTTTAATTAAACAAATTACGAGTTAATAAAAAAATTATCTCAAATAACTCTTGATTTTTTCTCAAAGAACTTTTTGTTTTTTTAGATTTAATTTTTGATTTATAGTGGCTAATTAATGGTTGATAATGAGGGAAACTAATTTTTCAACCTTTTAACTTTCAAAATTCATTATAAAAGGGAGATAAAGAAAGAGTTTCTAACTTGAAATTTTTAAATTTTACATTCTTTTTCATCTTATTTTTAGTGTTTTTCTTCTCCCTTTTAATTATGCTTTGATTTTTTTTCTCAAATTTAGAGTTTGAGTTCATCTTATTGAGAGATATTTAAATTATATAATCTTTATTTCAAAGACCTTGTTTAGAAATGTATCTAAACCAAAGTGGTGGTGTTAGAATCTTAGAAGACATATTACAAACTTTTTAATTGCACAAGTGATGAGCAATAAAGCATTGAGGAAAAATGATTCATCTTTGACAATGACAAAAATTTGATTTATTTAAAGTGTTTCAACAAGTACCATTATTTGTTTTAATTTAAGCATTATTATTTTTATTATTAGTATGCATGCTAGGACTTTGATCTTATATCTATTACAAGTTTAAATATATGCTTAATATGCATGCTAGAGTATTATCTACAATTATAGTTTTTAGGCAAGATTTGTAAACCGATGTAAAAAAGAGCCCAAGTTACAAGATTATGGAGTCAATTTGCAGGTCATCAATCAACTCATTTGATTAACAACATACTACATTAAAAATGATTTAGCATGATGAATATAAATATTATGCAATTTCTAACCTCAATTTCAACATAAATTTTACTTAATCTAAAAAAATAAATAATAATTTAAAGATTTAAAAGTTAAAATTAAAAACATAGTTCAAATATCCAAAATACAAGCCAAACTTAAAGTATAAAATATTAAAATGATAACAACCACAATCTATTATTAAAAAAAAAACCAAGCTTCTTTATTATTGGATAGTATTACTATTTTTTTTTTTTACTTATAATTAATCTAGTCAAATTTAAATTGAGTTTGATTAAATTATTGGGATCTTTAAAAACCTCCTTGAATTGAATGAGTTTTAGCGTGTGTGTTTGGTTTGGAGGTGTAATGGTTTTTTTTTAAAAAGTTACAATCATCTTAAAGCATAAACCACACCTTATAAAAATAAAAAAATACATGTTTTTTTTATACGATTCCCAAAAAAAAAAATTACCACATTTTCAACCCAAAGACAGTCAACTAACAACTTGGCGATATTGAATTTTTAGCATCAACTCATCAAATCAAACAAGATATTACAACTATGCCCTAGATGGTCTTGGGAGAAAATATCTATGCCGAAAGTCCAAACAGCTGCCCCCCTGATAAGTGCACCGTCCACGGCCCGCGGCCCGGGACAAAAGTTTTCTAGCTAGAAGGAAAGAGACGGCAGGAATATTAGTTCCTGGTCAGAACAGCTCCACCTTCTTGACCAATATCTTACCCATTGATTGCTCCATGTGAAACGAAACAATCAAGACATGAAATGCATGGAGAAAAACAAATTAAGCGAAAGGAAATGATGTGTATATATAGCAAGAATATCGAGTTCATGGAAATGAGGACCATTGCCGATCGACTTTACGGAGGAAACTTCATTTTCCACACAACTTTATGACCACCCTAGTTTTTGGTTTCTCCAAAGCGAGTTTTCCCAAGGAAAGAAAAAACAAATCATGGGGCTCTGAAAGCATTTTGAAAATATAGGTCAAACTAAATGAATGCCAAACCAACGGGCACACGCATGATTGTAAGGTTTACTTGGTCAATATTCAAATGCTCGTTACTGTTTAGAGTGTGCAAATGATCATCATGCAAATATAATTCTTGAGTGTACAAACATCTCAAGAATGAAAACAATTCTTAAGTTGTAGTCCTGCAATTATTGTTCTATTACTTAATTTTATTTTCTCACAAAGGAGGAGTGCTTTTTTTTTTTTTTATCTTTCAGGGTGTTTGGAATAATGATTGAGATTATTTCTTAAAATATTTTCACTTAAAAATATATTAAAAAATATATTTTTTATTTTTTAAAAAAAATTATTTTTAATATCAACACATCAAAACTGTTCAAAAATATATATAAAAAACCGGTAGTGAGGAGACCACTACCCCCAAACACACATTTATTCTCTAACATTTTGTGAGTTCTATATTTCTTAATTGCATGGATTTTTTCAAAAATGCATCGGGAAGGCATACCTTACACAAACTTACCTGCTCCCTTCTTGTATTTGCATTTCTATTTTTTCCATTTCTCATTCGCATTTTCTTTTCAAGTCCTTTTTCGTTTTTGAGCATTGAAGAATCCATTTTAGACTTTTCTCTCATTCCATTTGTTTTAAAAATTAGCACGTGCTTAAAGTCGAAGGCTGACCAAGTTTAAAACTCCAAATGCTTGGTATTAATATTTAATTGAAAATAAAGATATACATTCATCTTTTTATTCTATAATTATAGGAAATGATGAAAAAGCAAGTTTTATTCATTTGGTTTTATTTGAAAATATAAAATCACATTAAATTTTAAATAACCAAATCGAATTAGTCAGTCACTACTATACTTCGGCTTCGATCGGCTGCAAGGCTTCTTGTATTTTATTTTTTATTTTTTTCATTAATCTTGGATTTAATATGCTTTTTACGAGATCTAATATTTCTTCTCGCATTTGTCCAATTTATCTAACATTTTACTTGGGTTAAGGCTTAATGATCTTGTTTGTTTTTTATTTTTTTCTTGTATCTTATGTGTCTTTGGACTGCATTGAAAATTTCATGTAGATTGTTAATATTTCAATCCTCAAATATTTTGGTAAGAACATGTATCAAGTAAAATAAAAATAACATAGATTTTAGTGAGTTTCTACAAAAAAAATTAAATGCTAGTTGTCGGTCTATTTGTGAAATAATATCAATTTCTTAAATCTGGATCTTAGATCATTAGTTTTCTCTATAAAATTTTCATTTATGTTTTATTTTGACTTACTTACAGCTAAATGTAGTCCATTTCACTTTCTATGAAGAGAATTCTATTATATTTAGGCTGATTTTAATTAAATCTAGCTGTAGAAATCTTTCACAATGTTAGTATAATAAAATCCTATCTCTGTAAAAAAAAAAATCATCCAAAAACAGATAGTATTAGTTTTGTAATTCACTCTCTACCAAATAATGCATGGTCCTAAATTGAGTGACGCAAAATTAATTTATCCCCAAATTCCTAAGTCATTCAATTAATAGAACTTCCTTTTTATTCCTCTTTTGAGAGCAATTTCTCTTCTTTCTTGTTACAGTTTATTATTATTATTATTATTATTATTATTATTATTATTAATGAGAAAGAATGTAGGTGAAAAATAAAACATTGATTACCGTTTGTGATATATTGATTAGGTGAAAATGAAAACTTCGCTAAAAAGTTCAGTAGCTGTTAGATTTTATTTTCTTGGTTGATTATTTTTAGCAATTAACGGATCCTAGATTCTTTAACTAACCGATGTGATATTTTTGGTTTTCTCTCTGGATAACTAATTTCTTATATTTTTATAAATGAAAGCATGTTTTCTTTTGCTTCTGATTTGTATATATATATATATATACTTGCTAGTTTTCTGGCATATTCAATTTTGATATATTATATTTTTATATTTGATATAAAAAAAAAAAAAAAGAAGAAGAGAGATACAATATAGGAAAATCACTAGCTAGATAGCAGTTACCTATGATGAATCAAAACATTAATTAACGCCCGAAAGAGAAGAACTGATCAGGTTAATCGACCTAACCCTTTGAAGTTCTTATAAGATGATGCACAATCATTGAAACATTTAATCACTACACTACTGATCATAGCTCTAGTTCTTTACGGACCATAATTTCAACCTGGGAGAAAATTCTCTAGCATACGAACATAACACTTAATGAAGTATCCATGTGCTCTAAATATTAAGATTCAACGATTGAAAATATGTAATATTCATAAGATGAGTTCTTCCAAAGCATATCAAGGGAGGAAACTAACAAGGACTAGAAAGATTGAGCAAGCAAGCAATTGACGTGCCTGCTTCTTCAATAAATTAAACTGACAACATAATCTAACTGATCACACGATCGAGTGGGATAAAGCAAAGGAACAAGCAACTTAATTCAAGTACATATGCTAATATAATTTTATGTTCCTTGCGATAGGAACTTCACCTTGGAGCTTGCGTGATTTCTACGACGAAATTCAACCGTTTCTCTTACATCTTAGTGCACCAATCATCATTGTTAATTAGTTGGCCTAGTTCTGCATTCTTTGAAAAATAGCAGCCCTCATCGCCTCTTCAGTTACCAATCCATCATCAAACCTGATTACAACATCTTGCAGCACCAGCTCCTTGACCCTAGTCACGCTCAAATGATGAACTGGAAATTCTAGCTCTCTAAGTGCATCCATCAATCTTGCAGCAGGATAATTAATATCTGGGGACTGTACTCGGATCAGACCTTCCGATCCCAAAATCTTCACATCCACTTCCACTGCATTATTGGACATATAATTTGGAGGAGGCCTTATGTGATTCACCATGGTGCTGGTGCTGGTGCTTTGATTGTCATAAATGTTTGCACAGCTTGAGATTTTTGATTTCTTGGATACTACTTGTAGATTTGCTTCCAATTCATTAACTTTTCTCTTGAGCTCTTTGATATAATTGACTGCATCTGCAAGCAAAGAAGCTCTGTCCATTTTTGACACATTTGGAACCACAGATCGAAGTGCGTAGAATCGATGATTAAGCCTCTCTCTTCGCTGCCTTTCTGCTTCCACATGGTTTAGAGGTGATTCCTTTCCACCTGGCTTTCTTCCTCTCTTCTTGAACCCGATATGATTCTCTCTGAATCCAGCATCTGAATCAGAACGCCCCGAGTCGGAAGATGATCGGCCTTGGCCGAAAACCTCTTTTTTATTCTCTAGAGAAGAAGTTCTCTCCGTTTGAGGACTTGAAAACAACCCAATATCAAGGAGATTAGAAACATTACAGTTTGAAATTTGAGGTTGAGATTCATGGTTGGACTGCTTTGGAACCGGATTTGCATTAATTTCTGCACCGAATATTGATTTGGCTAGTTGCAATAGGCTCCAATCTTCGCTGATAAAAACTGGGGAACCCAATTCAAGAACCCCAGATGGAGTTGAAACACAGACGAAAGTCTGAATTCCATGCATCCGAGCTTCTGTAACTCTTTCGCATTCGAAAATTTGTAGTTCACGATCACCTGTCAACCAAATAGAAGAACCAGAGGTAAATGCTCTGCCAAGAATTCCATCTCCAACGGCAAATACTCGTGTTACCGATGCTGTGTAGTACCATTCAGCAACATCACCATCAACCAATCTCTCCAGGTCCATATCCTCATTGAAAAGAGACTTTCTTTCGATATTGAACCCGAATTTGGGATGGTTTTGCTTGTTGCTATCCTTGCTTGAGTACTTTTTATTGCCGCGGAAATGACCATCACCCCATGATAAAACAGGGCGGCCACTAGCATCCTTTGATGCCTGCCAGAAGATTGAGTAAACCCACCATTCTGGCCGGCTATGAAGGAAGAATTGGAGGCGTTGTTGAAGCGTTGAAGAGGTTTCTTGAGCAAATGAGATGAGTGAAGAGGAGGAAGAGGGGGACAGTATCTCTTCCATTGATCAATTTTGTTTTCTTTCTTTCTTTCTTTGGGTTTTTTTTATTGGCTTCTCTGCTCTACTTCACTGTGTTTGATAGAGTGTGAGAGTGGTGGAAATTGTAGAAAGCCAAAAATTAATTAATCGTAAATGAAAGAGAAGTGCGAGGTTATGGACAAGAGATTTCTGCTTATAAATAGACTTCCATTCAAGCAGTGTCTTTCGTCGTGTACATTTTTCACTGTTTGTCAACATTATCACGGGAGTTTCTTAGAAATATGATGATCCACTCCATTTGGTATAAATTATGTTCTGGTTTCATTGAATGTTGTCACATCTATTGTATAATGATTTTGATTGAGATTTCTGGTGACGTTTAAGGGGCCATTAATTCTGTTTATGATTTAACCCTTTTTAAGTACTTTGCTTTGATTCGAGGGAAGATCCATGACCTGATTTTTTT
>Ga0307517_10003790_pt1 | contig 23485 bp, 17 predicted proteins | sample 23_EM_MG_FD_194515 | JGI IMG/M metagenome (GOLD analysis project Ga0307517, IMG submission 194515) | Populus trichocarpa ectomycorrhiza microbial communities from riparian zone in the Pacific Northwest, United States - 23_EM | ecosystem: Host-associated > Plants > Roots > Unclassified | place...
CAAACTTATTAATTCTTCTAATTTTATTAATTAAACTAATTCAAATTTTAATTAAATTTTCAAACTTATTAATTCTTCGATTATTGATCAATTAACTCTCAAATTTAATAATCTCATTGTTAACTATATTCAATTTTTATTATTTGTTCAAAAATTGGGTTATCACACTAGTTATTATAGAAGAATCGGCCACCATCTCTTCTAAGACCCTCCAGAAATGGAACTGAGAGATAAGTAGACTATACTATTAATGCCATCATTACATATATTATTACAATATATAAGGGTATATACAATAGAATGGGAATTTAACAAAAGAATATACATGAAAAATGAGGTTCATAATTCACTAGGGAAGTCAAATGCCTACAAGGTAATTCCATGAAGCATGGTCTTATATTGTGTCATCTAGGCCATCCATGACATCCAAAATATTAGTTTTTTTATGCTCTAATTTTTGTCTAGCAGCAACTGGTGAGTTTCCAGTGCTCCTGCTCAATGTCCAGACCTGTCCTCTTTTCTTGTCTACAAGAAATTCCTGACTTTTGCTTCTTCCTAGAACCGATCTCCTCTGACACACATTGGCTAACAAATCTCGATCTTCTTGAGAAAGTTGGGCGCCGTGGTTCAGAGATTGAAGTCGTGGCGTCGTGGCGTGAAAAACCGGTCCCTTACGAGATGGAGATCTAACATGCATGGATTTGAAACCATGATCTCTCTGTCTCACTAAGTTTATCAACCGGTGAAGCCATGTCACTAGTTCAAGAATGTATAGGTCAGTCTTCTGCTTATCTGCGTGATGGAGTGTCTGGAGGCGGATCAGGTTGCTATTTCCGGCTGTATTCTTGCCAAATTCGATTCTGTCAAAAAGAAAAAAAGCGTCACTCATCCGCTACTAAGGTGCATTACACTTGTCACAACACAAAGACAGCACAAAGGCCTTCACTAACCCAGTGTTTGCCCATTCTCCAACCCATCCAAAGCCTTGGTGTGCTCTGTTGCCAATTCAAACAAAAACAAAATAAGTGTTAATAGCAAAGACAGTAATGAAAATTCTCAAGGAAACAAAAGATAAAGAAAAAGAAAGGTCAAGCGTAAAAACCACTGCCATATGAAAACACCATCTTGTTTAAACATGTTTACAGGAACATGAGGAAATATCAAATTAGATTGTCATTTAACATACTTGGTTGTGTTTGTAGCAATAGGCGCAAGCCAATGGAGAGTCTTTTCCATTTCAGCTTTCACCAGAGCTATCGTGAGCTGTAGAGAAAAATAGTGGAAAGCAATTATGTATTGAGGAGGTGCAAGAGCAAAAAAGTAAAAACAAACACCCATCCTCAATCTCCATTTGGAGAAAAAGTAGAAAATGAGCAGCACAAAAATGAGCACACATACCTCTTCCTTGGTATCAACCATCTGCAACCTTGAGCGTAGAGCTGCCTTAACACTGTTTGGTATCCCTCGATATAAGCTGTCCCTCGTATTAGGAGGAAGGGAGGCAGGTCGAGAAGTCTAATAACATGTGATATTTCAGTCGAATTCATCCCAATATAGGAAAACTAAGTGACCTATAATAACCATGTGATTAGTGAAGAAGGAAAGAGCTTCACTTACAATATTATCAATCTGGTTGATTAAGTTAGCATAATGCAATGCAAGACCAGATGTGCCAAGTCTTTGACGACTGTTGCCAGGCTCCTTGTCAACCAATATAACACCTGCCATGAGTTGTCAATCCCTACAGATTAATATTTGAAGCACATCTTCAAAGCCAGAAACATTGAATTAAATCTTAAATCTTGTTATGATGTGCATAGATAGCAAGGAGAGGGAAATAAACAAAAACAGACTCTATATTGGCATGTTTCTTATATGTTGGCCTTGACCAAATCACCACAGTAAGGATTATAATGTTCTTTCGCAAGCACAATTCACTAAAATGCTTGAATCTTAATAAATTAAAGCTGCACTTCAGATTAGAATCTTGTTGATACATGGAATTAATAGTCCTTTTTAAGATAGCTCATGCCTGCTAATCATGGTTTTACCCAACCAGAAGGATGTAAGTGCATACACATTTATCGAGAATGAACTTATATGGACAGATCAATTCAATGCAGCTGAGCCTAAATTCAGTATGTCCATCAGTTTGCCTACACAAATCCTCTTGATTCCACCCTTTCATATATATACTAGCCTGTTTGTGTACTTCAGAAATAGTGGAACGATCTAGCTAGAGCTGAGACAGGATCTTCGGACATGGCATTCACCTCTTTTATTATCCAGGCACTATAAACGGTCTTTCATTTCTAATAAAGATAATTTCTCAGACACAATAGAAATACACACATTTCAAGGACAGCAGTTTCAGATAATAGACTCCCCACATGAAACCCGTTCCTTCACTAATTATCTACCATATATCATACACAAATGAAAAACAAGGTGGTTCGCATCTAGGAAAACAAAAGGAACTCATCAATGTGTCTTGCTGATATAAATGAATGGAAATGTATATGCACCCATTTATGATATTCATGCAAATTTGCATCTTCTAGTTTCATCGCAAGACATAATGGTCATACCATTATTTCCAAAAGCTTCCAGGATCGCTTGTTGTAAGTAGGTAACAATATCAACAAGTTTCTCCATGATCTGCAGTTCACAAAGAAAGTTATAGAACATTCTATTGCTTGAGACAGACAAACTAATATTCTCATGGGCTGAAGAGTAAAAGTGAAAACATGTCAACCACTCTAATGGAGTAAGCTACATATTCATATAAAATAACAAGTTATCTGATATGTTAACTGCCATCTATTACATAAAACCGCTACTGGAATCAATCAAGGCTGCAAAGCATTCATGTTGAGTGAGGGAGTTAAGCCAAACTAAGCAATTATGAGGCATGAAAGAGTTCGGAATTGATAGAAAATCCTTCAAAGAGACTATGGTGCAACTTTTCAGCAGATGTAACTAGTGGCTCATAGACATGTACCTCCTCCACATTTTTAGACCAAAGAGATTTCTTTTTCAAGCTCCTTACAAGCTTTCTTTGTTGTTTTAGCTCACTATGTAAAATTGTGAGACATTCTCCTACAATTACAAAGAAAATGGCCCATTAATAAAATATCTGCTTCACCATTGCTTGCGGGGGGGTATCAAGCAGATACTGGACATGATGCCCAAAAAATGAAAGAAGAAAAGAAAATCAGCACCTAGAACCAGTTATAAATGTAATGGGAAAAAACAAGTAGTTGACTATCAATGAGAACTGATAGTTATTCATTATAGATAGGCATGTTATTCACTTTGAAGGACATATCCTTGAAGCTAAAAAAAAACATTGAAATCGGAGCTGTAGAAAATGTTATAGTTTCAGCAACAAGAAGGCAGCCGAAATTGTACACATAACAATCGAATACCTCGACAATGCTTGATCTTTGCAAATATAACTCACAAAAAAGAATTCTATAGATAACCTCAGATATTGCTTATTAGTCAGTAGTCACAAATATGTAAGCATCTCGATATCATCATAAAATACAGTCTACCACATTAAAAAAAAAATCAAGTGAAGAGAAAAGATTCGTCCATGCCAACCTTTTACAGAGAGATTTAGGGACTGCACTTCTTCAACCTTTTGCCGATAATCTTGTTCAAATCTGTCCAAAGCATTCAACTCATGATATAGTTCCTGCACAAGAACAGAGATTTGTAAAGCAGGATCACAGGAACACAAGCTAAAGCTTTTGAAGACCTCCAGCATTCTTCAACTGTAGTAAAATAAGCTGAAAAGGTTGCTGGGATTCGTGATAATTCTTAAAAAAAAAAAATTGCATATGCCAAACACAACTGCAAACTGCTCAGCATCACAATTTAATACTGTAAATGATCTAAATTCAAAGCTGCAACGTTCATTGGATCAAGCATAACATACTGAAATGAGTGATTAAAAGGAAATTAGCAATGCTTTTTTCCGAGAATTAGATGGAATTAATTAAGGAAGCAAAATACAATAGTGTTCATAGACGAAAACCAAGTTTCAACCGTGGCATTGTACAGGCATTTGATCAACAAGTAGCAGCATGCAAGCATCTACTTGATGTGGCAAAAGAAAATAAAAAACTTACAGAAGTGTTCTGCACCAGAGTAATCAGCTCTTGCATTGTCACTTCCGCCTCCGTTCTATGCTGCCTCTCAATTGAATATTCTGAATCCAATCTGATGTATTACAGAGATAATTGCATAGTTAGAAAACAAGAAGAACATAACCAGGAAATAATGCATAACAAAAATGCACCTTACTTTGAAAAATATCGACCCAAATTGTGCCATTGGGGGTCTTTACATAAATCTCCAAACCGAATCACTTCTCGCGAGAAAACATCAAATTCCTCTCTACAAAAGCACCCAGTTATTTTCTTTTTAAACAATACTAAGATGACAGAACATGAACTATGTTAGAATTAAACCAAGGCAAGGAATTTGTAACAAGCAACAACCTTTTATCAGCAGCAGCAATTATGAGCAACTCTTCCATATCAGTAGAAACCAATTTGTGTACTCCTTCTGAATGCAATACCTCTTTTTTCAAGGACTCGACATTTTCCTCTGAAAGAGAATGAAACAAGTTTGCACCTTTGGCTATTGTATTAGCTACTTCAAATGCCAATATTGATATCCTATTCCCTCTAGAACCAATTCCAGTGGCAAATCCCCCTTTGGGATTCAAATTTGACATGCTACTTCCTAGAGTATCCAAAACTTCTACTGCTTTCTCTAGTCCCACCGTCCCAGCTTTTCCTAAAAATGACTTCTTTTGATTAATCTACAAAAACCAAAGGCACAAAATAAACCATCAAAACTGACAGATTGGACATCCAAAGCGAAAACATGATCAAGAAAACAAAACATAAAAAGAACATACCTTGTCGGCCTCTGTCCTAACAGGCGTTGATGGCTTGAGCTCCCTTGAAAAGGATGATAAAAACTCACCAGAATTACTCCTCTGTGGCGTTGTTCTGCCAAAATCATCCCCATTATTATTCCTATAAGAATTCTCTCTTTTCTTGCCTGTGCTATGTAATGACCTTAGCTTCCCTGAGGTATTGATGCCACCGTTATTATTCTCCTCCCCCCCAACTTTCACACTTTTCCTTTTCGCTCCGCCAGAACAGACCCCTCCCATTTTCCCTTCTTGCAAGTTCTCTCCCAGACCACACCACTAACAAAGAATTCAAAATGATCCCGTAAATGATAAAAACCCCACTTCAGAATCAAGAAGAAGAACCCAGAAAAAATTCAAAAGTGAAGACAAAGTCAGAGAAGGTATAGTAGGAAGCACGGAAGAAAAGATTAAATGCAAGTACTAGCAATCTAAAGGCGGTGGTTGTGATTAATTTCGGTTCATGAATGCAACAAACGCGTTGTTTTTATTATATTTTTCTTTCTTTCTTTTGGCAATAAAACGGAAGTCTCGTGGGCAATGGAATTTTGAATGGAGAAATGCCAAACGGTGAAGGAAGGGAAAGAAACAGAAATTGTTGACTCCTCTCTTGTTGTTAGAAGCGGACATATGCGAAACTGAGTCGTCCCTGACCGCCTCCCTTGTCTGAGTCCTTCTGACTCGCTAAAGTCTAACCCCCCCGCTGTTCTTTTACTGTTCTGTCCCCATTGTCATGCTTCATGACACAGAGCTGGAAAGATTAAAATAAATCACAACTATGGCACCTTGTGTTTACTATTCTGCCTTGAATTGATGTTTATTAATTAATATTCTACATTTCTTGGGTGTTGTTTTTTTTTAGATCTTGAATAGTCAAATGCTTTGGAGGTGTGTTTTTGTTATTGTAATGAGGGGTTGTTTTTTTAAGAGAAAATAAAGTTGTTTTTAAATTTTTAATCTTTTATTATTTATATCAACACATTAAAATTATAAAAAAAATAATTTAATATTTTTTAAAATTAAAATATATAAAAAAAACAGAAGGTACCGTAATTTCAATCATTCAAATTACAAGAAAGATAACTACTACTAAGAGATAAAGATGAGAATCGGTGATGGATTGGATGATACTTGACCAGAGATTTAAAATACAAATTGCAATTTTTATACTTTGAATTTGGACAAAGTTAACCTTTCTATATAATTCAATTTATTATTTTGTGATATATTAGAATATTATGACCTCGAGAATGATATGTGATGAACTTTGATTAGTTGAAAAGTTTGACATTTGACTGCTGAGCTTTAATTCGAACCTAAATTGATAATGGAATTAAATAATGAAGGATTAATTTTGCTACGAAACAATAAATATCATGGATCCAAAGTTTTCTAAATTGAACTAAGAAGTAATTCCAAAAACATCCCTTTCCCATTGGATCATTGAGGATGTGATTTAGACCGGTTCCAAACTTGATTTTTTTTTTTAATTGTTTTGAATGGTTAATATTAAAAATAATTATTATGTTCAATTTTAGATTTGCATCTCAGAATTATTATATTCAATAATGCATCTCAGAATCCTGCGTGAAGCCTTTGCAGGCAGCTCGAAGGCACGTGTAGTGTTGTAGCTCACGAATTCTGCAATTAAAAAAGAAAAGGAGGGGACCATGTAAATGTATCTGTGAAAGCGACAAAAACATGATTTGACCCTTTCCAATCAGAAATCTCAGATCAATGGCGTACGGAAGGGGGAATGAGAGAGGGCTCTCTGAAGTTCTAACTTCAAGCTGACACTTCTCCTCTACCGGGACAGAGCTCGTCCCTTGTTGCTGGTCCGTGAAGTTATTGTTCGAAGATTAAATGCATGGTTACTTCGTCAGAAAATCTGATGCCGTGAGGACCTAAAATCGACAACGTGGATGTTTTTCACTGGCTAGGATACAACGACCTCTATTATATTTCTTCCTATATGGGCAATTTACAGGTGGCCACTGGATCTTTAGATATTAAATTATCTCTATTTGAGTACGGATTATTCTGCCTCGGATTATTTTTTTTCAAACGGTATTAGAATTGGGTGTCGTTTGCCGTGCGATTCTTTGACTGTGGTTGACACGGCATTTAAAAGATCCATATCCAGTGTCGGTTCACCGACCCATGTCCAGCAGGGAAAGCCTACTCGAGGCCAATTCCTCTCTGCCTGCTTGAGGCCAGTTCCTTCCGTGCTCGGAAGCGTCATGACTTTTAAAAAATATGTGTGTATTTTTAAATAAATAATATTTTTAAAAAATGATATGCATCGCAGCAGGGAGAAGCGTTTTGGTCCAATTTTGCTCAACGTAGTCCTATTTAAAACTTCTTTATCCTTGTTTTAATCAAATCCAAGCTAAAACCTACTGGTACTGCCAGTATGGGTGCCGAGTAGTACGGTTTGTGTAATGCGGTTGTTTAGTGTGGTTTGCATAAGTTCGGGCCCCATATCCAGTATGGGCAATAGAGCATTGAGAGGACCGGGAAGGATGCAGCTCTGGTGTACTTGGTTATTGTGCCCAGGATGTAGCCAAGAGCGGGGGAGCATCTTAGATAGTGAGCCAATGAATGCTCTCCTTCTACCTCAAAAAAAAAAAAAAAAAAAAAACTAAATGACAGGGTGTTTTATTATAGCTCAATCCACGTTAAAATATATCTTAGGCTAGAATAAAATTATCTCTGTGCTATTTGATCCAAAAACAATTGAGTGTCTTGGGTGGGGTGCTGATGTTTTTTTTTTCACGGTTAAGATATATTTTTCTCCCCAAAATTAACAAAATATATAACTATTGATCAAGATTTTTTTTTTTATTTTGCATAAGTTTCTTAACAGTAAAAATATATATTTCCCTTTAGAGTCAAAAAAATTATTATGCTGAATAAGAATGTTTTGAGATTTTCAAGTTTTAATATACAGTGCAATTTCATCTTTAACCTTAGAAGAAATAAAACATAAGCTTAACATATAAGGAGTGTTTTTATACTTTCATATGGATATTTGTGTCATTGTCGAGGTCATAAGGGCATTTTGGTATTTTTGTTTTTTGTTTTTTTTAATGCTTAAAGTTGCTAGAGTGTGTTAGGCATGCCTTAGCACGTCGGTAGCATCCAAGCCGTTTAGACAGCGCGTGTGACGTCACCCGGTGGACGTAACTAGCATTTCATCATCTCCCTAGATACGCCGTCGTGTCTTCTTATATTTGGAATGGCGTATGACAGCTTACTATGGTTGGGTTGTTGTCGGTGGTCATTTGATTTTTTCCCATTTCTTTCCTCTCTCCTGACAAGTAATGTACATTATTGTCCTCTTTGTTTCTTACTTTTCAATTTCAGTCTTCATTCTATTAATTTGTTATTTCGTTTCTTTTTTATTTATAGAAGTTTTTATTATTTTTAATTTAGTCTTTCAATTGCAATTTCTCATATGTTTGATTTTTCATCTTGGTTCTTATTTTTTTAAAAAAAATTATTTTGTCATTGACACTTTAGTTGAAGTTTTTTCTCTCTCAATTTCATCATTCAAATAATTTTTTTAGTTTTATTTTTTTCAATTTGACCTTTGTTTTTTTGATTTTTTTCCTTTTATTAGAGCTATTTTTCAATTCAATTAAATCCTCCAATTGAAAAATTTTATCCCTCTAATTAATGTTTTTTCTCACCTTTATTTTTTTCAATCATTTTGTGTAATTAATTTTTTTCCCGGTTTGGCTTTAATTTATTGGCAATTCGAATTTATATGATCTTATTGCTCTGCATTAGTTTTTTTTTTCAATATTGCTTTTGTGATTATCTTCAAGTTTTTCTTGTGGATTTATCTTAGTCTCATGACTTAGGTCATAATTTTTGCATGTCTTTTTTTAATATAAGTTTTTTAGTTGTTTTGTTTCTATTTTATTTTTCAAGGTATTATTCTAATTCATCTATAATTTTTTTATACAAATGAAGTTAATTTTTTAAAATAAAAAATATTTGTTTTTAAATTATATTGCTGATATGTTCGGCTTTGCTTAATAATTTTTATGACATAGGTTTATTCAGTCAGTTTTATTTGTGTTTATCTTTTAAATCATGGGTTTTTTATGGTGTAAATTTATCTTTTATTTATTTAAATAAATAAGTTCAGCAAACACAATTGGATACATGTTTTCATTTTATATTATGGAATATCTTAATCTTGATTGCATAGATTTTTCAATTTACATTTTGAATTTTTTATGTGAAAAAATACATTGAAGTAACCTGCATACCTGAAATTGTTTTGGAAAAAAATAATTATAATTCTCGGAGAAACGCAGGTTAAATGGCTAGTAAGCATCTCAATAGTAAACCCACTTCAAGATGAGTGATCTCCTATTTCGAGCCTCTGATAACACAACCAAGATAGTGACAAGTTCTCTACCATATAAGAATGGAGTGATGGAAGGTCACTGTATAGAGCGGTACTAGTTATGTGATTCGCGCTCTACTAGGAGTCAAAAAAAATTTTCATATGAAAAATTGTGTATACAGGTTTTTTCAGTGTATTCATGTAATTTACAAAATTTAAGTTCAAATAAAAAAAATTATACACGTATATAATCAAATAAATTGAGAACCATGTGTGCAGATAGATAAATAAAAAGTCATTAATGATACATAAAAATAAAACTTGAAAAACGAGAGACAAATATAAATCAAGATATTTAATTTTAAAAGATGAGATATTTACCCGGCTGTGTTTGCTAAATTTATTTATTAAAACAATTCTTCATATTGATATTTACTCAATTCATTTTATCGTGCCCCATGCGACTGGGCCCTTAATTGTTGTTGGTCCTCCCCAAACTTTTTTGGGGAAAAAAAAAGATGACTCATCGTTTGATTTTTCCAAACACAATGCTTGGAAAAATCAGGACTTAAGTTTTTTTATCCAAAAAAATGTTTTTCAACCCCTTTTGATCTAAAAACCTATAAAACATCACAGGAACCGTGATAAACTTATCCATGACATCAAAAAACCTAAAAAATCAAAATCAACTCGAAATAAAAAATTAATTCGAGCTCAAATATGTTTTTTCATTAATTTTAAAGGTAAAAAACATGCAATATGAACTCCCATCGTCAAATGAAATCATTTGACATAAATATTATCCGATTTAGTGGCTTAAAATAATATTTTTCTCTGTACTGCCAGAATCTAGCAACTTTCTCTCATCTCTAAACTAGAGATTAAAAAATAACAAAAATTAATTTTTATAAAAAAATTAAATTAAAAAAAATACTAAAATTATATAATTTACGTTATTTTTAAAGTTCAATAAACAAAGTTTTTTTTTTTTTTGCAAAACTCACTGTCGTGTTTGATATCTTTTTCATTTTAACTTCTTTTCTTTTAATCTTATCATTTTATAAAAAATAAAAATTAATGAGCCTTTTAATCAGGATTAAATCATTGAAAAACCAAATTTAAAAACTAAAATTTAAAAAATTAAAAATTTCACAACTCATCCATAATAATAATAATACGTGATGGAACAAAGAGTCTTGCACTGAGAGAATCTAAATAGTAAGCCGATGAATGCTTCCTATGAGCATCTAAAAAGTAAGCCCACTTTGAGATGAGTGCTCTTCTATTCCGAGCCTCCAGCAGCACAACCAAGACAGAGACGAGTTCTCTGCCCTATAAGGATGGAGCGACAGAAGGTCACGGCACAGAGCGTATTTTGTCACACCAACAAATTTAATTTAGATACTGTTTATTTTTGTGTTATTTTTATTAAAAATATTTTTATATTTTAAAAATATTTTAAAAAAAATTAATATTTTTATTTTAAATTAATATTATTTTAGTATTTTCAAATTATTTTAATATACTAATATTAAAAATAATTTTTAAAAATTAAAAAACAAACAACTTAATTTTAATATATTTCTAAATCAATTTTAATATATTTCTAAATAAAAATCATCATAACATTACTCCAAACAGATCTTAACAGAATGTCAAAAACACACTTAACAGTTCTGTCTAATTTAGTCAACTTCAACTACCCCTCAAGACAGACCTTAATTATTAGATGCAAACTTAAGCCCTTTGGTCTCTCACCGAAGTCGACCGATTTCCATGGAGTGCAAGAATGCTCAAATTCTAAAAGCGCTGACCAAACCGCTTGCTTACCTGGTATCATGAAAACCCCAGTAGAGAGGGGCAAAAGCATAGTTACAAGAACCGAAAATCAACCCGACTCAAGGCTCGAATCAGATCCAAGCAGCCCATTATCACACAAAGCGAAACAAAAAGGTGAAATGATTCATTCAATTATTATATCTGTAAATCTCATTAGGATCATTAAAGGACAGCAACACTTGAAGAAACACAATCAGAGTCCAATTAAAGACTCGTTATGTAGATAGATACATAAACACACCAGCATATCACAAATCCTGTGTCCCTCAAGAAAGCTGGCCGCAATCAGCAACAACAACAGGCCTGGAGGTCCTTCCACCACTAGATCCAACCTTCTCTATAGCCTTGACAACATTCATACCCTCCACAACTTTTCCGAACACCACATGTTTCCCATCAAGCCATTCAGTCTTATCTGTACATATGAAAAACTGAGACCCATTAGTGCCAGGCCCAGAATTTGCCATAGATAGAATTCCAGGCCCAGTATGTTTCTTTATGAAATTCTCATCAGCGAATTTCGCTCCATAGATTGATTCTCCTCCGGTTCCATTCCCCGCAGTAAAATCCCCTCCTTGACACATGAATCCAGGGATCACTCGATGAAAAGTCGAGCCTTTGTAGTGTAAAGGCTTGCCGCTTCGGCCTTTGCCTTTCTCTCCAGTGCAAAGAGCCCTGAAGTTCTCTGCGGTTCGTGGAGTTGTGTCCGCGAACAGCTCAATCACGATCCGGCCGGCTGGGACGCCGCCGATTGTCATGTCGAAGTAGACCTTAGGGTTTGCCATTGAAAATTTGTGGACTGCGTCAATGGAAGGGACTGAGGCTTGGTTTTATAGAGGGAGGGAGGTAGTGTTTCTGGATTCTGTTTTGATGTTTCATCTTGGCCGTTGGTAGTGGACACGTGGATGGATCTGGTGGGAGTTTGGAAAGAGACTTTTAGAACTGCGTATTGTTGACGCGAGTATCTTTATACTCTACGTGGTGACAGAGGACAACTGACAAGCGAGGTTTCTATCTCCCACGTGGCGATATTTATTAATTTTAATTACTGTTTGTTTTTTTAGTGAGAGGCGGCCTGATTTTTTTTGTTTAACAATATCCGTTGGATAGCAATTTGACCCAGCATGGATTTTACCCGTTTCAGCCCATCTAAACGAGACCTAATTTTTTTTTTATTTGGATGAAAAAACAAAATAATATTTGAGAAATTAAAGCTAAAAAGAATTAAAATTAAGAATTTACTTTTAAATAAAATATTTTTATATTTTAAAAAACAATATCTCAATTTTTTAAGTTTATATTGATTTTGGAAAACACATTTTAAAAACTATCTACAGCTTTTTAGTTACAAACTTTTTCTATATACAAACACTTTTTAGTAACGTGAAATATTATTTTTTTATATTTTGATATTTAATTAATTTCATGAATTTAAATTTTATTATAAATTTAGTGTATATTTTTTATAATATAATTGTTTCATGAGAAATTTTAATTCAAATAAAACAAGAATAAAATTATATTATCATGAATACAAAAAATTAAGATAGAAATTATGAATTATAATTTTGAATCCTTATGAAAAATAATTATAATCTAGATATATATTTTTTTATTTTTTTAAAAAATAAATTTTTTTCAGCAAATAAAAAGCTTTGCTAATTTTTTATTAAAAAATAAAAATTAATAGAAAAAATGGAAAACTGTGAATAAAAAAAAAGTATTGTTTTTATTATTACTGAACACAACCTAAATTTTTTCGTTTCTTACGTATATCGGCCTAGTTCCTCCACCATAATATAGGGTACAAAGTGGATCCGATGTATTGCCATCCTTTTCTATAAATTATACAAATTAGCTTTGAACCATTTAAGGATTGGGCCATGGGCCAGCGGATCATGTGGACTGGGTTCCCGCCAAAAGAAGTTAAAAACCATGCTAAACGATAATGAGCAGATGGAGAGTGGTTTTAGAGCTGTTTATCTTTGCTGAGTGTTCGTGTTTTTAAAATATTTTGATTTTTTTTGCTTTATTTTTTAATATTTTTATTATTATTTTAATATGCTAATAGTATATTTTAAAAAATAAAAAATTGTTATTTTAATATATATTTTTTAAAAAATAACCTTGTAATGTCAAACAAACACCGCTATGATTGATTATGTTTAGACTTTAGAGGTGAAAAGATAATAGATGATCAGACATGTCCAATGATTAAGCCAAACGGCAAAGTTGCTTCTTCTTGTCATCTACTCAAGGAAGGCAATATATATAATAACGATATGAACTGTGATTAGTAAATATAAAATGAATAGTCCACATTTTGCTTTGATCAGCACACAACAACTATCAAAGCCGGCAACACCAACTAGAGTCTAATGGGCCATATCTCTTCGTTGTGTTAATTTCATGTTTTGACGCAATAATCCCTTTTTTCCTTTTTGATAATCTATGTTAACGAAGTAATCTGAATTCCTATGAAGTTGCCTTGCACCTTACTGTAAGAACTTTTCTCTAGAACGATCGCACTCTTTATTTATTTCTTCAAATGAATGTTTTGTTCTTGTTGTTGACAGACTGCCATCCTTTGTCAATGCCAGTGCCAATGGTGCGTGTAATTTTTGACGGGGTGTTTACGTCTTGAGTTACTATTGTTTTCATAGTGTAATGTCTATGAAGTTTTGGTAATTGCTTTTAGATTGATGATGCAATAGAATTATAGATGGAGGTTTCCAGGTTGTAGGTAGATCAATCCTTAACCAGTCCAAGCAGTGCTGCTACATTTATAGTGCTAAAAACTAGGGAAATTTGAAAACTTATGAATTTGAAAAGCATGGTATTTTTTCCTTGATTGATTTACTTCTGACGAAACTTGCTAGAGGAAGATGACGATTGTTTGCTCTTGCAGTTGATTGGGAATCTGTAAGCTGGGATTCTCTCCTCAGAAATGGAAGGAAGCTATAGGTTTGCGATGGACCAAAAGGATATTGTGAGGTTCTTGATTACCACCGTGGGAAGTTTCACACAAGATCGTTTGATCAATAAAGAGCAAAGAACCCAGCACAAAGAACAGTGTGCTGAGAGATTAGCAGCTGAAGATGGGAGCTGTTACAAAGATACAGAGGTTCGATACTCCGATCAAGCAGTATTAGCAAATTTGGATTGGGGTATAGAAGCCCTTGAAGAAGCCATTGACACCTCCAATATGGAGACTAAGCTGGCACGATTAGATTATGCAGAGAAGATGCTGCAAGTTTGTGCCTTGTTGAACTCTGACCAAAGAACAGCTGGGGTCCCAAATTTCTACCTCTCTGCTTGGGCCCGCCTCTACCTTTCATACCTATGGAAAATGCGTAACAATGATGAGAATTCTGTTCTTCATGTTCTTGAGATGTTTATTGTTGATCCATTCTTCTCGAGAATTGATTTTGCCCCTGAACTCTGGAAAGACCTGTTTCTTCCACAGATGAGCTCAATTGTTGGGTGGTATTCTGAAGCTAGACACAGACTTATGGTGGAAGTAATTCCTGATTCTTCTGATTTGTCATTTACTGCTGACTTGGATCAGTTCTTCAATGAGTCTTTGATATATTCAATGAGGCCAGATCAGGTGGAAAAATTGCAAAACCTGGAGGAGCTTTACAGGGAATCCTTGGATGAAAATACGCGGCTTTTTGCTAAATACTACAAGGACTGCATGAATTCTGACTCAACAAGAAGCAAGAAGATGATTCCAATGTTGCCGATAGCAGATCCACCAGTAACTCCTCTGCATGAGGTTAGCCGGTCGATTCCTGATTATGTGAAATTTGGTCCCATCTTGCCTAAAAGTGCTGGTTTCTCTCCAGTTCTTAGATCTAAACATGGTGTGAGAGCAGAAAGCAGGTTAGTCTACATCCAGCATCGAAAATGAAATAGTACTATTCAGTCAGGAACGTATGAATACAGCCATTTGCATGTTCTGGTTCTTATTTTATTGTACTCGCTGAAAATTTTCTTTTTTCAAGGCTCTAACTTGTTATTGTTATGATGGATGTGGTTGTGATCAGATTGAGGATAATTTCAAACCTGTCACCTAATTTGGAAGAGTCTGTTATATGTGATCATCAAGTAAGACTGATAACTATATTACAATTGTCACATTGCGATGAACTATAGTTGATTCTGTGCTGTGTTCTTGTTTATTATGTCAGGAGGCCATGCCAGAGGACAGAGAAAACGATTCTGATTGTGAGCGGAGTGATACTTATATTGATTCTGAAGATAAAAATCAGAAGTTAGTAACTCTTCGCAGCATAGAATCAACTGAGATTAAGGAAATTGGACTAAGCAAAAGGCTAGCTAAAGCAAAGAGCCAAAAGCATTCTCCCAAAATATTCTCTCCTATAAATTCCCCTAGAACTTCGCCAAAGATTAGTTCTCCTGATCCAGTTGTGCAGTCTAAAAAACAACCTACAACAATGTTACGGCTTCTGTCATGCCGTGCTACGGATTCTGTTAGTGCTACCTCGTTACCTGATTCTCCACGCTTGAGAAAAGATTACAGCAGTAGCTCACCAGACTCAGATGGTGAAGTGATAGTATGTCTTTGCCTTGTATTTTGATGAGTTCTTGCCAATTCCATCCGAACCTGGAACGTTTCATTTATACTGATAGCATTTTTGCAATCTAGGGTCTGCTGAGAAGTGCCAGGAAGAACCGTAGCCGAACAAGGAGGATGAGTTATGACAATGTCGACAACCATATATTAGAGAATAGGTAGCTAAAAATTTCTCCCTTTTCTTTAGGCTATCTTTTACAGTATTCAAGCTGTTCTTTTCCTTTCAGTATTGATAAATATACATCTTTTTATTATTATTATGCAGTTCACTTATTGAGAGTGATGAAGGAAGCCAGAGCTACATCTCACTTCCTACATCAGAGATGCTGACTCCCCGTTCAAGACCACCAAAAGATTTTGTTTGCCCTATCACAGGCCAACTTTTTAATGATCCAGTTACCCTTGAAACTGGCCAGACTTATGAGAGAAAAGCAATTCAAGAATGGGTGAAAAGAGGAAACACGACATGCCCTATTACTCGCCAACCTCTCTCTGCAAACTCACTGCCCAAAACAAATTATGTTTTGAAGAGACTCATAACATCTTGGAAAGAGCAGCATCCAGAGCTTGCTCAGGAATTTTCGTACTCTGAAACACCAAGGAATTCATTCAGCCCCTCCTCCTTAAGAGAAAATTTGTTGGTGTCTACTGCATCCAGAACATTTTATTCTCCCAGTCATACTCATACTCGTAACAGTACAGATAGTCACATGCATCAGAGGAGCAAAAGATTTGCCCGAGCAGAAGTATCCACATCACCAACCAGTGTAATTTCTCAAGCTACCATTGAAACAATCATCAATGGGTTAAAACCTTATATTTCATCTCTCTGTACTTCAGAAAACTTAGAAGAATGTGAAGCAGCGGTGTCAGCAGTAGCCAAATTGTGGAAGGACTCAAAGGGTGATCCTGCAGTTCTTTCATATTTATCCGAGCCAACTATTGTAAATGGGATTGTAGAAATACTCTCTGCTTCTGTAAGCAGAGATGCTCTTAAAACTTCAGTTTACGTTCTCTCTGATTTAACATTTTCAGATGAAAGTGTCGGAGAGATTCTAACCAGTGTAGATTCTGATTTTGATTGCCTAGCTGCTTTGTTCAAAAATGGGCTTGCTGAGGCTGTTGTTCTGATATACCAGCTGAGGCCAGCTTTTGCTCAGCTTTCAGCTCACAACTTTATACCCTCACTTGTCCAGTCAATCCAGAGCAAAACTGAAGATTTAGATGATTTTCAATTTGCAATAGAGCCCAAGGACGCTGCTATAGCAGTGCTTGAACACTTGCTTACGGGTGGGGATGAAAACAGCCGGTCTGTCAATGCTTTTGATGTTATCTGTGCAAATGGAATTCCAGCGCTAGTCAAGTGTTTGGATAGAGTGGAAGGAAGGAAGTCAATTATTTCGATTCTTCTCTGTTGCATGCGTGCTGATAAAAGTTCCCGGAACTCGATAGCAAGTACAATCGAACTATCTCCTGTTCTTGAATTATTTCACTCCGGGGATGATAGCGTGAGAGGCTTATGTATTGACTTCCTTTCAGAGCTAGTTCAGTTAAACAGGTACACATCAAATATTCCCTTCTGTAATATACTTTGAATGTTGTTTATATTTTCTTCCAGCAGCTAATAGTTGGATGGTTGAAGGTAAAAATGTGCTCCTGTAATGCTACAACTTGAAAAAGTAGAAAAATCAAACACAAATGTCTAAAGATTTGCCTGTTTCTTCTTTTTCAACATCATCTCCAATACCGACACTGAATGTTCTGCCTTTTCCATGGTGTTTCAGGAGGACATTCTGTAATCAGATATTGCAGATAATTAAAGATGAAGGAGCATTTAGTACCATGCACACCTTTCTTGTGTATCTCCAAATGGCTCCCATGAGGCAGCAACCTTCCCTTGCCACTCTTCTTCTTCAGCTTGATCTCCTGGTTTGCTTTGATTCTCTGACATCATTCACTTACTTTAACAGGAAAACTTGGATATCTAACCATGGTTTCTATGGGTTGAATTTCCAGGCTGAGCCGCGAAAGATGAGCATTTACAGGGAAGAAGCTGTAGAGGCTTTAATTGAAGCGCTGCACAGAAAGGACTTCTCTAATTCTCAGATGATGGCTCTGGATGCTTTAGTTTCTATTTCTGCACGTCGGACTTCATCTGGGGGTACTTACATGGAAGCCTGGTTACTGAAGATTGCAGGATATGATCTACCTTACAATGCTTTGATGAAGGCAGAGAAGCTGAAGAAGAATGAAAATGATTTAGCAGAAAATTTTTTAGCTGAAACAGTGGTTTGCGGTTTTTGCTTAAGTTTAATATGGAACATGGAACCCTGTTCAATTAAATTCTGTGATGATTCTGAGCCTTGGATGCTTTTGTGCAGGAAGATGAAGAGAAAGCAGTAAGTTCTTGGGAGAAAAGAGTGGCATTTGTTCTTTGCAATCATGAAAAGGGCTCTATCTTTAAAGCTTTAGAGGAGTGCTTCAAGAGTAATTCCTTAGAGACGGCAAAATCATGCCTTGTCATCTCCACATGGCTCATATACATGCTTTCAGTTCTTCCTGATACTGGTGTAAAAAGTGCGGCTCGTAAATCCTTGCTTGATGAATTTATAAATGTCCTCCAATCAACTAGAAACATGGAAGAGAAGATTTTGGCAACCCTTGCATTAAGAACCTTCGTAAGTGACCCAGGTAAGATTAGTGTAGGTGAGAATTCTTACCAAAGTTTTGAATATACACAAATAATTGCTGAACTCAAACTTTCCTGATTTTTAGCTGCACTTGAAGAGCTCGGAAAGTATGCTAAATGCATCTACAGCACCTTGAGAAAGCTGAAGAAAAGTTCACCAGTGATCACTGATGTACTGAAATCCTTGATGAATTTGTCATCTGTCAATGCAGTAAGTGGGATTGAGAAACTATGTCCTTGGCTTCTTCAGATTAGCTATAAAAAAATGAGCTTATTAGGCCTTTTAATCTGTATTTTAGACAGAGTTGTGGAACTGCACCGAAGTGGTTGAGGTAGAATCATGCGCCAATGGTGAAGTGCTGTCTCTGCTTCATTTTAAAGGTCGTGTTATTAGCAGCCATTCCGACGGAACCATCAAGGTACAATCTACCTGACCCTCTTCCCCGTGCATTAATACAATTACCAGTTGCATATGTATTAATGAATCCTTGATGTTATAACTAACCAACACTCGCTTTTAGGTGTGGGATGCTGGAAAGAGTGTTCTAAGGTTGATTCAAGAAGTTCGTGAACATACAAAAGCTGTCACATGCCTCTATATTTCATCTTCAGGAGACAAATTGTACAGTGGTTCCTTGGACAAAACCGTTCGGGTACTTTCAGTTTTTTCCCTGCTTTCTAGCTATTTGAATCTTAGATTACTCCGTCTCCTGCAAGAACATATGTTGCTATCTCATGCGTTGTAGTTGTAGCAATGAACTCATATTTATGCTACCCTTTTCAATGAACCACCGAAAGAAGGAATACCAGACTGCATAATCCATTGTCTGATAAATTGTATACCTTATCATTTGAAACGGTCATTTTCCTGCATTTTCTTTTGCAGGTTTGGGCAATTAAACCTGAAGAAATTCATTGTATTCAAGTTCATGATGTGAAAGAGGCAGTATACGAGTTGACAGCTAATGGTAAAGTTGCATGCTTTGTTTCTCAAGGAGCAGGAGTTAAGGCAAGTGACGCCTACCCATCATGTTTCAACAACTGAAACCAAACTGTGCAGTCTTTAGCGGTTGACAGAATCCGGTGTCCTAAATATTGTATTTTCACAGGTATACAGCTGGTCAGGTGTTCCAAAGCATATAAACTTCAACAAAACGGTGAAGTGCCTTGCTATGACAGGGGATACATTATATTGTGGCGTCTCCGGTTACAGTATCCAGGAGGTGGATTTGATCAAATTCACATCAACTACATTCTACTCTGGAACAAGAAAATTGTTGGGGAAACAAAGTATTTATTCCCTGCAAATCCAAGATGGTCTTCTGTTTGCTGGTGGTTCAGCGGTTGATGGAACAGCAGGGAAAGTAAGCAGCAACAACTGATCTGATTGTTCATGGAATATGTTTGAACAGATCATTTAATCAAGTGAACAAATTTCCGTGCATGGCAGGTATTTTCTCACTCGAGCAAAGCTGTAACAGGATCCTTCTCAACTGGATTCGACATTCAGCGAATTGCTGTCAACAGCGACTTCATATTCACAGCCACGAAAAGTGGGATCATTGAGGTTTGGTTAAAGGAAAGAGTTACAAGAGTTGCTTCGATCAAAGTAGGAAGCGGGTGGCACGCCAGAATTACATGCTTAACATCAGATATGGACGGTGCAATGCTTTATGCTGGCACTTCTGATGGCAAGATACAGGTTAGACGACTCGTTATCATTGTTTGAACAACTTAAATGGAAAAAGGTATAGTTCTCGAGTGAATCACTCATTTTCTCTCCTATCTGGTTGCAGGCTTGGTCATTGGACTAGTGGATCTCTGCTCTTTTGGAAAACAAAGACACGTAGAATTTCATGTTGGGGATTTCTTTTTTCTGATAAAGGAAGCAAAAGCAATGAAATTTGTCCGAGTTTTCAATTGACTTGAGAGTTTTATTCACCGATTTCCAAAGAGGACATCACTGAGGAGGGTAATAGTTACCCATAGATCTGTTTTTGTTCGTGATTCCGTCTTTCTTGATAGAATCAGTATTTAGAGTTTTATACTATCCATACCAAAATCTAAAATAATTTTACTTTCAAACTTTTTAATTTACGTCTGAAAATTTAATGTTCATTCAGGTTGGTATCCCATAAATTGTAGTCCCAGCAGCTTGGCTACATACCACATTGTCCTATCAATTTACTTAACAAAAAAGCTTCCTCCAACTTTTCTGAATAACCAAACATGCCCAAAAACCAGGTTATATGAAGAGAAAAGAGGCAATATCTCTTGAAAACAAATTCGAGGCCTTCTGGGTATAAGCAAGATGCATAAACAGATTGAACTGCGCACTCAGAATGAAAAGGACTAAGAGTTACAAATTTCATAGATCTTTCGACCTCGTACCACATTAAATCCTCATAGTGCCAGTCCAATTTGATCGTTCTTAACAAAAGGAGAAAAGGAGCTGCTGAAAAGCTTGATGATAAAAGAATTATCAACCCATAAAATACAAAAAAAAAAAATTATAGAGAAATCAGTGATGAGCGAGCATTCAGTATGAGTAGGAGGTTAATAATCCTGTCATGAAATTGATCGGACAAATTCAAATTTATCATCACGATGCTCGCCCCATCACAGAAAACTAAGTAGCAAAAAACTTATGATTACTTAGAAGAACAAGAGCAGGATGAAATCATCAGAAAACATTGGATCATTACATCAAAATTGACACGATGTGTCTCAGACGACCGTCGTGAGAAATTTGTAATCCAAATTCATCACTTGATTCCACAGCCAAAACAAGTAATGAAAATAAAAACAAAAGGCGTAAAGAGAAGAAGAAAGGGATGAAGATGTGAATGGAGGCGTGGAAAAACTCTACTCTTAAGTAAACCGCAACGGAACGTCTGAACTGCAGCCAAGCAGCTGGTGCTGCGCTTTATTTATAGGAAGGAGGCTGGAGCTTTTGTTATTAGGGTTTTTATCTTTGTGTTTGACGATCCTGTCCCTCTTCTTTGATTTCTATCATTTCGAGGATCTATCCCCTCATCCGCTTGTATGATGGTATCCATAGTTTTAATACCCGGTCTAATTCAAGACCTGAGTTTTGGGTTTTGATAGAATTGACCGGGTCAGTTTTTTAAAAAAAATTAAAATTATATCGTTTTAGTAAAAAAACAAAAGCCAACGGGTTTGCAACCGGGTCTTATCAGATCAACTCGCCGACTTAGCGGAGTCACACCAGGTTTTTCATTACCCTGTTTTTTCTTCAACCAGCCTGGTTTCAGCTTCGGATCGACCCGTCGGGCTGGGTCGGATTTTAAAATTATGATGCTAACATTTGTGGACCCCATGCATGGGTTATGCGATTGAACATTAATATAATCTTTTTTTATATTATTATTTATTTAATGTTTTAAAATAAAATTTTTTATTTCTAAATAAAAAATATCTATTAACTTGTTTTTTTATATTTGAAATATTTTTTTAGAGGGTGTTTGAGAATAAGAATTTTTTTTATTTTTTCTAGAAAAACACTTTTATGAAATTATTTTCTCCACTTTTCATTTAATATTTGGTAATCTTAAGAAAAAATAATTGAGAAAAAAATATTTTTTGGCCGGAGTAAAAATTGGTCTTAAAAAAAAGTGTTTTTATTTTATTTTATTTGCAAAACACTTTCAAAAATGTTTTTTTAGAAAAAAACAAACACTGTCATTTTTTTATTTTTATTTGTTTTATTTTAAATAATTTATAAAATTAGAAAAGAATTTTAATTTCATCCTCCTTTAATTTTTTATATATTAGATCTGGTCATTTTCTTTTGATTGTCATTATTTTTATTGAAAATCATGAAATTAAAATTGTTTTTTTTTAATTTTATCATCCTTCAAATCTTTTTATTTGTTAAATTTAATTTCATTATTTTTTAAATTCTTTTATCTATTAAATTTGTTCATTTTTTTTATTTTTATTAAAAATCATGAAATTGATTTTTTTTAATTTTATCGAACTTTAAATCTTTTTATCCGTTAAATTTGATCTATATATTTTTAATAAACTTAGAAAAAAACATTAATGAGTTAATTTTGGGTAATTTTTCTTGGCATAGAAAAATATTCAAAATTATTTTTAAACTTATTTAACATGAAATTACAAATAATCTACTTTTCAATAATTTATTTTCTATAAAAACTATTTTAAAAAAAATATTTTTCAACAAACAAAGATATCCACTTGTTTTTTTTATAATATTTAATCATCAATGATGCAAGTTTGAAATTAAATTACTTCAAACAAAAATCTTCAATTGATTTAAATAAAATCTAATACGCAAGCTTTCCTTCTTTTGGATAGTATTTTTTCTCTCTTAGAATATCAAAGCTCATGAATTTTATAAATCCTATTCACTCTGAACTTTTCAAAAATTTCATATATATTATTCGTGCTCATAGCTCTTAAAATCTCTAGACTATCTCGAAAATATCTACCGCTCTGAATTGAGTTTAGTTATGACTAATAATATTGTCAATTATTTTTTAAACAATAAATTTATAATTTTTTCTATGTAAAATATGAAAATAATGGTGTATTTAGAATTTATTTAGTATAATATTTGCACGACAAACTTTCAACCTTACATTGGTAGACACGCTTGCACGACAACATTCACAAAGACAAAATCAAATGAAGTTTTGTGAAAAACAAGGTATTCTTGTATTCTTTTTCTCTCTCTCAAAATAATGTCACTAATTTTGTAAATTAGTATATGGTTTATAAAAGACGTATAAATTTTCTCGATTTTTTTTATCTCAAACACACAGACTAATTTTTATTAATCGAATATTTTTTTGGAAGTGAGGAAAAATAGAAAAAGAACAAGTACAAAATTATTCCTAACAGAAAAAAATGGTTTTAATGGCCTTTGCTTTATTCAACGATGTCGTTTGTTACCTAAATAAGCCAACAACGTTGTTATTAAACCCCGTCTATCATGTTAGGTATATTTAAAATCTTATCAAAGTTGAGTTTTAATAAAATAAAATGAGAATTAGTCTA
>Ga0307517_10003791_pt1 | contig 23480 bp, 23 predicted proteins | sample 23_EM_MG_FD_194515 | JGI IMG/M metagenome (GOLD analysis project Ga0307517, IMG submission 194515) | Populus trichocarpa ectomycorrhiza microbial communities from riparian zone in the Pacific Northwest, United States - 23_EM | ecosystem: Host-associated > Plants > Roots > Unclassified | place...
AGCCAGTTCCGTACTATCTGAAGAGACAGTACTTCCCTACACCTTGGTGCAGAAAAACGAGGCTCGCGTACACAGGAGACCACTGTCGTTGCCTGTTGCATACTTGCTCAACAATAGGATTGTTACACCAGAGCCAAAACCCTGATCTTGGCTCGTTACGGACCTCTTGACCTCCGTCTCTACCTGAAAAAAATGTATGGTATGGTATGGTAGAGTGATTGTAAATTAACCATTTTTGTGTATGCCAAGCTTACCCGAAACGCCACAGTAACCTACTTTTCGTCAACTTTTTTAACTTTGAAAACCCCTACTGGGCGGGCGACAAACAAAGATTAATTTCCAGTAATTTTCGTAACCCCAACCTTGACGACCTCTTTTTTGCGCACCAGATACGATACCCCTGTACGTCGCCCCCCCAGTTTCGTCGTTGGTCCTCGGATGCCATGGTTGGTCAGTCAGTCAACAGCATTTTGGAGGGGTGGATATGAGGTTTATAGGCCATATGCGCATGCAGTGGTATATATGTTAAAAGAGAGTAAATTCCGTGACATTTTAAAGACAATTGGTGAATTCCGATTTTCCAAGGTGTTAACTGGCGCTTGAATTTTTCGTTATTGAGCTTGTTGCCGATCACTACCCCAGTGTTCACGGGTTTTATCACTGCCCCGAGCACGGTGAGGACTGTATGCGTGAGAGTGCATGGGTCTCCCTTTCTTTGGAGCCTTGTTGTAAAGCTATCCACACCTCTTTGCGCCATTCAAAAAAGCAAGACACCCATAACTACTCACTCATGAGATGATACTGTGGTCGTAGTGTAACCTATCGAGTACCGGTATTTATGATATTTTGTACAGCTGTAGGGAAAGCCCGGGATTTACTGGTAACGTGGGGGAGTGGTCAACGAACAGGGGGGCTCAACGAACAGCAAGCAAAATCGCAGCTTACTAAGGCATTTTTAGTTCTAGTGTTCGCTGAGCCCCCTGTTCGTTGGCCCCTCCACCATTTTATTCTGCACCTTTTCTCCGGAAGTGGGCCTTTTACTCCCATCAGACCGATTGCAGAAGTATCCTAGTAAGATACAATACGGTACCCATGCCGTAGGGAGACAGATTCGAACCCAGGTTCGCAACCACAGGAAGGGACAACCCATCGCCACTCCAATCACCAACCGAGCTGGATAAGGCAGGTTTCCTTCTAAGGCATTTCGTTCCCCCCATCTTGTCCAAGTTACGCCGCTCCAACGATAAGTTGCACTGCGACAACGCCCTACGTTTTTTAAAGCCAGCAAAGAGTAATGTTTCTCCCATTGCTAAGAAAATTACACTCAACTCCTAAGAAATAAAACACTACCATGAAAAATTATAAAATTTAATTGTAAAAATATTACTTAAAAATAAACTAGAACAAGGTGGATTCATAAACATATTTGAAAAAAATCTTGGAGAAATATTAGGCACAGAAAAATGCGATTTGTGCAAAGGTTGATTTCTTGGGGGTGCTCTAGGCAGGCAGAGCCCCTGTTAGTTTCCTTAGGTGCAGATTTTTTCCGATGAATTTCAAGCGACACAAGCCACTTAAGTTATAATTATGATACTTTTTGGGAATTAAAAAAAATTGTTAACTTTAACAATATTTCTGGTTTACTTTATTTAATATTTCCTTAATTTTGAATTTTTTAACTGAAGAGTCCAGGAGTTTCCCCCAGTGTTATCATTTATTACCGTATTGGGATGAGAGATAAAGGTAGGAAAAGTAGGAAAAGTAGGAAAAGTAGGAAAAGTAGGAAAAGTAGGAAAAGTAGGAAAAGTAGGGGTTGCTGGTGTTTAAGTATGTAGTAGGTCCCCCCTTTAGTTGCACGGCACCATATTATCATAAGATAAAAAGTTTAAGAGGGGGCCGTAATCTATCCCTCAGTACTTTACGCTCATGGGAAGGAAGCTAGTAAATTTAGTGTAAGTAAGATATACGGCTTAAGTTCCTCCCTGTTGGTTGATCCGCGGTTAATTTTGTCCATAGACAATATTGAGCAATGAGTTACACTCCCAGCTTCGTCTTCGAGCTCTCGCGGATATGAGACGTCTGCGGTCACGTGTCCTGGGAGGCCACCAATACGGGTCTGGCATGGGTTACTGAAGTTATACCCTTAGCCTCACCCGTGGGCAATGAGTTACACTCCCAACTTCGTGTGGGCAATGAGTTGCACTCCCAAATTCGTGTGGGCAATGAGTTACACACCAGCTTCGTGTACTGAGCCATAGGTTACGTTTCCCTCAAACTCAGGCTACTGGCACTATAATAGATAATATGGACTCCCCCAATTCTCTCCCTTGGAATTCCCCCGATACCTACAAATGGATGGGCAACTGTTCCTGAATAAATACTACGGCATTCTTCAAGAGTGACATTCCCCCATCCCCCCCCCGACCCCGAATATTTGGATAGCCCCGCCCAAAACCGTTCCATATATCACTGTTATGGAACCAAACAGAAACCAATACCTCAGCAGGAACACCAATAGCTTTAATGTCTCCAGAACCTATAATCAGATCAACACACAAGTCGTGGTCCATCCTACCATTACCTCAGGCGAAAGATTACAGATCTTATCCTGGCTTTCTCCTCTTGAGCCGTGGAAGAGTCATCACAGAGTGGCCACCAACCGGTTCGCAGGTATTGGAGAATGGGTTCTCAAGACTACCGAATTTCAGGCATGGAGGCTCAAAAGCGCTGATGACCCTACTGATGCAGTTCTGTTCTGCTATGGGGCTCCGGGAACGGGAAAGACTTTTATTTGGTAATGCCTTTAATTCCCCACATGCGCATTTCTTGCTGACTTAGAGTGAGAAAAGTTCCCTCGCTATTGATCGCTTGTGTGACGAGACTGCTAGGGGAAATGTTGGTGTCGCTTGTTTGTACTGCAATTACAATGACCGGGAGGACCAAATGCCAACAAACATGATCGGAAGTCTTCTAAAGCAGTTCGTTGCGGGACTCCCGGAGGTGCCAGGGGACATAAATGAGGCTTTCCAAACCGCTAAGGGACAACTCGGGGGACGAGCTCCGCAGCTCCGGAAGATCATCGACCTGCTTCTGAAGACTCTTGCGCTATATGAGCAGGCTTTCATATTCGTTGACGCACTAGACGAGATCCGCGTTGAACATCGGGCCGACTTCATCAGATGCCTACGACGTATCATCCAGGGGTCACCCAACATACGACTTTTCATCACGGGAAGAGCTCATGTCCGGCAGGAGCTAAGTAGCCACCTTAGGGAGTCACTTCCGGTGATCTATATGCACCCAAAGGACGAGGACTTCAGGGTATACCTGACAATGAGGCTAGATGCCGATCCGGACCCTGATGCTATGGATGATGATCTAAGATATGAGGTATTGACCCATCTACCCCGGCAGTTCTCCGGGATGTAAGTAGTACCTGTCACGACCAATATCCATCAAGCCATATTTACTGATGCCACCCTGAAGATTTCTGCCCATTGCTTTACGGGCTGATGCTATACTAGGAGAAACCACTATCTATAGCCGGAGGAAGTCTCTCTATCGGGCGCCAGATGAGTTGGACGGTGTTTATCGTACTACTCTCGACAGGATCCGACGGCAACGCGGGAGCAAATCAAAGCTCGGAATTGCCGTTTTGATGTCTCTCTCCAGGGCTGGGCGGGCCTTGCATATTGATGAACTATACAATTCCCTAGCCATCAGCCAGGAGGGTCACGATTTAAACATTAAAAAAGTTCCCTCAATTCAGACCCTTTTGGGCTCCTGTCTTGGCCTGGTTACCTTTGATTGTGACACATCAACTGTACGGCTAGTACATTGTACGAGCATAGCACCTCAAGGTAATACCCCTGGGACCGCATCGGGCCCTTCCCCAATGGCTACATACCAAAGCTTGCTTAACTTCCTTTAGACAATACCCAAGTCCCATTGTTCCCCATCCCAAAACTCGAAACCACGAGCGCGGCACACGGTCCGTCAAACCGGGGACATGCTACCGAGAGAGAGTTGTGACGCTACTACAACACCCTCTCCAGTGTTAGATAGCCTGCACCTATATCACTGTACCATTCACAACGAGCGATCAAGTTGCATTGGATCGCCGACGAGGCCAAGAATTAGCCTTGGTCAGGCTCGGAGGGTTTTGTCTAGCGTTATGTATTCCGTTCGAATTTTTAGTCATACAATTACAGTCAGTCTCTTATCACTGATTCACAGATCTATTCCTCAGCTCCCCTTGGGTTGATACCCACTTTGGTAGTGGAATTCAGTGGTACTACAACTTCATAGTGAAAACCAAGCCATATAACCTGTTCAAAGTCCCAACTCCCAAGTCCATGATACTATATCCTTCTTAACATTCTGGCTCCCTTATGGTCATCTTAATCCCAATCCTCACCCATTCCTATCCACAACTATTTTATTTCTTTGACATAAAAATTGTATTTTTACTCCTTTTTTCGCCCTTGTAATGTATCTCCTACTCTACCTCAACACAACCTACCTCAAGGGCCCCGGGGGGGAGGGCCATAACTACTAAGGCAGTTTACCGTAGCCGAAAGTATTCCCGAGAAGATACCGGAGTACTGTACAAGCCCGCCAGAAGCAGAATCAATCCATTGTCAGCCAAAAGCCCTGCAACTAGCCGATACCTTTGTGAAGCTACTAGAACCCCGGAACCCGGCAAACCGCAGCACCCCCGGAAAGCGTACCGGTCAGCTTTCACAATATCTCCGATCACTACCACTACCCCCAAATCCTACACTAACACCACAACAGACCCCCATTACTAATCCCACCCCGGATCCTGATCCATTAGCCTATTTTCAAGTATCATACTAATTTTCTTCCACTTCCAAACTCTAAAAGGTATAAACGGTGGTTTAACCTCGGCCAGGGGAAGGCCAAGTTTCTTCATCGGCTAGGTCTGCCTTCCGTGAGTGAGGTTATTCCTTTAACGGGCGATATTCGAACTAATCCGGAGAGTGATCTTGTCTACCACTGTGCTAAAAGTGTGTGAAATTTGGTACGAACGAAGGGATTGATTCCCGTCCTACACTTCTGAGTTTAGGATAAAGCTCTGCGGATGCCATGTTTATCGCCGGCCATATGATACCTACACAGCGTGCAGAAAAAGAATCCTGCGACGGCAATGGGTGCCCTGCGCAAGTCCTAAGGCCATGTAACCCTAACACCTCTAACCAGTTTACCATCTCCAAGCGATAGAGCGCCAGTTGAGCACCCAAACTGCTCACACGGCAATAGCCATTCTGTAACAACAATCATATCTTTTTTCTTTTTACAAGTTCGGTGCTTGGCGGTTGATAAAGTAATAGGGATGGCTTGGGGGCAAGATGCCCCAACTTACACCAAAAGCTTCAAGTATTGGCGCCAATTAATCCGAATATCGTACTTTATGAGCTGTGAAGTATCCCTTAGTCAGTCAGTGCGCCAAAGAAAACCGGTTGAACAGGTCTCAGATTGAAACCTTTTGTAATTTATTTCCAGTTAGGGAAGGATATTTCCCCGATCTCGCTATTTTCTTGGCCGGATTTGGTATAGTTCTTAACCAGTTTTCTTGGGCGCAGCACCCGACAGACTAACGGATACCAGTACGATGAGATACCAGTTATTTGATGATGAAACGGGCAGGTGATGAAGAGGGAGTGTTTGGTGGACAAAAAAGGGTGAAGAGGGAGGGAGGCTTCATTGATAAAAATATAAAAATATAAAAAATATGAGAAATGAAACATAATCTGCCACCAGAGAATATAACCTTTTGGCACAGTTATGGGTTAAACAAAAAAAAAAGAAACATGGTTCTTCGCCGTCATGGCGCGCCCGAAGAACATCAGGAACCAGCGGGTTTTTGTAACCCTAACCCAGAACTGACAATGTTTCATTATGCTTTGTGTTTAACTCATAACCGTGCAAGGTTCCTGCCGATTACAACTTCTCGGCGCTGCAGCATAGTAAGTTCTGGGTTAGAGTTACAAAGCTTACTGGTAACCGATCCCTGTTCGTCGTCCGCGCAGTTTGGTCGTCACGACGGTGCGGGACTGGCGGCGGCACTGGGGAACTGTAGATGAGCGGTGGCACTGGGGAACTGCAGATGAGCGAGGATTCGTTTCTGTAGGCACCAATCTCTGCTGTCCCCAGTACCGTACATCTTGACCTAATAATACCCCCAGCATTATCCAATAGGAGACTTGTTTGTAGAGATTCCACATTGCGTCTGGATGCGAAGTGAGTTGGTCGAGATGACGATAATGTTGCTCAGTGAGGCGTTGGCCCGGATTTGAGTACGGTCTTAGGTGGTGGATAAGGTAGATTAGGAGGGGGGTCAACGAACACGGGGGCTCAACGAACAATACACTAAAAGTGCATTGACCAAGAGTGATTTTGCTTGGCATGTTCGCCGAACCCCCGTGTTCGTTGACCCCCCTCCTAGTCTAATGGTTTGGCCAATAGTTGATGATCTTTATTTCGCTTGGCCAATGGCTGATTAGTGATATTTTCTTGGCGGTTTAAGTGAGATTTTGGCCAATCGCTGGATTGCCTTCCCGTTTTATTTTCAGCCTTAACAGTTCAAGTGAGGTTTAGCCATTGGTTGAATTGATGGCTCGCATTTGTTTTTTCACGGTTTAAGTCTGACCCATGCTAAAAGCCGCAGGTTGCATTTGGTTTTTCACGGTTTAAGTCTGACCCATGCTAAAAGCTGCAGGTTGCATTTGGTTTTTCACGGTTTAAGTCTGACCCATGCTAAAAGCCGCAGGTTGCATTTGGTTTTTCACGGTTAAGTCTGACTGACCCATGCTAAAAGTCGCAGGTTGTTGCTAGGGGACGGCCGGTTGAGGTAGGACCTACAGCTTTTCGAGTACGATTAAAATGTCAAGGTGTGTACTCGAGTACAGTACCTTGATAATTCAGTACATAATTAGATCCCCCCATTTCCCCATTCCAGAACTCCCCCAACACCTGCGAATGGACGGGGAACTGGTTCGTGGCCAAGTACTACGGCATTATTCATGAGCGATAACCCTTCATCGCGTCCTCCTTTCCGATTTCGAATATTGGGATAGCCTTGCCCAAAACCGTCCTATATATCAGTGTTATGGAACGAAAAAGATACCAATATCTCAGCCAGAACGCCAATAGCTTTAATGTCTCCAAAACTTATAATCAGATCAACACACAAGTCGTCGTCCATCCTACCATTACATCCGGCGAAAGATTACAGATCCTATCCTGGCTTTCTCCTCTTGAGCCATGGAAGAGGCATCACGGCGTAGCCACAAACCGGTTCGCAGGTATTGGAGAATGGGTTCTCAAGACTACCGAAGTTCAGTCATGGAGGCGCAAAAGGGACGGTGACTCCGTTGATGCAGTTGTGTTCTGCTATGGGGCTCCAGGATCGGGAAAGACTTTTATTTGGTAATATCATTAATTCCCTATATGCATATTATTTGCTAACCCGCTATGAGAAAAGCTCCCTCGCTATTGATCGCTTGTGTGACGAGACTGCTGGGGGCAATGTTGGTGTCGCTTGTTTGTACTGCAATCACTGTGACCAGGATGAACAAATGCCAACAAACATGATTGGAAGTCTTCTAAAGCAGTTCGTTGCGGGACTCCCGGAAGTGCCAGGGGATATAAACGAGGCTTTCCAGACTGCGAAAGGACAACTCGGAGGGCGAGCTCCGCAGCTCCAGAAGATCAATGACTTGTTTCCGAGGACCCTTGCACTATATGAGCAGGCCTTCATATTCGTTGACGCACTAGATGAGATCCGTATTGGACATAGAGCCGAGTTCATCACGTGCCTACGACGGATCATCCAGGGATCACAAAACATACGACTTTTCATCACGGGAAGAGCCCATGTCCAGCCGGAGCTAAGTAGGCACCTTACCGAGTCACTCCCGGTGATCGCTATACACCCAAAGGACGAGGACTTTAGGGTATACCTGACAATGAGGCTAGATGCCGATCCAGACCCTGATGCCATGGACGAAGATCTACGGTATGAGATATTAACCTATCTTCCCCAGCAGTTCTCCAGGATGTAAGTAGCACCTGTAGTGACCAATATCCATCAAGCCATATTTGCTAACAGTACTCTAAAGATTTTTGCCTATTGCTTTACGGGCCGATGCTATACTAGGGGAAACCACTATCTATAATCGGAGGGAGGCTCTCTATAGGGCGACGGATGGGTTGGATGGTGTTTATAGTACGACACTAGGAAGGATTCGACGGCAGCGCGGGAGCAAATCAAAGCTCGGCATTGCCATTTTGGCGTCTCTCTCCCGGGCTGGACGGGCCTTGAATATTGATGAACTATACAATTCTCTTGCCGTCAACCAGGAGAGTCACGATTTAAACATTAAAAAAGTTCCCTCAATTCAGACCCTTTTGGGCTCCTGTCTTGGCCTGGTCACCTTTGACCGTGAGACTTCAACTGTACGATTAGTACATGGCACGAGCATAGCACCTCAAGGTAATGCCCCTGGGACTGCCCTGGACCCTTCCCCGATGGCCACACACAAAATTTGCTTAACTTACAATACTTTAGATCATGCCCGGGTCCCACTGTTTTCCCTACTGCCAAAACACGAAACAGCTAGAGTGGCACATGGCCCCTCGAACTGGGCACGTACCACCGAGAGAGAGTTGTGACGCTACTATAACATCTACCCCAGCGTTAGATAGTCTACCTCTGTATCACTATACCATCCACAACGAGCGATCAAGTTGAATTGGATTACCGACGATGCCAAGAATTAGGCTTTGTCAGGCTTGGAGGGTTTTGTCTAGCGTTATGTATTCTGTTCCAATTTTTAGTCATACAATTAGTGCCAGTTTCTTATCACTGATTCACAGTAAAAACCAAACCATATAATCCGTTCAAAGTCCCAACTCCCAAGTCCATGATACTATATCCTTCTTAACATTCTACCTCCCTTATGGTCATCTTAATCCCAATCCTCACCCATTCCTATCCTCGACTATTTTATTCTATTGACATAAAAATTTAATGAAATTGTATTTTACTCCGTTTTCCGCCCTTGGAATGTATCACCTCAACACAACCCACCTCAAGGGCCTGGGGGGGGGGGGCATAACTACTAAGGCGGTTTACCGTAGCAGAAGATATTCCCAAGAAGGTACTATAGTAGAAGCAGAAATAAGCGATTGTCAACCAAAAGGCACCGCAGCTAGCCGATATTTTGTAAAGCTACTAGAACCCCGGAACCCGGCAAGCCGCAGCACCCCCGGAAAGCGTACCGGTAAGCTTTCACGACACCTCTGATCACCACTACCCCCAAATCCTACCCTAACACCAGGATAGACTCCCATTACTAATATTATCCCGGGGCCTGATACCTTATCCTATTTCAAGTACTAGTTCTCTTCCACTTCCAAAATCTAAAAGGTATAAACGACGGCTTATCCATGGGAAAGCCAAGTTCTGTCATCAGCTAGGCAAGCCTCCCGTGCATGAGCCTATCCCTTTAATGGGCGATATTCGAACTAATCAGGATACCGGTAGTGATCTGGTCTACCACTGCGCTAAAAGGGGTGAAATGGGTGAAATTGGGTACGGACGAAGGGATTGATTACCGCTCTACAACACTCCCGAGTGTAGGATAAGGCCCTGCGGATGCCGGCCATACATACACAGCGTGCGGAAAAAGAATTCTGCCAGCAGCAACGGGTACCCCGCTCCAGGCCATGTAACCCTAAGCCCTATCCCCTGTGGAGTGCTGGTTGTGAGCCAGCGAACATGCGGGGTTGCACCCGCACGCCGCAACCTTGGCACTCAGCAAGTTTGGCGAGTTCCTACGGTATGATAGTATGGTTCGTGTATTCATACTCCAAACCTAAGCCATACTTTTAGTAGCAATCTAATGGATAATACGACATGGAGACATAAAATGAACAAAAAAAACATCTACCAGATAGAATGAGTGAAGGACAACAATATGAATGCTGATATGCAAAAATTGGCCAACTCTACAAATGCAACAAATTTACTTCAATGCATAATACTTTCTGAGCCTGCAGAGCACCTTCTGATAAGACTGAAAAATATTTCTCAAGAGAATTGAAGTATAATATTATATAGCTTGTGAAAATCAAAATCTCAAATTATGTGGTTTTTATTTTTATTGCATACATGAATCGCTAGCTGGCTAATCTACCTGGAAAATATTTATTATCTATTTGTATTGTAGGTGTAGAATTGCTTACTTTAAAGTGTTTCGTAACGCAACACACACTTCAAACTGATACTTGTATTATTATACATGTCTTGTGTGATTTATTCAAATGACAACCGTTGCCATGCAAACTTCGAAGTGGAATTACTCAAAATCAGGTTTAAGGTGTGTGGCCAATTTTCGCATATCAGCACCCATATAGAGGTTTTGTTAAATCTTTAGAGGAACTGGTTGATGTATGATAGTATGATATTAAAATTTTAAAAAAGTCATTTTTGGTGTATGGTGGTCAAAAGTGTTACGATAGCCACACTTTTTTATTAGGAAATTCTACCTAGTAAGCACATATATGTTAAGGAAAATGTAAATTACCCTATTATAGAACTATTCTACAGTTATTTTGACCTATTTGTGTGTTTTAATATATGCTTTTTTCCATAATTCTGATCAGACACCCTACTCACCTACCTCTCTTCGCCAAGAATACCTCCGCGAGCCAAATATTTGGTGAGGATCCCAGCAAAATATCGGCTGGAGGAGGTATTCTTGGCAAAGACAAGCGGGTAAGGGCGGCTCTATACACGTCCCTAGCATGAGCGGATCGAACACAAAGGGTGTCTTGGCAAAGGACTTTCAGCTGCGGCGACACCCCTGGTGTTGGTTCCGCTCATGCTAGGATGTGTAACTCGCCTGTCATAGCACGCATTTCTCTGTGATTTCCCTGTCTTGGCAAAATAAGTGTGGGGTCCCGCTTGTCAAGTGCTAGTAGATTTAGTCTACGTGACATTCAGGGTTAGGGTTACAAAACCGCAGGACAAATGCCTCCCAAAGAGACCCCCAACTGCCTTCCCCCCGAATATTAGGATATTCTTAACCAAAACTATCCCATCTACGATTGTTATGGAACCAACAAGAAACCAATATCTGAGCGAGAACACCAATAGCTTTAATGTCTCCAGATCCTATAATCAGATCAACACACACATAGCCGTTCATCCTACCATTACTACCGGCGAAAGATCACAGATCCTATCCTGGATTTCTCCTCTCGAACCCTGGAAGAGGCATCATGCCGTGGCCGCCAACCGGTTCGCCGGTGTCGGAGAATGGGTTCTCAAGTCCACCGAATTTCAAGCATGGGGGTTTAAAAGGGATGACAACCCAGTTGAGGCAGTTCTGTTCTGTTCTGGGCCCCCAGGAGCCGGAAAGACTTTTGTTTGGTAATGGCTTTAATTCCCCATGTCTATATTATTTGCTGACCCGCAATCGGAAAAGCTCCCTCGTTATTGACCACTTGTGTGACAAGACTGCCGGGGGCAATGTTGGTGTCGCTTGTTTGTACTGCGATTACCGTGACCGGGGAGGAGACCAAATGCCAGTTGACATGATCGGAAGCCTCCTGAAGCAGTTGGTTGCGGGACTCCCGGAAGTGCCAGGGGATATAAATGAGGCTTTCCAGACCGCTAAGAGACAGCTCGGGGGGCGAGCTCCGCAGCTCCGGAAGATTATTGACTTGTTTCCAAGGGCTCTTGCGCTTTATGAGCAGGCTTTCGTATTTGTTGACGCACTAGACGAGATCCGCGTTGAGCATAGGACCGAGTTCATCAGATGTCTACGGCGGATCGTCCAGGGGTCACCGAACATACGACTTTTCATCACGGGAAGATCCCACGTCCGGCCGGAGCTAAGTAGGTACCTTACGGAGTCACTCCCTGTAATCTCTATACACCCAAAGGACAAGGACTTCAATCTATACCTGACAAAGAGGTTAGATACCGATCCAGACCCTGATGCCATGGACGACGATCTAAGACACGAGATATTGACCTATCTTCCCCAGCAGTTCTCCGGGATGTAAGTAGCACCTGTCATGATGAATATCCATTAAGTCATATTTACTGACACCACCCTGAAGATTTCTGCCCATCGCTTTACGGGCTGATGCTATACTAGGGGAAACCACTATCTACAACCGGAGGGAGGCTCTCTATAGGGCGGCCGGTGGGTTGGGCGGTATTTATCGTACTACTCTCGAAAGGATTCGACGGCAACGCGGAGGCAAATCAAAGCTCGGCATTGCCGTTTTGAGGTCTCTGTCCCAGGCTGGACGGGCCTTGAATATTGATGAACTATACCATTCCCTAGCCGTCAGCCAGGAGGGCCGCGATTTAAACATTAAAAAAGTCCCCTCAATTCAGACCCTTTTGGGCTCCTGTCTTGGCCTGGTCACCTTTGACCGTGAGACTTCAACTGTACGATTAGTACATGGTACGAGCATAGCACCTCAAGGTAATACCCCTGGGACCGCATTAGGCCCTTCCCCAATGGCCACATACCAAAGTTTGCTTAACTTTCTTTAGATAATACCCAAGTCCCATTGTTTTCCATCCCAAAACTCGAAACCACGAGCGCGGCACACGGTCTGTCAAACTGGGGACATACTACCGAGAGAGAGTTGCAACGCTACTACAACACCCGTTCCAGCGTTAGATAGCCTGCACCTATATAATGCCGAGAATTAGCCTTTGACATGCTTGGAGGGTTAGTCTAGCGTTATGTATTCGATTTTTTAGTCATACAATGACTGTCAGTTTCCTATCACTAATTCATAGATCTGTTTTTTGTTTGTTGGACGGACGTTCTTGGCTTTGTTGCGGGAGTGTGAAGGATTGTCCAGGAGACATGAAGATGGTACGGATACAGGAGATTTTCCAACAATCGATTTCGCTGATGTCTTTCATTTATTACCACTGGAGTGTCCGGAGGGGCAAGGGCTTGCGGGAAATATAGCGATAGATGTGGTGATCTATGGAAGGATCAGGATGTGGTATTTGTGTTTTAATTATACACCTGTTTCTACCTTTAGTTTAATTTTAGATGAGCAAAGCTGAGAGCGAAAGGACGAAGTACGAGCAGTAAAACTTACATTTCATATCCTTCCCTCCTCCAGGGCTCCTATGTTCCGCGTGAATTCTCTTAGTCTAATTTTCTACTTCCATGCGACCCTCATTTCATAGGCTGCCATTTTTCACCCCCCCCCGACATGAGTTAATACCCACTTCAGTAATGGAAATCAGCGGTACCATGATCCCGCAGCCGAACCAAGCTGCTGTTGCCTACTCAAAATTCTAATTCCTAAGTCTATGATACTATATCCCTTCCCATACAACTCCACCGCTTGAAGCAAGCTTATCTTCGTCATCCCAACCTTCACTCATTCATACCCCCGACTATCTCAATCCACACATGTCACACAAGATATAAAATTTAACAAAATAGTATTTTACTCCTTTCCCCGGCTGGAATGCATCTCCTACTCTGTTCCAATACAGCTTGCTACTAGAGCCTTGGGGGGGGTGGATGGGCATAACTACTAAAGCGGTTTACCGTAGCAGAAAATATTCCCAAGAAGATACTCTACTGCAAGCAAGCCACTAGCAGCCAAAATGGCCTAGAACTAGCCGATACCTTGGTGAAGCTAGCAGAACCCGGGAACCATGCAAACCGTAACACCCCCGGAAAGCATACCGGTAAGCTTTCACGATATCTCCGACCACTACCACTACCCCCCAAATCCTACACCGACATTACATTAGACCCCATTGCCAAATTAATCCCATCCCGGAGCCCCATTGACTACCGCCCCACACACTCCCAAGTTTAGGATAATGCCCCCGCAGATACCACCTTTCTCGCCGGCCATACATCCCTAACCTACCTCAAAAGAATCCCGCGAGTATGATAATAATTATTATGATAGTAAATAGTGCCCGACTCGAGCACTAAGGCCATGTACCCCTAATACCTCTAACAAGCCCGCCATCTCCAGGCAATAGAGCACCGGTCGGGTATGATACCCAAACTGCTCCCATGGAAATAGCCATTCTTTATATAACAACACAGTGCGTTCTTCTCCCCAATCGTGAAGCAGCACAACTTAAGCATGTACCGATATAATTCGATCCTGTTTATCCTTTCTTCTCCGCCCCCCCCTACCATCTTCCATTCTACCCCGAGACTACCATGCCGAACTAAAACCCCGCATAATAGTACTATAATCTTCACCAGAAAGCTTTGCGCTATCGGTTATGCCTTAGCGGCAGACGAGAACACTTCACCCATGTCGCCGATTCCAAAGTAAACCACCCGACTTCGTATTCCGCAAATTATGATACCCGACAGCGGAAGGGAGTAGTAAAATGTTCCAGCCAAAAAGGGAAAAAAAAGTCAAAGGCCAAATTTAACTTACCTGTGAAAAATCGTTTGCAGGGAGGGATGGAGGTCACGTGATTTACTTAGCTCTCGGTCGCAAAGGAGTGAGAAGGTGTGGACCATTGCTATGCAGACAGACATGTCCAAGAATAGCAAACTGTTTACAGGTATTAGGGGTTACCCGGCCTTAGCACTTGACTGTTGTAGTATCACGCCCGCAGAATTTTTTTTTCTGCACTCCGTGTACGGTACGGTACAGATGGCCCGCCGTATGATACACGCTGCGCTCACACCTGAAGAGACACTAGGTGGATATGAGGGAGTTTTATACGAGCTTGGTAAGTTACTATAACAACGGAAACGTACGGAGCAGCACGAGGAACCACTAGTAGTGTGCTTGGGGTGAGCAAAGTAATCCGACTGCCAAGATGTCTCTCACGGAGAATTTGCAGCGCTATGTACTAATTCTTGGCAACTGGATTATTTTGGCCACCGCATGTGGGGCTTTTTCCACTGAGACAGCCGTACCCACGACCTTCCAATCATTGATCTAGTAACGCAATCCAAATGTGGTAAGGAATTTATCACCCTTCCTTCGCATATTGCGATTGTCTAGTGATGCCCTGAAACCAGCTGGTTTCCGTGGTGAATTGCTAACGGCAACTCCCGCCGAGTGAGGCTTTATGATGAGTTCCGAACCCGCCAAGCCATCCAACGTGCATCACACTACGGTACTAGTAATCACTTGACAACTAAGCGGATGGATGGGGTGGATATCAATCATTTGCATTCATCTAAACTACCCCCTTCACATTGGCAACACAACCTGCTCATGGTTGGTCGCCGGCCCATCCCATCCCATCCTCAAAACGGAACCCTCCGGGTAACAAAAACAGCGTCGGGAAGAAAGTAAGAAGGCGAGGAAGAGATTAATTAACGCTAGGGGCGGATGAAAAAAGTAGGGAGTAAAAAAAGAAAAAAAGGTAAAAAAGCAAACCCCAAAAGTAGAAGGGATAAATTGAAAGGCATCCGCCAAACGGACATGATATAAAAAAACATACAAGAGAAGAGGGGGAAGAAGAAGATAACCAAGGGAAATAAATAATGCGCACGCGAAAGAAAAAGGTATAAAATGGTTACAAGCTGCAAACATCAAACTTCAACCCAGACCCAAAGAGATAAACAGAAAAATGGAAATAAAAAACCCCACCGTCGCCAACCGACCAACCAACCAGCGAGCCCAGAAGAAATTCAGAGCAACAGACAATGAGGATAAAAAGAAGCAACGAAATGAAGTGAATAGAAAACAAAATGGTGAATAATAAAATAGCTGCCCAGATTAACCCGCGTTTGTCAGTTTTGTAGTAGTAATAGTTCACGCTCTTTTAAAAGGTCCCGTCTTCAGCCTCCGCGGCTGTGCCACCGCTGCTTCCACTGGCTTTTCGACGCCTCCCGCTGCCTTCGTCGATCGATGATTTACTCCTTCTCCCGACCTCGGCTACGTCCCGTTTTCGAGCGGCGCTTCGTAGAGCCGATACCATCCTTTCCTTGTCATCTAATCTGGCTCTCAACTCCGCAATTTCTTCATCTTTCTCCAGGAGAAGAACATCCACCCGTGCCTCCTCGACTAGCTCGCCCCCGCCGAACATGCCGGGGACTTTGTGAGGTGGTGAGAAGCCAATGCTGGCCCTGCTTTGAGAGCTGCGACGGGCCTGAAGAAGCCGCTTTTCCAAGGTCGCAATGTATCGGTTTTTATCGGCCACATCCGCCTGGAGGGCTCGAACCTGTGCAGCAAGTGTCGCGCTTCCATCGCCAAATTCACCGGCCGAGTCATCATCAGCACATTCGCTACTGCCGCCGCCGTTGATGGCAGTAGAAACCGAAGATCCGGTAGAAAAGGGACGGGCTAGATGGGTAGTTGTAGTTGAAGACCGAGTTGAAAGTGATGACATGTGACCGTTGTTTCCATGGGCAAGCGAACTGCGGGTGGAATTCACGCCGGAGGACTTGGAAGACAGTATCAGGCGGTTAAGGTGTTCTATGCGCTCCTTAAGCGCCGTGCGGGCGAGTTGGATTTCAAGGAGTTGTTCAGAGTGCTAAGACATTCCAAATATTAGTAAAGGGAGGTAAGGGGACCAAATTAACAGGATAAAACAAACCCTCTCGACCTCTCGTTCTTCTCTCTCCTCTCTATCCTTCATATCGTCGCCTTCCTTGCGTTTTTGTGAATCGAGTTGTGTTCTGAGCTCGGTAATCTCCATACGGTATCTCTCAAGCAAGACACGGCTACCAGCATCAACACCCCCGGCAAGACTCTCATCCACCTTCTTCGCATGACTGACGATATTGTTTCTTGCCCTCGCTGCAAACTTGAGAGTGTTCATGGTCTCACCGATGTGAGTAGCATTTGCTGCACCACTCACTTGGGAAGGCGGAAGAGCAATCGTGCATAGGATACTCACCAGCGAGCCACCAGATAACGCAGGTTGAAGTAGACGAGTCAACTTGGAGTCGCGATAAGGCAAATGGTTCCCATCCTTGTCCTTTCCATTTCCCTCCTTGTCAACACTTGATAGCCTGGCGATAACAGTTCCCAACGTCAAGAGCGAACGATTGATATGAGCACCTTCCGTCCGGCGCTCCTTATTCTCCGCAGCCCTCTCCGAACCCGCCAGATCTATCAAACTCAATGTACTCACGCGCACACCCCCGGTAATGCCGGCCCGCCGATTATCAACCATCGACCCGCCTCCGGCTGTTGTTCCCGGAATTCGATCTCTCGATTCCACTACAATCTGCACAACCGCGTGAGATCTCGATGACCGAGCATTGAATTGGGTGCTGCTCGTTCTCCTAGCCAGGTCACCACGGGCAATCACGCGAAGTAATTGTGTGGGGCTCTGTACAATCTCTTCTTTCAAGGGTGTCGCGTATACACCTCTTTTGGCATCCTCTCTCAGCTTAATTTCCTCCCCCTTCATCTGCTGATCCAAGGGGATGAAACCGGTTCCTCCAGGCTGCGTAGCAAGCAAATCGTGTATCCGTTCGTTATAAATTTCCAAGTAACTAACCCTCAGCAAAAACTCCCGATGAGGTGTCTCCCTAATGAAGGAGAAGATGTCCGTGATGGCCAGCGGGATTACACCCGGCGAGGATGTGGTCCCCTGCATACTGAAAGTTTTGCCGGTTCCCGTCATGCCGTACGCGAAGACGGTTCCGTGGTACCCTTCCATAACTCGTCGTACCAGACGCTTAGCGCAAGAATCGTAAACTCGGGAATTATTGTCGTTTTGGCCAAAGACATTATCGTACTCATATACTCCTCCATCTTTCCCACCATATCCTACCTTTGCGTCGCGCCCATCGATGATCCATTCGCTATTGCCGTCCCCGCCACTATCGCTGGCGTCTGGCCTTACTCGGACCGATACAATGACATTTCCCTTTCCTTCACGCTCTCCAAACTTTTCATCGGTCCGTCCTCTTACGGTAAGCTCATCCCCGCTGCCGGCACCAGCATCAATAGTAGTAGCATTAGTGGAGTAGCTGCCCTGAGCACTGCTGCTTCTGCTGTGAGGAGGACTTAGATAGGCAGTTCCGCTCGCACCACCCGAAAAACCCGAGCCGACCGAGATGGTTTTCGGCTTACTTGTCTTGATACTCCGTGAGCTGGGCGACCTCTCCAGACCTACACTGCCCCTCTTCGGACCCTCAGCAGGCGAGGGCGATAACGGCTTGCTTCCACCGTTGACCACCAGGTTGCACGTGCTCAGCGAGCTCGTAGGAGGTAAACTCGCTATCCGGCTAGCGCCTGTTCTCGGTGGTTGTGGAAACGACGCTATTGACACTGCTCGACGAGGAACCAAATTCTTGGCATCCGTTAGCACTGGTAATGAGGGTGTCGAAGGCCGTTGTAACGACCCAGAAACTTTTCGTGGTGTCTGTGGGAGAAGAGAGGCCTTCCGAAGGTTCTGGGTAGATGCTCGACTGGAGAGGGAATTTGGCAAAGCTGGCAGGGCTGATGTCGGTGGCTGGGATGCATTGAAAGATGCCCGTGGGGGACGAGGCAATGTTGTTGTTGTTGTGGTCGTCATCGGCGGATATTCTCCAGCGAACGAAATGTTTCCAAGCCTGCGCCGCGAAGATGTCAATGGACGTTAGTCGTGGCAAAATTTCCGAGAAAGCGTGAATGGATGCCAAGTTACCTATTATTATATCCTACAAGTCCCTATTGAAGGTCGAAGATTTGCGGATCCACCGGGTATAGACCCTATCGTTGAACGAGCGTAAGACAAACGGGCGGATGAACCAAGGGGAAAAAGAAACTCTATCGTGATCCCCTTCGCATAAGGTGCGGCCGTCCTCTAGATCTAGGAAAACGAGATGAGACAATCTATGATCGTTGATGCAGTGTTCGCCGCTCAGAAAACAAATGGGAACTGAATGGGAAGGGGAAAAAACGTGTTTTGTCAGTACAAAAAATCTAGAGGGTGTGTATTGTGCAGAGGCGAAGAGGTAGGGATAGTACCGAAGGAACAAACTTTTAACGTTTTTAACGTGACGCGAGGGAAGAAAGGAAAACGTTTGTTCGACGTCGGATGTCGGGGGAATGGTTGGGTTTATCCTTTACGGCTGTGTTTCCTCGGCCCAGGGGTATATTGGGAGGGCTATTGTTGCTAAGGTCAGCACTATGCTCGCAAATTGTTTATTTTTTCCCTCCCCGTACCTCCACCCTCCCGGTAGCACATTCTACCTTTCTTTTTTCCTCTTTTTCTCCTCCTTTCAAATGCAGGGCCTCGGGAAAGGAAAAGGTATGTATCCCGCACCTTATGCACAATGAATAAATCTAATAATTGGTAACGAGCACGACTGAGGAAACTCGGCAGGCTATACTAGGAGATCCTAGTCGACAGAATTGACGGATAGATGGACGGGTAGATGCACACTTGTACGGAGACGGAGGACAAAAGGGTACGGAAGGGAAGTGTGAAGGTACCCGAGCAAGATGTGTTTATCGAGAACAGAACGTACTCGGATAACGACCTCCGGGGGAAGAAGGGAGGGGGCTTTGGGACACGATGGGGGGCGAAAAAGAAAAGAGAAAGAAGGGCGCAAAAGGGAAGGGAAGAAACAGAAAAGAGAGAGAGAAAGAGAAAGAGAGGGAACGACTCGAAGGGAACGACTAACTACCCCGTACGCACGGTGGTGAAAGAAGGGAAGGGAGAGAGAAAGGGAGAGAGAAAGGGAGAGAGAGGGAGTGGAGAGGAGAGGAAATGGGGCTCAACGACGATGATAGTGTTGAAGGCGGAGGCAATGCTGTAGATCACAGAGACACGGGTCCAATACGGAGTGAGCCAAGATCTCCCAGAGGTTTACCATACCCGTATTCCCATCCGTTCTCCCCTTTCCCTCCTTTCCCACGGTTGAAGTGATTATGGAGACATTCACCAAGGCGGCATGGCGACGATGGCACTATCCTCAGAATAGACTCACGATAACGCTGCGGACGACATTATATGCCCCCCCCCCAACAACCAAAAGGTGCAGAACGACAAGAAAGAAAGATGTAAAGTGAAAAAAATAAAAAATCAACGAATAATATACAAGTACAGTAATCGGAGCCCTCAAGAAGACATTGCAGTATCACGCTTCTGATTCGTGATGTTTGTCATGGCCCGCAAAAAGGTCCAGTGTCACCATGTCAAGTCGGCCGTCCCATTCGCCCCTTTGGAAGGAAAGGCTCATCTCGCGGCCCTATCGCTGCGCTGGGACATGCAACAACAGGGATGCCCGAGTAAGCGGTAAGCGGAGTCTTCCCTCCAGACCTGGGAACTGCCACCCACCCACACTCCTAACTTGTATCACTCACACCACTCCACTCCACAGCTGGGGCATCTCTCTTGGCAACTTCTCCAGCCTGAGCTCACCACAACCCAACACAGGTTCCACCAACCCGACAACTGCAGAGAGAGAGAGGGGGGGGGAGAGAGAGCAGCGCCATGACAGTTCCCCCTTCCCACTGTATGCATCACGGACTTTCCCCTACTCCTCGTTTCAACTTATGCTTCTGGTCAATCTTCCATGGATAAAGCCTAGCTCTACACAAACCACCGCGAGCACTGTGCAAATTGCCTACAGTGCTAGTGCTCGAGTGCGGTACTGCACCTCCCTTTGAACTCAATCATCCCCACAACTTTTGTTGTGCCCTATCATACCCCAACCAGCAAACCTGCGAAAAAACAAACGAGTGGAGAAAAGGAAGAAAAAAAACATCCTCCTCCCCTGTTGTGCCACCACGTGCGCGCCACCACAAAAACAAACAAAAACAAAAAAAGACGCAGGAACAAATGAAAGAACGAACGGAGGAATAAATAAATAAATAAAATACGATAGCATGAGTGCGGTGCTGCAAGTTAGACGAGTATGATAATAAATTCTCTCTCCCACCCCTCTCTGGTTGGCCCGCTGGTGGTCAGAACTACGGCCGTGCACGCATGTTCACCCCATACTGTAGAAAGCAATGATCCACGATAACGGGGTTGGTTTTTTGTTTTTTTCCCCTTTTCCTACCCTTGGAGAAGGGACTTGAGGGCCACCCGAATGTCCGTATGTGGGTTAGTCTTCCGAACCGAGGACTGATAAACAAAACACGGAAGCCAAGGAGAGGAGGGTTATTGTAGGAGTAAAAAGCACCGCTCAGGTGCGATGCAGCGCTGAGTGAATACGGTACGCAGATTCAATTCACAATGACAGTTCTACCCCCCCCCCTTTCCCTGCCTCACGAAGGATCACTCCCAGCGCAAGCGAATATCGACCACCACAGCAACAGCCTCTCTGTGGCGCTGAGGCTCGACCATCCAGTCACTCATATCATACACGCAGTAACCTACGGTACCCAGCCCCAAGGTTAGCCGTGCATCGAACAAATCCATTCGGGAATTAGAGTTCCGTTGCAGGATGATGAGCGAACCTGCTTGCCATAAATAAATCAACACAGACTTCTTTTTTTTCCTTCTTTTTTTCCCTCCCTTTTTTTTCCCCCTCTTCGCCTAGCCACCTTATGGTTTCCACAACAACCGATCCACCCGACCGAGAAAGTGGTTTGCCCTGCCCTGCCCTGTTCTCGTGAGCTTTTCATTTTGGGAGCGGTGGTGCAAGAAGAAGAAAGAAAGAAAGAAAGAATGGGATGAATGAAAAAAGAGGTTCATTAATTGCATTGATCGATCGATCAATATAACAATCAACCAATCCATTGCCATCTCCCTCCCCCTCATCATCCAAAAACGGACGCTCGCGATATTACCTGGCGCTTTCGTACTCCATCACTAACTCTGAATAATCAAAAGCGGAATAGGGGCCTACCGGTGCCCCTACGGTACGAATACTTTGTGCAAGAATACTCGAGTAGTTCTGCAAGCGAACCATCGCCACCACCACCGCCAAATATTGTGCCTTCCCTACCAGTATGCAAAATTCATTTCGGGCAGCACTCGTACACTGCAATAATAACATACTAACTTGACATTCTGCCGTGAGCAGGGGAGGGGGGGGATGGAAGATTATCCGAAAGGGGGGCTATTGTGGGGGCTAACCCCAAATATCAAGTTACTTTTAGTATCTGCAGAAGGGAGAGCTCGTTAGGCTATCCTTGAAGATGTTTGTTATTGGGCTATTGAGGTTGATATTATGATATATCATATTGGCTTGGCTGGAGCGTAGCCGAGAGAGAGAGAGATGAAAATTGTTGATGGCATGTGCTGCAACCTACCTCTGCAACCCCGCGTTTCAACGGGGTAAGGGAGGTGATGTTTCGCACCTTACAGTTTATTGAGGGATGGAGGAGGGATGAGGCTAAGATGATACCTTTTTCTCCTCGGACATTGGAGCGTGGCTGGCCACAGGTAAGCCTCCTGCGACGTTAATCGTTTCTCGGGTACCGGTAGACTTGGTGCAAGTATATAACTTTGCGGAAGGGAATTAATAAGGTTTCTCACTATTAGGGACTGCACCGTAGTGAATGTGTTTCTTTCGGGGGGTCGACACGGGTAAATGGTGGTGGACTGAGGGCACCCTATACAAATACTCGCCCCACGCAGACAAAGTTCCTGAACACAGGGATGAGGAAAAGCCTACTATAGCCAATCATCCGTGCGTATCTGTGCGCGCGAACAAAATTATGCCCACAATGGTTCGGGTACCGTAGCGTACTTTACTTGTTGCCCGGGACGAATAGTTGCAGCAGCCATCAAACATCAACTAAAAAGCATAATAAATAAAACCAACCCAAAGGCATTGAAATCCCCGAACCGATAATAACCAACACCATACCATGCCGGTGGTGTGTAACTATTGCGCTAAAGTATCTCGTGCAGACATACGGCACCCAAGTACCAAACTTTCAAGGCCCAGACCTTTTTCCCTTTTAAAACGTAATCTACCCCTCACGCTAGCCGTCCCCCCCCACCGTGAGCTCCGTGGTTGATGTTGGCTGAAACATGGCACGCGAGGTCCCCAACGGCGAAGGACGGAGGGAGAGGAGGAGGAGGGATTAAGTAGTATTGTATAAACAACTTGAGAGTATATTTGTTATAGATGCGGCATGTAGAACTCCCCCCGTCGAATGATTTCTGTGGTCTTGTTGGCGTGGGGCGCGATTGGTAAGCTGACGGTAGAGTACATCCTCATCGGAGATCACTCGGTGTCATTATTTACTTTGTGTTTCTTATACTCAAGTACGGTTTTTTTCTCCTCTGTTTTTCCAAGCCCGGTCGTAGTCTAGGTTAAATGTGCGCTCCTTGGTTGTGTCTTTTATCCTTCCCATGTGGCTTCAGTGATAGTCTTTGTTTCCTAATTCCTTGTTGAGATCTTGGTGGTAATGGCTGCCCGAGCGAACGATTGTGCCAATAGAGGTCGCTTAGTAACCCGACACCTGTCTTGGCAGCTCCCCACCCCCTCACGGCTACCACTATTAAGAAAACACCAACTCCATTCCTAAAGTCCCACAATACTCCAAAAAACACATTAAGA
>Ga0307517_10003792_pt1 | contig 23479 bp, 15 predicted proteins | sample 23_EM_MG_FD_194515 | JGI IMG/M metagenome (GOLD analysis project Ga0307517, IMG submission 194515) | Populus trichocarpa ectomycorrhiza microbial communities from riparian zone in the Pacific Northwest, United States - 23_EM | ecosystem: Host-associated > Plants > Roots > Unclassified | place...
CCGGCCTGCCTTGGAGTAACGGTAATGATGCGATTTGGGTAGTGGTAGATCGGCTAACCAAGATGCGTCATCTTGTCCCTTGTCGTACCACTATTGATGCACCCTCTCTGGCCGACCTATTCCTGGAGAACATCTGGAAACACCATGGGCTACCATTGACGATTATATCCGATCGAGGACCTCAGTTTGCTGCTGAGTTGTGGGGAACCATCTGTCGCAGACTGAAGATTGACCGACGTCTATCTACTGCATTCCATCCTGAAACTGACGGTCAAACAGAACGAGTTAACGGTATCATGGAACAGTACCTACGGTCATATGTGAACTACCAACAGGATGACTGGTGTCAATGGTTACCGATGGCGGAGTTTATGGGAAACAATGATGCATCCGAGACTACGGGCACCTCTCCCTTCTTTGCCAACTACGGCTATGATCCTCGTATGGACTTTCTCGATGAACAAACCGTCCCAACCGACGACCAAGAGGCACGATCTTTCGTTGTCACTATGACAGAACTTCATGCACATCTTAGAACTGAAATGGGTTACGCTCAAGAAAGGCGACAGGAAAACGCTGACCGACATAGAACCCCAGCACCCTTCTTCCAAATTGGTGATAAAGTGTGGCTGAACGCCAAAAACATTAGGACACGACGACCTTCACGGAAGTTGGACAACAAACGTCATGGACCCTACGAGGTCAAAGCCAAGATCGGAACACATGCTTATCGTCTGGAATTGCCAAATACCATGAAGATACATAACGTCTTCCATGTGTCGCTGTTGGACCTGGCGGCCAACGATCCACTCGAAGGACAGATAATCCCACCACCTCCACCCGTGGAAGTCGAAGGAGAAGAAGAGTGGCAAGTTCAGGAGGTTTTGGATTCCAAATTCGTCCGGAACCGGCTGTGATATCTGGTGAAATGGGAAGGCTACGACGAAACGACATGGGAGCCAGCTGAATCGATCAACAAACTAAGAACGGTTGACGAGTTCCATGAACGGTACCCACTTAAGCCTGGACCATTACCGGAGGATCCGGAATAGGCCTCAGGGGACTTCGGCCCTGGGGAGGGCCCTGCTCTCACGGTTCCCTGATGAGATACGCGTTGGGATAATTTTGGTGTTCTTTCTTTTGTTACACCGTTGCTATGAGGGATTTCCTTTGTAAGGTTTACGACAAATTGTATTGTTTCCTTGGTTACGCGGTTATGCGACTCAGACTGGGGTATGAGTCGGGCGGCAAAAGGCTGTGCTAGTATTTCCTTCTATATAAGGGAGGCTTCGCCCCTTATTTCCTTCCACGCTCCGCGCCCTCTACACCTCCAGGCATTGAAATTACAACTCCACGTCGTTCAGTGCACGATCCCCCCTTCCCCCTATCTCCTCTCGCTCTTCAGGCTTCGCGTCCCTGATCCCCCATCTCCAGTATGGAAGACCTGCCTCCCCTCCCCTCTTCGAGGAACTCCTCCAGAGCTGCCTCCAGACAGTCATCCACCCCGGACCTCACAGAGTCCCACCTCTACATCCGCGACTTTGCTCGCGAAACCTGTCAACGGCTTAACTTCACGTCGGTCCAACTCCCGATCCTCGACGACAGCCAGCTCTCCGGCCTCTCAGATGGCGAGACGATTCTCGTCCCCCTTTCCTGCTCAGCCCTCAACGCCCTCGCGTCCATGACGCGTCAGCTGGACACCATAACAACCCAATTAGGCACTATCCAGTCCATCGTGGCTACCCTCCCCACCACCTCTGCCCTAGACAGCAAACTTTCCCCTATCATCGGCTCCCTACGTGACCTGTCACAAAGGGTGTCAGCTGCCCCCGCCCCTCCTGCGCAGGCCCCCACTCGGGCTCCTGTTCCCCCGACCAGTGTAACCACGCGCCCCACACCCCTACCGGCACAGCCTAGGGCGAAGGCCCGCGCTCCCGCCCCTGCCAAGGCCCCCTCTTCCTCCTTCGATCCCGACATCCCCCGGTATGACCCGGACACACGTGCCTTCTATGGTGACCCTGGTGCCTACGCGGACAAGTTCCCGGATTCCTGGGAAGCAAACGCGTTTCGCGAGGGGCAGAGCCCCGACCCCACCACTTTCATCTCAGGCCACCTCGCCCCTGACTACACCAAGCCCCAACCCTCGTATGCCCAGGCCGCCTCCAAAGGGTCCTCGAAAGGCAAGAAGAATAAGAACTCGCTTACCGCCGCCAAAGTCGCGTCAGCCAGTAACCTTGCCCCTGCAACCCAGGCCCCGAGGTCCCTCCCCACGGCCGAAAGGAGATTCTACGCCCCTCGTTCTTCCCCCTCCGAGCACCCCCAAGCGCCCCTGATTGCTGCCACCTTTCCTGACATCGCCGCCCGGGTCCTCAGAGATGCGAACTGTATCCTCCCCCTCGCAGTCACAACCAAGGTTAACGACCGAGGTTCAGTCACCCTTCTCGTCACCGACCCTGCCACCCCCGCCGCAGCATTTGCACCATACTTCGACGCCCTTTCCTCCCAACTCAATAAGTCGTTCCCCGTGGGAGAATCTCCCTGGTTGCCCTTCCGCCTCGCCCCCAACGAAGCTCAGCTCGCCATCCACTCCCTCCCGCTCGCCTTCCTCCCAGAGGACCCTGAGGAACTTTTTCCGTGCCTCGCGGAGTCTATCCTTAACTCCAAAAACGTTCGCATCCTCGCCGCCAGATACCTCAACCCCGACACAAGGTCCAGGGAGGGCAAGACTGCCACCTCCGTCATCCTCTCCGTCCACCCTGGAGACGTGCCCACGATGGGTTCCTCGATTCGACTTTTCTCCCGTTCGCGTACGGTCGAACGCGCCTACTCATCCAGCCGGTACACGCAGTGCAAGAACTGCTGGGGCTATGGCCACGTCGCCCCTAGATGCCCCTCAACCGACCCCGTTTGCCCCATTTGCTCCCTCAACCACACCCGGGCCATGCACCGATGTCCCAACCCCACCTGCCCTGGAGGCGGCAACGCTAAGGCTGTTCCTGGCTGTTGCTCTTCCTCGCCCCCCCACTGTGTCAACTGTGGGGCGGATCATACCGCTACGAATAGGGATTGCGAAAGCCGCCCGTCACCGCCCCCTCTCAGGCGTTCCACCGCTGCCGCCGAGGTCATTCCCCCGCCGCCAAATGGCGACGAGATGGACACGGAAGCTGACGACAGGGTCATCTCGCCCCCCCCTTCACCCACCCGCTCCCTCCAGTCGGCGTTCGAGATGGCTACTCCAAGGGCCAGAAGGACGACGATACTTCCGGCCTCTGTGAGGCCCGCACCAGGCTCCGGTCAGCTCCCTCCCATGGAGCCTCAGAGCCCCTCTCCTATGAGCAGATCTTCCTCGGGCCTGGCCCGTTAATGCAGTACAACCAACACTCTGGGGGCGGTGAGCAGGCCTCGCCGCCCCCTCCGAAACCTTTCACCCTCGTTCAACACAACTGCCTCGGGAGCTGGGATGTGTTCCTTTCCTTGTTCGGGTCGTTCACACAGCTGGCCCACCCTCCTTCCATTGTCGCCCTGCAAGACCCTCCGGTCTACAGATGCAAACTCCCCTCATTTAACTTGTTTACTGTTTTTACCCCCCCCACGACCGGCGGCTGCAAACCGCGCGTTGCATTTTACGTTTATAGTTCCTTTTTGGCGACTGTTTCTTTGTTACCACGATTCTTCGGGAGAGGAGATGTCATGGCACTTGACCTCTTCACCCCTGATGGTTTCTTCAACCCCTCCACTACCGGCTTCACGATTATCAACTCCTATAGCACCAAGGGTCGCTCCAACAACACTCGCTCTGTCCCACCAGACATCATCTTCCCCTCAAGCCCCCTTCCCACCCTCACCCTGGGTAACCTGAACATCCACCACCCGACGGCCGACCCCCTTAGGACCTTCAAGCAGGACGAGATTGCAACCTCGTCCCCATACTTTGACAGGGCCACGGATCTTGGCTTCTCCCTCCTCAACACCCCGGGTGTGTTTACTCGGTTTTCCATGTCACTTATTGGGCGCCCCGGCGTCCTGGATCTTGCCTTCGCCTGCCCTCTCCTCGCACCATACTTCACGGAGTGGTCCGACCCCCTTCCCTCCACTGGCTCCGACCATATCCCCATCCTCCTCCGTTTCGAGGCCCCCCTGTTTCGACCCCCGCCCCCGACCCCCAACTGGGCCCTTACCGACTGGGCCTCCTTAGAATCCTCCCTGAAAGCTACGACTATCACGCCCCTCCCCCCCCTCCCTACTACGCGCTCCCTGGACATCTGGTTCAATACCAACCTGGGCAGAGTTGCGTCCCAATTCGCTCTACACACCCCGATGAAAAAGGTGACCTATCGATCCAAGCCGTGGTGGTCCGAGCTCTTGTCAATGCTTAGGAAGGCCTACGGCTCTGCCCCCCGCTCCTCGAAGCGTGATCGTTTCGATGCAGCCCTACTCGCCTCCGCAAGGGCGGCCAGGTCCGCCTACTTCAAGGCCATCAAAAAGGCAAAGAGGGATCACTGGTCCTCCTTCCTGGCCTCCGCGACCCCCCAAACTGTGTGGACAGCCAAGAAACTGGCCGTCGGCCGCCCTCCGCCCTGTTTCGCAGAACCTCCGGGTGCCTCCACCCCGCCGGAGCTCAATAAGGCCCTCCTCGATCACTCTTTCCCCGGCGAGCCACCCAACTTCCTCGACACCATCCTACTCCCGTTCAGGGAATGCCTGCCCTTGTCCTTGGACGAGGTCGCCAGGGCACTAGCCCGCTCCTCCCCGACGTCGGCCCCTGGGCCTGACATGACCCCCAACTCGGTATGGAAAAAGGTGCACCGCCTGGCCCCTCACCTGATCCACGACCTGCTCTCACCCCTGGTGACCTACGGGTCCCACCCTCTCACTCTCAAGAGGGCTGATGGCATCGTGCTGGATAAGCCAGGAAAGCCCTCCTACGACTCCCCCTCATCCTTCCCCGTTATAGTCTTACTCCAGACCTTCTCAAAGATCCTAGAAAGGATAATGAACTCAAGACTCTCCTGTGTGGCCCGGGCAACCGGCCTCATCAACCCACACCAATGCGGCTCGCTGGCTGGTCTCTCGGCCTCGGACCCGGTCACCACCCTCACTCATGAGGTGAGAACTCTCCAAATGGCTGGAAGAAAAGTCTCCACGCTCTTTCTCGACATAAAAGGGGGCTTCGACAACGTCAACCCCTCTTCCCTCTGCGGCATTCTTAGAGCCAAAGGGGTCAATCCGTATCTTGTGTCATGGACCAGGTCCTTTCTTTCTGGCAGATCATGCCGGCTCCTCTATCAGGGGTCCCCCAGAGTGTTCGCCCCTGTCTCGGTAGGCACACCCCAAGGATCCCCAGTCTCTCCGCTGTTGTTTGTTATTTACGTTTCCCGCCTCCACTGCGAGATCCCCCACGGGCTCTCCCTCTCTTATGTGGACGACTTCGGTCTCACAGTCTCCTCCGCGTCCTATCGGCGCAACATCCAGATGCTACAAAAGCAGTACGCCAGGCTGAAGACCAGGGGGTCCAGGCTGGGAGTCGGCTTTTCTGTCCCCAAGACGGAGCTCATCCACTGGCGCACGCCCAGGGATAGGGACCCTATCTCCAATGCTCCGGTCCACCTTGACGGGTCGGTTTTCACACCCAAAGGAGAGGTCCGGTGGCTGGGCTACTGGTTCACCCCCTCAATCTCCACTACCTCCCACTTTGTCAAAAGGCTGGCCAAGGCCCAAGGGGCATTCGTGGCTGTCAAACGTCTCTCCCCCCCGGGGATTGGCCTCCCCCCCTTCCTCTGCCACAGACTGGCATCCTCCCTCCTCTTCCCCATCCTGAGTTACGGTGCGGATGTTTTCATGCCCACCCCCACATGCTTAGGAAGCTCTCCGTGTTCTGGCACAAGGTCCAGAGGTGGACAACCAACTGCTTCCTGTCAACCCCCACGGATATCCTGGCCATCGAGGCCTGCCTCCCACCGCTCGACCTTCTGCTAGCGTACAAGCGACGCCTGCCGCACCTTAGGATCATGTGCTCCCCCCCGGAGATCAACCCCGCGACCGCGAGGCTCCCGCTCTCCCTGCAAACCCCGTCTCTTCATCGACACTCACCAGACTACAGGGTCTTGAGCGCGGGGAACGCGGGCAGCCGCCTCCCCCTCCCGTGGGCTCAACCCAGACCCGCCACGAAGAACCGGGCTCACCTCCCCCTCGACGCCCTCCCAAATTCCATGCTGTTTCTCCTGGGCCCCGACGGGCTCAGCCCCCTGCCAGTCACCTCCCAACACCTGCTCATTGATCACTACCCCGAGCCCCCTCCGGGCCGCTCATACCCGCAGTTGAAGTTACAGTGCAAGAACCTCCTCATGAAGGAATGGGAAGAGGCCGCACCCAACCCAGCCAGGTACCCATACCGCCCCTCCCTGAAACCTCACCCGTTCATGGGCCTCGACAAGTTCTCAGCGGGTCGCCTCCACCAGATGAGATCTGGGAAGAGCTACCTCCGCGCCCACCCCTCCTGGGACAGCGACGTCCCCCCAACCTGCCCCAAGTGCCAGGATGCCCCTGAGTCATTTGAACACGCCATCCTCCACTACTCGGCCAAGGAACCAAGCAGGGCTCGCCACCATCAGGGAGTCCTCGACATCGGTCCCGACGCCCCCGTCTGGTCCTCAGCCGCCCTCCTGGGCGCCCTCACCCACTTCATCAAGTCTACGGCTACAGCCTTTCCCCCGGGTATGTTTTCGCGCCCAACGTCCGCTGCCTCTTCTATTTCTTCCCGCTCGTCTAATGTAGTTTCCTTTGGGTATTTTATGTCATCTCAGTAGAGCTAGGTTTACGTACTTTGTTTTTCATACTATCCGCTGGTGTAAGGAGGGTTTCCTTTGATGTACTTGCTTTAATTTCGCGCCCGTATGTGGGCCTGGGACCGGTACGGACCCCAGTTGAAGAGTTTTGGGTGCCTGATGTTTCCTTTGTTTGTTCGTTTTGGATTTTGGGTTTTGTTTTCGCCATAGCTAGCGCTCCATGCGATTTCTTGTACCTTAACAACGAATATATGATATAAAAAAAAGAAAGAAAAAAAAAAGCCCCTTATTTCCTTCATCTTTCTGGTCCGCTCCACCTCCAGCGATTGAAATCTCAACACCATGAAAAATCATCGTGAGAGTGTCCTCCGCCTCTGGACTCCCTTGATGGCTTCTCCCTAGGAGTGCCACGCACCCGTCTTCCCTTTCCTCTCTCTGGGGCCTCTGGCCTCCCCTCCCACGGGGTTCTTGATTCTATCTTCGTTTAGCTTGCTGGCGTCGATGTTTCTCCCCCTTACCCCGCACTTCGCGACGCGCCTCGCTTAGCGATTTGCACGGTCGGCAACCCTCTTTCCATCGTCAGCACACGGTCGCAGTCTCGGGCTATCGGTGAAGTAGGTGCCCTGGTGGCCTTGCTCTCTGGTATTGCACTCTCTCCTGAGTTGCTCGGTCGGTACGGTCGGCATTCAAAAAATCGTGACCCTGTCTCAGTCCTCCGTGTTCGTACTTCTTGGTTACTGGTGAGCCTTCCCTCTCCTGCTTCCCACGCGTTAGATCCGCTTGCACGGTACTGCTACACCTAGCTGGCACCGTACTGCCTCCTCCTCTCCCCTCCGCCTTTGGCCTCCCTCTCATCCGGGATCCTTTCCGGTAGTGACGCTCTCTCTCCTGTAACAAGGGACCACACGAGAGACGCGGTAATATCGTCCGGTCGGCCCAGGGCCTATCCGCTGTGGCTGGCATCCCCTCTGCTGAGTGGCTCTCCTCGCTGGGTGACTCCCCTCGTCCTTCTCCCTCTGCCGCGATTTACTCTACGGTCGCACCCCGTGGTGGTTACGGTATTCCATGATATAGCACTACCTCCTTGGATGTTCCTAAAGTCTGCCGCGCGCCGAATACGGGGGGACAGTCCGTCCCCGACCCGCTCGCCCCTGTAGCCCTTTAGGGTTTGGGGTTCAGTACGTTTTTCGTTAGGGCACCCGGCAACAGTAGTTTTATCCTTCCGCTCCGTCAGCCCTGGGCCGTAAGATTCTTTTCTTTTGTTTTGGGGAGCCTGCTGAAGGGTTTCTTTGCTCCTGTGCATCTTTATGTTGGTTTTCTTCGTGTTTGGCTTTCCTATGCTTTCCTCCCCATTAGTTTAGGCTGGTGGCTGGTGTACAGTTAGGCCCATACCATACGGTCTTGGGAGTATGGTTTCGGTCTTCATGTTTGATTGCTTGCCTGCGGGTGGGGGGTATTTGTTTGTCCCATGACGAGGTGAAACGGGCCGTTGGATTGTTTTATAGTTTTGTTTTCGCCATAGCTAGCGCTCCATGCGATTTCTTGTACTTAACAACGAATATATGATTTAAAAAAAAAAAAAAAAAAAAAAAGAAAAAAAAAAGCCCATTATTTCATTAATCTTTCTCGTCGGCTCCACCTCCAGCGATTGAAATCTCAACACCATGGGAAATCATCGTGAGAGTGTCCTCCGCCTCTGGACTCCCCTGATGGCTTCTGCCTAGGAGTGCCACGCACCCGTCTTCCCTTTCCTCCCTCTGGGGTCTCTGCCCTCCCCTCCCACGGGGTTCTTGATTCTGTCTTCGTTTGTTCACACTTGCGTTGATGTTTCTCCCCCTTACCCGGCACTTCGCCACGCGTCTGGCTTAGCGACTTGCACGGTCTGCAACCCTCTTTCCATCGTCAACACACGGTCGCAGTCTCGGGCTATCGGTGAAGTAGGTGCCCTGGTGGCCTTGCTCTCTGGTATTGCACTCTCTCCTGAGTTGCTCGGTCGGTACGGTCGGCATTCAAAAAATCGTGACCCTGTCTCAGTCCTCCGTGTTCGTACTTCTTGGTTACTGGTGAGCCTTCCCTCTCCCGCTTCCCACGCATTAGATCCGCTTGCACCGTACTGCTACATCTAGCTGGCACCTTACTGCCTCCTCCTCTCCCCTCTGCCTTTGGCCTCCCTCTCGTCCGGGATCCTTTCCGGTAGTGACGCTCTCTCTCCTGTAACAAGGGACCACACGAGAGACGCGGTAATATCGTCCGGTCAGCCCTAGGTCTATCCGCTGTGGCTGGCATCCCCTCTGCTGTGTGGCTCTCCTCGCCGGGTGGCTCCCCCCGCCGTCTCCTCCCTCTCCCGCGATTTACTCTACGGTCGCACCCCGTGGTGGTTACGGTATTCCATGGTATAGCACTACCTCCTTGGATGTTCCTAAAGTCTGCCGCTCGCCGAATACTGGGGACAGTCCGTCCCCGACCCGCTCGCCCCTGTAGCCCTTTAGGGTTTGGGGTTCAGTGCCTTTTTCCGTTAGGGCACCCGGCAACAGTAGTTTGATCCTTCCGCTCCGTCGGCCCTGGGCCGTAAGATTCTTTTCTTTTGTTTTAGGGGGCCTCCTGAAGGGTTTCTTTGCTCCTGTACATCTTTGTGTTGGTTTTCTTCGTGTTTGGCTTTCCTATGCTTTCCTCCCCATTAGTTTAGGCTGGTGGCCAGTGTGCGGTTAGGCCCATACCATAGGGTCTTGGGAGTACGGTTTCGGTCTTCATGTTTGATTGCTTGCTTAAGGGTGGGGGGTATTTGTTTGTCCCATAACGAGGTGAAGCGGGCCGTTGGATTCTTTCATAGTTTTGTTTCGGCCATAGCTAGCGCTCCATGCTGTTTCTTGTACTTAACAACGAATACATGATTTAAAAATAAAAAAAAAAAAAAAAAAAAAAAGAACCCCTTATTTCCTTGATTCTTTACGCTACCTGGTATTTCTTTCACGACTCCTGTACTTCAGAATATAACGTCTTCTATTCTGATATCCAAGACCCACGCCAAGAACCCACGAACCCTGGCCCTGATCTGCGGTTACGCGATCAGCCTTGAACTGAGATCGTCATCTCCGAACCCTCACGCTAAACGAGTGTTATCGTTTAGGACCCTCCTGTCGTTGTGTGCCTTGGACTAACGTCCAGTGCCAAGACCCCGTTACACTGACAGCTCAACATCACATTACGGCTCAACATCACATTGTTGCTCAACATTACATTGTGGCTGAAGATAGCCCTGTAGTGTAACATAACATTTTAAAGTAGTAGCATTTTATTTTACAAAAGACCTCTCAACCTTGGTTCCTGCAGTATAATTGATGATATTGGTTATTTGGATTGATTATGGGTTGACAAATGAAATCTTTCTTCCACCATGAAACTTTTTTCAATTGTAGATTTCTTTTTATTCTAGCATGCCAAGATCTCACTTCGCCTTTAAGATTAATGTAATTATACTCAGTTAACTAAATAATTAATATATCATATTAATACATATTATATTGTTAATATTGAAAACCAGCCACAATATGATGTTGAGCCACAATGTGATGTTGAGCCGTAATGTGATGTTGAGCTGTCAGACACTCAGTAGGAGTGCCCAGGTTGTGAGCCCGCGAACATCCTGGGTTGCGGCCGCACGCCGCAACCTTCGCACGAGTATCACTCACTTTCAGACTGGAGTGAGCTGGCATTTTCGCTCATTTCTAAAATCATGTTCTGAAAATAGAACTCTGAGTGCCAGTATGACTCGGCTCCGGGGGCTTTAGTCTACATTTAAGATTAAGGGTATGATTGCTTTCGCACCTAGCATCAGCACTAACCAGATTTTGTTTGCCAAGAAATATCCCTTTCTGACCCTAGTGCTGCGAGTATGCCTCAGACTCTCAGAAGGCTGGAAGGTCCGGGGTACTCCAGGGTAGTCGTAAATCCTGATTTGCGATGATGTTGAGGTTGAAGTCTGGATGGATGGGAGGCAGGGTTGCTTAGTTGCATGTGTGCGGACAGAACCCAGTACTGAGAAGGGTGTTCAGAGGTGCCAGGCGGAACCAGATGTGGCGCCAGTGTACCGGACGCACTGGACGCACTGGACTCAGACTCCACACTATGAGAGTCAGGAAGCAACACCACCGTATCTGACGCCGGGTGGCTTTTTGCTGATGCACCGTCCTCATAAGGTCTATAAAGCTTGCCCCTCCCTCCCTCCCTCTCTCATCCATCCTCTCTCCATACTCCTTCACTGAACCACAATCACAGCCTTTATTGCTCCGCACATCCATCCTAATACAACCCATTAACATCAAGCTTAGCCCAGGTTTTTACTCGTCGCCGGTACCCTTAGTATATCCTCAGCTTGATTCAGCACACTACCTCCCTACACTTTCCTAGCTAATTGTCTTCTCACAGCCATTTATCATCCACCGAACCCCTTCTATCATCTTCACACTCCTCTTATAAACCGACTCTGCTTATAGTCCGCAGACTTCTCTTATAGTCCGCAGGGCTCCTGTATCACCCGCAGAGCTCTCCAAACATCCGCAGTACTTCCCAATCGTCTAGTTAGTTCCCCAATCGTGCACAGAACTCCCCTTATCCTTTGGGGGCTCAGCCTATTGCCATTTCTCTATCCAGTACAAACAACTCACCTCACAAGCGAACATGGTCCCGTCAACAACTAGATTCACCAACAACATAACGCCGGGCCATACAAGCGGCTGGCAGAGTACGGATGCCCATTAAGCCACCATTCAAGCACATTCTCTTACTCTAGCACTCATTACCACTGCGAGTGGCGGCAGAGCTGTACTCTTGCAGACTGATACTTTTCGAGACAGACGTTTGACAAAATGCCTTGATATTTTGCTAAAAGACATAGCAAAAGAATTTCTGAACACTCTGGAAAGCCTAATGAGAGCATGAGCTGCTCCCATTCTGGCTACTCCCATTCTGGCTGGGAGTGATTGTAAGTTGTCTCGATGATTCTGCATTTAATCTGTATACTGTATGCTAACATGTTGCCTGCAGGTTTGACCAGCCCGTGCAGCAGCCGCCTCGAGAGCCAGGAGCTATCCAGTTTACGCCCGGGTGCCCCCAACCCTCCTGAATTGGACAAGCTCCCGCAGCAGACAGGGGAGCAGGTTTACTGGCTGGAGATCGCTGAACCCACCTTTGACAATGTCCTTGCGGAGATAGACAGGGTCCTAGAACACATAAACAGATATTGGATACTTGTTGGTGCAACGGAGGAAGGCACACAAATGCACTGGAACGATCCTGACAAGCTGCTGCCCTCTTGGTAAAATGATCCCACTTCTCAGTCACCGGGATGTCCACATTTGGTGGTTAACAAATATGCTGAACAAACCAATGGATCTGCTTTTCTATGGCCATTGTCAAACAGAGGATGAAGGCAAGACTCCTTCTCCCGTCTGCTTATCTTTCTCACAGCAAAATAATAGAGGTCCTTCTCCTGACAAGTCACAGACTAGCGATAAGGATAGATCAGACCATAGCATGAACCCAAAGTCATCTGTGGTGGCCGCAAAGCCAGCATCACCAAAAATATTGCCCTGCATTCTGTGCGTTCTGGGTCTCTGACGCACCTAAGGCTAGAACGCCAATCGTGAATCACGACGCAACCACCCTACTACACAACGCACCTGATGCAACCTGACGCAATACCTAATCCTCAGGACGCACCAGACGCTACACCTAATACTCAGGGCATACCAGAAGCAGCATCTAATACTCAGCACGTCATCTGAGAACAGACCACATCTTCCTGAGATAAGCAAAGGGTTCCCACTTTACTTTTTCCTGACCTGGGTCACAATAAATTTCATGCTCTCAGTGTATTAAATTTAGGACTACTAGTGTTCTATTGTTCTAATATACAGGACCAATCATGATACTCATAAGCAACCCCGCCCCTACGAGCAACTTGACCTTTATTCAGGATCCTGTAACTTCATGAATAAAGGTCGCGAGGGGCAGGATCTTATATCATTGTGAGGCTGGCGTCCTGGCCAACAATCACCCGCTATCCGATCCAGAATCGGCCACCCGGTTGTACAGCTATCTGTCATCGAGTCGTCCATTACTTTAGTTCAAAGACCACTCTCAGAAGCATTGGCGGATTCATGGGTTTTGATGCAACAGGGATGCACCTCATGCCATTGCGAAGCTGGTGTCAGGCCCAACAGCCTCCGGTAAATAGAATCAAAGTCCGTTCATCGGCTGTGGAGATATCTGCTATTGAGTAAAGTATCGCCAGCTTGATACTTGATACACCCAGCACAGAAAACAGTGATTTCATGGGTTTTGATGCGACAGAGATATACCTTATACCATTGCGTAGCTGGTGTTGAGCCCAACAGTCCCTCGCAATCAGATCCAGGATCGGAGATGTGGTTGTTGGGGAATCTGCCATTGAGTTCTGCGATCACCAGGGTATCTATAAAGACAACTCTCACAAGGGTCAGCGATTTCCTGAGTTTTGATGCCACAGAGACATCCTTTATACCACTGCGTAGCTGACTTCGAGCCCAACAATCTCCCGCAATCAGATTCAGGATTGGAGCAGTGATTGTGGAGGAATCTGCCATCGAGTTCTGGGATCGCCAGCATATTTATAAAAACAACTCCCATAAGAGTCAGCGATTTCCTGGGTTTTGATGCCACAGAGACATCCTTTATACCACTGCGTAGCTGACATCGAGCCCAACGATCCCCCTCAATCAGATCCAGGATCGGACCGGTAGTTGTGGAGGAATCTGCTATCGAGTTCTGGGATCGCCAGCACCCCACCCTATTCAGCCATCTACCTTCATGAATACAGGTCGGGGGAGGGAATATCTTATATCATTGTCAGCCTGAGGCTGGCGTCGAGCCCAACAGTCTCCGTCAATTAGATCCAGAATCGGAGCCGTGGTTGTGGAGGAAAATGCCATCGAGCTCTCGGATCACAAGCACTCCACCCCATTAAGCCCTGTAACTTCATGAATAATATCCCTCTGGGGATGAATCTTATACCGCTAGAGAGCTGGCATTGAGCCCAGGAACCTCCAGGTATCAGATTCAGGATCGAATAAATAGCTGTGGTGGAGTGCTGCAGCTGTGACCTGGGAGTGTAGATGAGTATTGTAATGAAAAGAGTGTGTCGCATCGCGTCCAGTTTGAGGCTAAGTGCCGAGAAACCACCAGGCACTAGAGAGTGTTATAACTATCACTCGCTTACAGACTGGAGTCGGCTGGCATTTTCGCTCATTTAAAGATAAGGTTCTGAAAAGAGAACTCGGAGTGCCAGGGTGACTCGGGCCCGGGGTCTTTAGTCTAAATTTAAGCTTAAGGTTATGATGGCTTTCTCACCAGGCGCCAGAACTAACAATATTTTCCTTGCCAAGAAATACTCCTTGCTCACATCCAGGCTACAAGACAAAGAAGGCTGAAAGGAGAATCAGGGGTAGTAGTGGTGAATCCTGATGTGCGATGATGTTGAGGTTTAACGCAGGATGCATGACAGGCAGGGTTGCTTAGTTGCATGTGTCCGGACGGAACCCAGTGTAGGCAATGGTCTCCAGACGCACTAGACGCAACCAGATATGACGCATGGGTACAGGACACACAGGACGCACAGGACGCAGAGTCCAGGCTCGGAGAGTCAAGACGCAACACTACTCGATCTGATGCCGGCGACCTTTTTGCTGATGAGGAACTAGGTCAACCAGGACGAACAATCTGCAAAAGGCTGAGATGGTCGGGCACAGTGGTCTGGCACATGTGGCTAAACTAGTATCTGATCACAATTGGTATTCCCTGATCAGCGCTGATCCAGCCCGCTCTGCAATTCAGGCCTCACCTCCCAATTGCATGCCATCTCCTGGTAATCAATCTTCTTACCCTTGTGCTAACTTAAACCATCGTGCCTTCTGGCCTAGCCATTAAACCAGAGGGGAGACTAATATCAACGATGTCTCTGAGCTAGCTACCTGTACAGTCAATAGCAGGGCAAGTGTGACCCAACAGCAATGGCCGAATCTAATAAGCCAAACCATTCAGCCGATACTCTGAATCCCCCAAGAAAGATCCTCCGCACTGTGCCCACAATTGTCCCCACAATTATGGTTGAGCCGGAAAGACCCTATTGGGAGTGCCACCAAAGTCCCCCACCTACCACGAGGTTTAGTCCCCCAGATTGCCCTCCTCTGTTCACTTCCAATCTCAGTAATAATCTGGTGGCTGCACCCTCTCAGCAGATCCTGGTGGAAGCATCAGCCCAGCATCTTGTGATGCTGTTCTCAGGAGCCAGGCAGCATGCAGACACGTCAGAGGAGACCCAAGTCAGTATGCCCTGAGAGTGACCATAACCCTTGTGATCCGCGGTCCCAACACCCCCATGTAGACATACCGGTACCAGTGGGCAGACCTGAATCCAACCCGTCCACCCTCTCTCTGGCCAACAAGAGTCGCAGTGAATCCTCTACCTCTGGTAAGTTGTGGTTCCAACTACCTGGTTTTCTATCTACTATGTTGGCAGTAGGTTTTCTGGCAGTGCCTGCACAAACACATGTTTGGAGCTCTCCCAATCTGTTTCTGTTGTTGGTTAATCTTTACCAACAGGGCTAGATCATCTTTGCTCCAAATTACTCATATAGGAAGCACAAGGTGACACGTTTGAAGTAGTCTACCAATTCTGGCTAACAGATATGGATGCAGATGCTTAGACTTTTTTTTTTTTTTTGTAGTGTTTATTGTCCCTTATAGTGTTTGGCGAATTGTTCCTGTCCTTCCCAGTCTTTTTCCATTTCAGATTAGCTCCATGTAACTAGGCTTGGGTACCCTGATCTTTGGATTCTGGTAGGACGGAGCATCGATACTTCCTTTTTTGTATTTATTATTTCGAGTTTAGTCTTTGCAGTTTTGCCAGCCCTCCACATGCTCTTCTCACTGCACATTTCTCTTGTGGATTGGCCAACTTGCATATGGCTGTCACAAATAGTGACTAAGCAAGGTTGATTTCACATGACTAATACTTATTAGTCATAAGGTATGTTAGTTTTTGCACCATGACGCCATTTGACTCATAGCTTTCACATGACTGCGCACGTGCGAGTCATTGGTTGATTATGATTGGATAATGGTTTCATGACTCACGATGGTGATGTCATATGATGTAGTGGCTTTCGTGCGTGACTCATATTACGAGTGATGGGTTTCACACATGCGACTTATTCGAGCGCATGATCGGGTTAATGGGTTTGGATCGATGGAAAGAGATGTGCACAGTTGACTCATACGAGTCAGCTGATGGATTTCGCACTATGACTCATTATGAGTCATAGGGGTTATGTTATGCGAGGTGATGAGTCACCAGGGTTAGGGTTGTGAGAAGATGCCTATAAAAGGCGCTTGGTTCCGACCAAGAGATAGGACACGAACCATCTCTCCTGCACCTCCGGCGATTGAAATGTCAACACCACGGGAAATCATCGTCTCTTTCCCCCACCCACCTCTCTTCCCCCATCATGGCTACTGCCTAGGGGTTGACGTTAAGCCATCTTCCCTCCTCTTCTGAGGCACGCATGCCTCCCCTCCTTGGGGTTCTTGTTCCCGTTCATTGTTGACACCCGCTCATGAAGTTCGGTTCTCCCCCTAACCCTGCACTTGCTTTGCACCTCGCTTAGCATTTTGCATGGTCGGAAAGCTTCTCGCTTCGTTCACGGTTGGCGATATGGCGTCCGGACTCTCGGTCGAAGTAAGGCTTCGGTTCTGCTGGGCTTGTACCTCTGATGGGGAAAGGTTCGGTTAGTAACATTACGGTCCCGCTCAGTTTCGCTGTCGTCCCAAAAGCCCTTGCTATGGCCCGTTAGTCGGTTGTGGCTAGCCCGCTCGCGATCCTTCCTCTACCCCCCTCCCGGTTCCGTCCGCTGGCACCGTACTGCCCCATAAGCTGGCACCTTACTGCTAAAAAACCCCCCCCGGCTGGCACCCTACTGCTCCCCCCCCTCTGGCTGGCACCCTACTGCTCCCCCCCCGCTGGCTGGCACCCTACTGCTACTCACCGGCTGGCACCCTACTGCTCATCGTCGTTGGCTGGCACCCCCTCTGCCCGGTGGCTCCGCTCGCCCACCTGCCTCTCTCCCTCCTGCGATTTACTCTACGGTCGCAAACCTCGCTTAGGTTACGGTTGATCATGGTATTGCACTGCCTCCTTGGTCTCTCCTAAACGCCGACGCGTCGCCACCCTCCGGTCAGTCCCGACCGTGAACCGGCCTGCCCCTTGCGGCGACTAGCCGCGGGGCCTTTTGGTTAGGCATATTGGCAATAGTAGTTATACCTAGGGGTTTGGTTGATTCTTTTCTTTGTGTTACCTGGGGGCCTGCTGAAGGGTTTGGGTCTCTCTCCTGTACGTTTCTATGAGTTGTTTCCCTACGTGTCTGAGGTGTGAGTCTTAGGTGCTAGGCGGGGGAAGTTTCTTCTATGGTCTCGGGGGGTTTGATTTTTCCTATGATGAGGTGAAGCGGGCGGTTGTTATTGGGCTTATAGGTTTTTTTCTCTTCATAGCTAGCGCTGCATAAGGCTTTTTGTACCTAAAACAAATAACGCATGATATCAAAAAAAACAAAAAAACGACCAAGAGATAGGATCTTCACGCAACCATCTAAGTACTTTTCTATACTCAAGATATTGCAATACGATTACGCTTTACTCCTTTACATACACTCCTAGGCTCTCTACGAAAGCCTACGCTCTAAACAACCCGGAAACTATTGTGATAGTCTCGACAGGCCGCCCGAACATAGAACTATTGCGATAGTTCTATCAAGCACGCCAATCCACCCATCTTACTATCTGAAGAGATAGTATCCCTCACGAACCACTCAAGACAAGCAAGCCAGTTCCGTACTATCTGAAGAGATAGTACTTCCCTACCTGTTGGTGCAAGAAAACGAGATTCGCATATGCAGGAGACGACTGTTGTTGCCTGTTGCATACATGCTCAACAATAGGATTGTTACAATGGCTGACTAGGTTTGTCTGTATTCAATACTGTCTGCGGACACTACTTGTTCCAAGTGAACCACACTGCTTTTTGTTTACACTGTAGACATTTGTTCTTTGCATCTTGGATTTTGGTTTTCAGAGAGCTTCTTTTTATTTGAGTTGTGACCTCTGTTTTTGTTTTTGTTTGGGACTTGTTTTACTTCCTCACTTGAGATGCTTACACTGGAAGCTAAGTAGACCACTTCTCCCCCATGTGTTTTTAGTTCCCAGTTATCCTGTTCCTTCTCTTTTTATATCCTAAACCAAATTTGTTAAACCTGTGAAGCACCGTGTTCCTTGTGATATTAGTGTTCTGCACCCTGAGTTCTAGCTTAACCTCATTTCCTACAATATCTTGGCAGACCTACTCAAACTAGATTAGTCTACGTGTTCTAAGAAACAACCTTCAAGTTCCTTACCATCATCAACCTTAAATACGTAGTGTTCATATGGTGATACTGTACACGCCCGAATGGAAGACTGCTATGATGGGTGCAAATTCCAATAACAGGTGGCACTTCATGTGCACAGATATCTCCCCTGGATATCGAACAAGAAAATGAGTGACTAGTGGTAAACCCCCCTGCCTCTTAAAGCCAGCATTCAGACTATTTTTCATCTACTAGGTTCAAACACCATATCAACTACTAATACACATTTTCTAACACTATCTATTTCCCCACGCCAATCACTCAAATTCTATTCTATCACTATATACCTACATAACATATCACAACAGTAGCAGCTTATGGCGGACAGAACACGTCTGTCGAGGCAGGGCAGGCAAATACAAAGAGAAGTGTGCAGCAGACGCGTCCAAAAATCCAGATCCAGAGACAGGTTACCTATCATCCCAAACCCGGCTTGCATCTCCTCCATCAGAGTCCACAGAGTGTCCGGGCACCAGCCTAGTACTAGCCTCATTACGACTTGAAGTACCAGAAACTATTCTTGTAGACAGCAGGTGGCTGTCCGCGGATGACAGCATTAACTCACAACATAGGAAGTACGAGTATTACAATGGCCCGAGTGAGAAGACTGAGGGGCATGAGCTTGATGAGGAGGTTCAGGAGGTGGTTGAGTTAGAACAGGTAGAGGAGAATGAGAATTTATCATGGGATTGAGGGGCCCAGATATCAATTCGGTATAGATTTCGTGAACCACAACCTTCAATACTTACAGTCACTCCCCAGCATACACAGAGTTCCGAACAGGGAATTGATCACCTCATATTGAGAGCACCTATCCCAGTATATATTAGCCAAAACCATTTCACACCAGCAATCTGCTCTCACCCAGCCACCGCATTGGGTCAGCTACAGATACCAGCCATACCTCCTAGCCACTCAGGTCCAACAATGCCCAAATTAGATAGTGTGGGTGAACAACACACCAGCAGCAGAGGAAATATGGCCACAGGACTTGAGTGTAACTTGAGCGTAGCATTATGCTCAAAGCCCGTGACCTCATATGAAAGTGAACAATATTCTTAAATCTATTTTCAGATGCAATTACCCTAACCGAAGCAGTGCACATGTATTGGAAGGATGCACGGAGGTAGCTAGGCTTTCGACATTTTGCCGATGCTACTAGTACTCCGGCCTCCAATGATCAGGTATGTTATTCTTAATCAGTATCTTATATCTGATCCACCAGACTAAATAGACCAGCTGGCAGCCTGGCTTTTTGCAGGTTTGAGTAAAGCATAGTGGATGCAGATAACAGTATTTGCATACTACAAAGAGGTGTATAACTGCACTCTATAAGCTAGATATGGAGGATGCTGCAGAGTGTGCACAAAGGGTAGTATACCTACTAGAGGAACACAAATTCCTTTGCCCACCAAACAAAGATAAGGTATAGTGATGCAACCATTTTCACGATTGTCTATGATCCCGGCTAAAACATCTATCCAATACAGCTCAGAGGCAGTTTCCCTTAGATTCCTAGCATCATAGATTCCAAGCATGATTTTTGCCCAGTTTTATTCTAGTCCTAGAAGCACAGGCATGACAGATGCAAGATTCCTGGGTGGATTGACAGTCCATTTATCTGTTTGACTGCGGCCATGCTGCGCTATTCGCTGCGATCCTAGTACACTGAAATCTTCATCAATAAAGTGGCTTTCACGCACTCTAATGCTGGAGGTAGGATAAAGCGCAAGTGTGCGAGATGGGTGATAAGTAAGCTAATAGAAAGGCAGGCATACTGGAACGTCAGATACAGAGATGGCAGAATACTGGAGTGCTTTCAGGGTTTAATCATTGTGGGATCAAGACTGCATTAAGGGCCAAAATTGCCCAGGAGCAGGAAACGCCTGCGGAGAACAGCAGGGTATTCCTATGATGATGATGAGTTGAGGTGGGAATTTGGGATTGCTCTGAAGCCCGATATTACCCTAGCAGGAATAGCTTACCCAATAATTAAGAGCGAGGTATATGGCTTCAGAGGATGACCATATATCCGAACCCAAGCTACCGGAGTTATCAGCTTCACAAAGGCAGCTGTAAGACGAGTCAGAATATGGGATGAGAGCATGTTTCAAGATATGTTTAACTGATTGCAACAATGTTGAGAGAATACTACTCCTTTCATTTCCTAGTTGCATATGCGTTAGTTGCATAATGCTTTGATAACTGGATATCAGAACTGATCACTTCATCTTCTATATTACTATTGGTATGTAGGCATTTGGGCCGCATATTTATTTATAGTCTATCATGATGAAGAGATCGAAGGCTGTTTACTGGTGGAGTGGGGATACCCTCAGATGAAATAGCCGTTCGGGAAATTCTCTGAGTTGAGCTGGGCAAGCTCTCAGAGTCAAACAGTGTTCGCACTTTGTTCTGACGAACTGAATTGTTAAGAAGATACTTCTTAACTAGTAAAGTCGAAGTAGCATGAACTTTAGTATAAATATAGGCCTCTCCCTCAATGGTTGAAGAATCATCAAGCAACAAAAAAGAAACCTTAACAATATATCAAGTTAATCGAGTTAGACTTTAACTCTTTAATATTTGACTACACTGTATTACATTACTTTTACCAAACAATTACCTACGAGCCTTCCTGACTATTAATTCATTGTCTCGAATATCCTCGGCCTAGTTAACGCGGAATCCTACTATGTTAGCTACCCCGTAACACCCGAAGTATCAGAATCAGTGCAGGGTAGCTCGAGAACCAACATCAGCACAAAGGTGGCCTGTGTCAGATACAGTAGTATTGCATCCTGACTCTCCTAGCCTGGAGTCTGCGTCCTGTGCCTCCTGTGCGTCCTGTACCCATGCGCCCTATCTGGTTGCGTCTGCTGCGTCCGGAGACCCTTGCCTCCACTGGGTTCTGTCCGGACACATGCAACTAAGCAACCCTGCCTCCCATGCATCCTGACTTAAACCTCAACACCATCACACATCAGGATTCACCACTACCCCTGATTCTCCTTTCAGCCTTCTTTGTCCTCTAGCCCAGATGGGAGCAAGGGGTATTTCTTGGCAAAGAAAATATAGTCAGTGCTGGTGCCTGGTGAGAAAGCCATCTTACCCTTAATCTTAAATTTGCGCTAAAGACATAGAGTTCTATTTTCAGAACCTCATCTTTGAGGGAGCGAAAATGCCAGCTCACTCCAGTCTGAAAGCGAGTGATAGCCATAACACACTCTAGTGCCTGGTGGTTTCTCGGCACTTGGCCTCAAACTGGACGCGACGCGACACACTCTTTTCATCACAACACTCAACACTGGCATCCACGCTCCCGGGCCACTGCTGCAACACTCCACTACAGCCAGACAATGAATCCTGAATCCGAAACCTGGAGGTTCCTGGGCTCAATGCCAGCTATCCAGTGGTATAAGATTCATCCCCAGAGGGATATTGTTCATGAAGTTACAGGGCTGAATGTGGTCGGGTGCTGGCGATCCCTGAACCAGATGGCAGATTCCTCTACAACCACTGCTCCTATCCTGAATCCGATTGCGGGAGATTATTGGGCTCGATGCCAGCTACGCAGCATTATAAAGGACGTCTCTGTGGCATCAAAGCTCAGGAAGTCACTAACCTTTGTGAGAGTTGTCTTTATAGATACCCTGGCGATCCAAGAACTCAATGGCAGATTCCTCCACAACCACTGCTCCGATCCTGAATCTGATTGCGGGAGATAGTTGGGCTTGACGCCAGCTATCCAATGGTATAAGGTATGTCCCTATCACATCGGAACTCGGGAAATCGCTGTCTTCTGTGGAGGGTGTATCAGGTATCAGGCTGGCGATATTTTACTCGATGGCAGATATCTCCACAACCGCTCCACGGGTATTGATGCACTTTGCAGGAGGTTGTTGGGCTCGATGCCAGCTCCCTAACGGTATAAGGTACGTCCCTGTCGCATCAAAGTCCAGGAAATCGCTCTCTTCTGTAGAGGGTGTATTAGGTATCAAGCTGGGGATACTTTACGTGATGGCAGATATCTCCACAACCGCTGGACGGATTTTGACTCTGTTTGCGGGAGGTTGTTGGGCTCGAAGCCAGCTATCCAACGGTATAGGGTACGTCTCTGTCGCATCAAAGCTCATGAAATTGCTATCTTCTGTGGAGGGTATATTAGGTATCAAGCTGGCGATATTTTACTCGATGGCAGATATCTCCACAACTGCGAGACAGATTTTGATGCACTTTGCGGCAGGTTGTTGGGCTCAATGCCAGCCTCTCAACGGTATAAGGTACATCTCTGTCGCATCGAATCCCATGAAATCGCTGTCTTCTGTGGAGAGGATCTTTATAGTACATTAGCAAAAATAATACCTTGGGTCCTGTGCGCCCCATGCGTCTGACGCCCGGGACGTCGGAATGCTAATCGCGAATCAGGACGTAACGTCGGATCGACCTTGCGTCCTGACTTTGCGTCACCTAGCACCATGCGTCCTGACGCCATCCGGACACGGACCCCTACGTCGTGTACGTCCTGACTGCGTCTGGTGCTCCTCTATTACCTCCTGACTCCCCCTGATCTACGACTCTTCCGTTCCTCCTGCGTCGGGTCCTCCGCTATTGCGTTCTGACTGCGTCGGATCTATGACTCTCCCGCCCTGATGCCGGTTCCTTCTCAGCAAACGTCAGGGCTTCCCTCATCTTCAGATCTCGCGTCCTAATGTTTTCACACCCTGCCGACCTCGTCTGGATCCCACGATCCACATCTCCCCCTTCCTGACACCTGCTCACTTCTTCCTGATCTTACGCCCTAAATATGCCGCGTCCTGATCCAATCGTGACTCTATCTGACGCCGCGTTTTCATCCGGACGCATCGTGTACTTAGTCTAATGCCATCCTGATCCTACGCCTAGGCACTTCTCTTCTTTCAAACGCTGTCACGATGTGTTTTACTATCCTGATCGCCAAGATGCACCTGTTAAGCGTTGCTTCTATTAATTCTATTCTGAATTCCTTGAGTTGGCTAGACGCCCTCATCTTAATACGACTATGCTCCTCGCACACTTTCCTATATGTGAGAACACATCCCAAAACCACTACACTACACATGCTCAGCATTCTAACTACCCGCATCTATGCTGGCACTTTCCCCCTGCTCCATATCCCACGGATCAGTAGTCTCCTCCGCCGGCTCTAGATCATCAAGGCTG
>Ga0307517_10003793_pt1 | contig 23471 bp, 12 predicted proteins | sample 23_EM_MG_FD_194515 | JGI IMG/M metagenome (GOLD analysis project Ga0307517, IMG submission 194515) | Populus trichocarpa ectomycorrhiza microbial communities from riparian zone in the Pacific Northwest, United States - 23_EM | ecosystem: Host-associated > Plants > Roots > Unclassified | place...
TTCGGTTGAAATGAATATGCTGATATCACATGGGAGCAGGGCTCCAATTTTAGCACACCAAATATGATAATAGGTAGTGATACAGGTAACCTAATTAAAAACAAATCAAATAAAATTATAAAACTTAAATATTAGAAAATTTAATATTAAAGAGTGGAATCATAAAAAAAATTAATTTATTTAAAATACTAATAAAAATAATATCAAGTCAAACTAGGTTAACCTGTTAATCCCACAATCATGGATATAAGATTGAGATAACTTCATGGAAATAAAAGTGAAAAAAAAAACACGAAGATTAATTTTCAATCAATCAAATGCCAAAGGATAAAATTGAAATATAAAAAAATTAAATGTTGAAGGATCTCATCTAATAAAGAAGAAAAAAATTAAATGAGAACACAATAACCTCATAGAAAAAAAATAAAAAAAATCAAAATTCAATTTCTAGCAAATAAATTATTGAAGAATGAAATAAAATGAAAGATATAATCCAAAAAAGATCGACAAAACTTGACCCAAGTCTATTTGGGTTAGAATGCAAAATCTGCAACCTGATTATGATACTGTGATTACTATGTTGAAAGCAAATTGAATAAAACTAAGTTTAATTATCAAATAACTCGATGTTGAAGGGCAAGATAACCTAGATCATTTTCAAAATCATCAAAAAATCTAATAAAAAACAAATAAAAAAATATTTTTTTAATAAAATTTATATTTATTATAATACTAAATGACAAAACATCATTGTCAACAACTTAAGATTTTTTTTACTTCAAGGATAGTTTAATCATTTTATTATGCTCAAAAAATAAAAGGACAAAAAAAATTTTAAACAAGTTTAATATTTTTTTTGCTTTTAAAAATAATTAAATTTGTTTACTGTAAAAAATAATATAATAATATCAATTTATCCAAATACACTTAAAAATAACAAATGAGTGATATAAAAAACTATTTTAAACCTCATAACAAAACAAGGATGTTGGTTAAATGTCAAATAACCAGACAAATATATGTCAGAAAGACCCAAGAGAAATCGAAGAGTTGTTGACATGGGTGCCACGGTAAGTGGTCTTCGATAGAGACAAAGACAAAATCCGTGATTCTCGACGCAAAGATAGTGGGGCATGCATTGTTCCAAGTTAATTTGTGTGTGAACTGGCGGGTGACAGGCTAGCAAAGCTTGATAGGGCTATCCTCCATTGATGAGCTATGATATTCTTTTTTGCACACATGCACATAGTCTTAATTATATTTTCTTGCCTTGATTTTTCTCTTATATACCATTAATTTATTCCTCGGTTTACTAGTCTCGAGCTGATCATGAGCATAAAGTTCTTTTCTTTGAGAATGCCACAGAGAAACCCATTTAAATAAGTGCATGGAAATTCTAATACATTGTGCATTAGAGATCCAAATTAATATAGAAACATGAGCGTGTGAAAATTTTAAAGAACAGGAAAAGGCTACTTCTATGTACGTATGTGTAATTAGTTCAGTCCAAATTTATCGAGTCTCTGCAACGAACTAAGATAATAAATAAATCTTTACTTAATTATATAAATATTATAGTAATTAATTTTTTAAAAGTAATTAATTTTACTTATATCCCAAAATAGATACATAAGAACTTATAACATGGACAAAAGGTACGTGTTCGGGTGAGAGAGATATATAGGTATATAGTCGTGGAAGTTCCATTTAAAATTCTACTTTTTTATCATAATTTTTGACGAGTACGTAGAAGAAGTCTTGAATTTAAATTAAAGTCTAAGTCCAGGATCGGTGAATGAAAATTCAAGGAAAACATTACTTTTTTTATATAGCTCGACTCTAATGCATGGACATCTTCAAGAGAAAAATAAATTCTAAAGACATAAAGAACTTATCTTATGTACGGAATTACATGTACACCAAGTGTATATATATATATATATATATATATATAGTTCCATGCTTTTGTATATATATGCTAAATGTCATTTTCCAGCACCTAGCTATAAACTTAATTATTCATCATCCACCCATCCATGCATAGTATAATAAATGCATGCCAAACTTCATTATGCATGCATGTCATAAACAAGTATAAAAAAGTAGACTAGCTATATATCAAGAAGACAGATGAAAGAGCCAGCTATAGCTGTATATTCTCCATAGTCAAGGGGTAGGGTTTTTGAATTCCTAATTCTTGAAAATATTATTGCTTATGCTTATCTGATTTTATTCCAAAAGAATATTAACCCCATTTTCTCTAGTCTGAGGTGAGAAATTAAGATGAAACTGAAACATCAAAAGTCATTTTATAAGACACCTAGACGACACTAAAATTCCTAACTACTGTTTCTTGATCATTCACATAGAATTGATAAGTGAAGACAGGTAAGCTAAGCTAAGCTAAGAAAGATGGAGGGAAGTGATAGTTTTGGAGGCTCCAAGTCAAGCTATTCTAACAAGGAAGTCGAGCAAGACGAGGGTGATGAGGAGGAGGTGGATAAAATTAGTTTCAAATCCAGAAATGAAGGGGTGAGCACAAGCAACAGCTCAGTTGAAGAAAATGAAAAGGAGGCAGCCAGTACCGGATCTGTACGGCAATATATTCGTTCTAAGATGCCAAGGCTCCGGTGGACGCCGGATCTTCATCTTTGCTTTGTTCATGCAGTTGAAAGACTAGGAGGACAGGACAGTTAGTACTCAATTAACACTCTTGGTCTCCTGTTTTATTCCTTTTTTTCTTTTTTTGGTGAATGATCTGTTCTTGTTCATTAATTTAATTACAGATGGGAATTCCATGAGTAATTTGCTTCTGATAGTGGGAATTGTATTGATCTGTGCAGGAGCAACCCCAAAGCTTGTTCTTCAGATGATGAACATCAAAGGCCTTAGCATTGCTCATGTCAAAAGCCATCTTCAAGTATTTTGATCTATACTAGCTGTTACATAAATTTACTTATGCACTGATTAGCTAACAATTTTCTTTTTTATTTATTTGGCCCGATTTTCCTAATTTTATGTATTCTTTTGTTAGATGTACAGAAGCAAGAGGAGTGATGAACCCAATCAAGGTAATTATTAATCCTTTTTTCTTTTTATCAAAGAAGTAATCTTTCCTGTATAAATAGATAGAGCATTAGGGTTTCTCTAGGGGATTGTAATTCTCTCTAACTTGGGAAGATACTATTGACAGGCCAAGGGCTTTTTTTTGAAGGCGGGGATCGCCAAATCTACAACCTTAGCCAGCTTCCCGTGCTACAAAATTTCAATCAAAGATCTTCTTGCAATTTAAGGTATGAAAGTCTTAACTCCTTGTTCTCCTATTCCAAACCAAATTCAGATTCTATATAAATTGGTATATCCTAACAATCTCTCTCTCTCTCTTTCTCCTTCAAGATATGGAGATGCTTCTTGGAGAGGTCACGACCACCAGATGTACAGCCCTTATAAGGGAGGAACTGCTCTCAACAGATTCAAACATGGACTTTATGGCTCGGTATCTGAAAGACTAGTAATTGGACGCAACAATCACAATTCACTTAATTATGATTCGAGTATCAACATTCCTTCTTTGAATGTACAAGCTACAAGTAGAACTCATCAATTTCTTGAAGGGGTCAAGTTGTTTCAAGTATCCCGACAGGAAGAAAGTAGACCTAGCTCAATGGAATCAAACTTCATAGCCAAGTTGCAAGAGAGATCAGGAATAGATCAAAAGGAATGTTTGAACACCACTAGTTCCGCTGACAAAAATTGGAGAACAATTCAAGAAATGCAAAAAGGTTCAAAGAGAAAGACTTTGGATTCAGATTGCAAATTGGATTTGAATTTGGCGCTGAAACTATCAACTAAAGATGACGATGGACTTCAAAAATGTGTAGCTGATGGTAGTTTGTCTGTTTCGTTGTCTTCATCTTCATCCTCAAAGCTTGGCAGATCGATGGAAGGAGATGGAAGGAGGAAGCATGCAAGGATGGCAAGTACTCTAGATCTGACTTTATGAATGGGACAATTTTGGGTGAGATCTTGAAGTACTTACTTTTCCTGGACCAATATGCTTAATGATAATATCATGTACCTGCATACAAGGTAATTTTAGTCATTATTTGATCTTCTTCTGTTGGTTATGTTGTTTTGTATGCAAAATCTCAAGTAGCTGTAGCCTGTAGGCTTCAGTTTGGTGTTCCCGATGAATAGATGAATATTTTTAGCATTACAAAATATGCATTTTGGGTTCTGGGTATTGTTTTCTGATTAGAGAATATATATATATAGGTCTCCAATATTTTAGCAACTCTTAGCTACCTTTGAAAACACAAAAAAAAATGAAAATGACATTGATACTCAAATCATTAGCATGAAAATCCTTCAATTATGTTACCTATATATCATGTAGGCTCGTAGCTTGATTTAGAGAAGAATAATTCTCCAGAGGGAGGGGATATATGGTTTTCCATTGGAATATATATTGATTGAACAGTTCCCTTTTGCACTTTGCTGATGAAATGTCTGATCAGTTCCTATATACACTGAAAAAACTATTAATGATGTATAAATGCATGAAATGATTCATGGAGATTGGAGTGACAGAAGAATTAAAAGAGAAACCTCTCATATGCAAGTAAACCTAAACCATAGAGTGTAGTGCAGCATATCTATATATATATATATACACACACAAGTCTGCTACCAGTCAGCAAGTAACTTTGGCTTCCACTTTTTCCTCGTGGAAGTGATTGGTTTTTCAGATATTCATAAATGCAAGAACTGTTGAGTTTAATGACATTTTTAACATCTCACAAGATCAAACTTGGAACAGAATGGTCTTCCAATTAAGAAATAATACAGGAATTAATTTTGATAGCGAGGAGAAATTAATGCTATGCCATTCAATGCTTTTCTCTAGCTTTTTCAGTAGCCTAAGTTTGCTTAAACGGTGAGCGAGATTAATTTTATGATAATTGCAGGTTTTGGGAAGAAAATAATTTTATATATATGTGTGTGTGTGTGGGGAACGAATATGGAGTATATATAAGAGATTGGAATATTATATATGTGTGTGTATTCGCTGCTATCGTATATTGCATGTGGCTTTCTTTCCCTTGTATTTAATGCCTGAATGTGTTTTCACTAGAAAAAAGAATTGGAATATTTTTCCTAATATCTTGGGATTTCATTCTTGGTATCGAGTTGATTTGTTGGATTTTTCTAAATTTAGAAGTGGTTTACCCTTTGAAAATTCCGAATTTACATTCTGGATTAGTTTCATTCCAGTTGTGTAAACAAATTATACACACATCCATAGTACTATTTTACTAGATTTGAACCCGCGCGGGTCGGTAGTTTTTTAATGTAAAAAAATAATGTTTATATAACAAAAGCGGCATATAAAAAAAAATAAGAAAAATAACAATTATAGATATAGCTCTAATTAAATCAAATAAGTTAGTTTTATTTTAATTAGATGATAAAAAATAAAAAAGGATAATAAAGTGATAAAATTAAAAAAAAAACATGATTACTTGGAAAAAAACCCTTTAGAAGTACGAGATTGGATAAAAAAAATAGATAAAAAAGCAGCTCGAATTAACTCAAGGTAACGTGACAAACATGTAACTTAGGTAATTAATAAAAGCGAGTCAACCCGAATTAACTCGTAAAACCCGTGACTCATGCCATCATATTAAGATAACCCAATAGAAAATAAATTAAAAAAAATCACAAAGCAATTTTTTAAAAAAAAAATATGAATGATGAAATAAAAAAAATAAACCAAAAAAATTTGACTTGCATTAACTTTTTAAACTCGTGACCCATGTCATTAGGCTGGAAATACCTTACATGGAAAAACCGTAAAACAAAATCCCTAACAAATCAAACATTGAAAGATAAAATTAGAAAGAAAAATTAATTATACAAAAGGTTCCAAAAAAATAGCAATTAGAAGAATGATGATAAAATAAATCAAAATAAAAAATAAATTAGAGTGCAACAAAAATCTTTTGATTGGAGGGTGAAATCAAAAGGGAGAAAACTTTAATAAAAAGACAAAAAAAAACAAAAGAATGAAGATCAAATTGAAAAAAAAATACACCATAAATTTAGATTGAGGGATGAAATTGAAAATCAATAAAATTTGCATAAAAGGGTTAAGAAAAAAACTAAAATCAAAAGAATGAGAGCTAAAATAGAAAAAAAAACAACATATGTCAAATTGATATTGAATAATAAAATTAAAAAAAATCAAAACCTTACAAAAAGGTCAAGTATGAAAATTAGAAAGTAAAAGAACATGAACTAAATCTAAGGAAAAACAAATTAAAGGGTAGCTCTAAAATTAAAAGAGTCGAGTATGAAAACCAAGGAGGAGAGAGAGAATGAGAAGGAAGGCTCCCGACATCAAATCTAAGATCCATTCAGGACACATGCCAACCAAACATAAATGTGCCATGCACCGAAAGGATTCAAACACCAATATCCAAGAAGCCACGATTTGGCTATTAAGAGAGAAGCCACATGTCTCTTTTAAAGACCACAACAATCCTTCATGCGCTGATGCATGCAATGTATTTGTTAACCTTGTTTTAGTATTTTTAAATATTAAAGTATAGATTTGTCTCTGATCCCATCTAACAATAACAAAAGAAAAGGTTAAAAAACAAAGATAACCATCAACCAAAACTATTTTTTATTTCAAGAATATTCTAGTAATTTAATTGTGTATTTGAAGTTGAAGAGACAAAATGCCTTTATATGCCAGTCCTATTATAAAGGTATTTTAGTATTTTTATTATTTAAAAAAGAATAAAAAAATTTAACTACTCTCACCAGCCATACCAAATTTTTATGTCATGGGTTGTAAAATATAATTTTACTATTTCAATTTATAATGAATTTAAGTCTAGAGCTATAGTAAAAAAGACATTATTTAAATCTCACTTTCCTTTTAGTTTATTTTTTATGTTTTTTACTATTATAAATAATGGACTTAAGATAAAAAAAAATTTTAAGAAAGAAAAACACGGTACTAATTGAGCTTCAAACTTACTAGTTTTATGTAGAACTCTGTACTAGGAGAATATAAATTTGTAAAAAAAACAAAGGAGTTAATTGTTTTAGGGTCAATTATAAATAAAAATAATAATTTTACAATAACACTAAATTAATGTTCTTGACACAATGTATAACGATACACATAGTCTGTTAATTACCGAAAACCCTAGAAACAATAACAACTAGCTCAAAGTTGCAGAGAAATTCTAGGTTTGTAAAATTATTATTAATTTAAAGATGACTAGTAGCAAAAAACCAAGACTTAGCATAAATAGCTTGCCCTAAACAACCAATAGCAAAATAGGAAAGCAATAAATTACCAACAAAAAAATCAAAACGTAAATAGGGGGGGAAAATAAATAGGAAATGTATAATTTTTAAAGAGAAGCAATAATCTTCAGAGTGAATTTTGATTTTGAAAACGAGTTCTCCCTTTAAATTATCTTTCTTAATTAATATGATTAGTGTCAATCAAAAACTCAAATCGAAGGTTATGGCAATTTGTGTTCGTTCTTTAAGATTGTTTTCTTGAAATTCTGCCTATTAATTTAATCTATGAATTCATCAGCTAACTGTCTTGTATCAGACACATTAAAAAGAAATATCAATTATATGTTGTACAAAAATTTAGCAAATAATAATTAGACTAGTGATCATATATGTTTAGTTTATATTCATCTGTAAATTTATAAGATCATGGTAAATTTATTATCATAACCAAAAGACTAGCATATGTTTATATGCATGTGTGCATGTAATCTTGCATAAATAATAGAATCACAATCCTACCATGTATATTAATGTATAAAATTAAATAAGAACTGAAATTGTATTTATTTGTTGAAACACTTTATAAAATAATCAAGCTTTATTGCTGTTATTGATCAATCATTTGTTCTTAAAGTTTTATTGCTGCTTACTTGGTGTAATAACACTTCTTTCAATAAACCTTTTAAAATTCTAACAACATCACCTTCTACAAGTATACTTCTAAACAAGGTTTAATAAACCAAAGGAATATTATCTGGTTATCTTTCTACAATGATTGAATATGAGCTCTAGATTAAGAAAAGTTTTAACATGAAAAACAAATATTTAATTACCAACAGTAAACTAGAATCAAACATGAATTTTTTTAATTTAAATGAATTTAAATCATGTGACTTTTGTGTTGAAAAATTTGTTCATGTAACTTTGAAAAAGTTTTATTTTACAATGAATCCAAACTCAAATCTAAGCCCGAGCTCGGACCGGCGCTCTTACATGTGGATTTAAGTCCAAACCTCACTTTGTTTATGACATCTCCCTTCTAAAATTTTGGATATTCTTTGAATCTAATTTTAATTTTTTACTTTATAAATATCAAGAAAGTTTTGTTGCTTTCATGCCTAGGATATATAAAAACTTTTAGAAAGTTTTAGATTGTATCAAAACATGTCAATTAATGATCCTTAAAGATTAATTTTTTATTCACCTACAATTTATTTAAATTATGTTAATATTCTAAGTTGGAAAAAGTTTATATTGAAAATTAAATTCCAACAAAGTTTTAATCTAAAATAAGTGGTTTTCACTTTTAATTTGTTCTCAAATGCACTAATTAACCATCTTCTTAAACAAATTTTCCAACATTATAATCAAGTTTTAATTTGGTTTATACTGGATTCTAATTCTTGAAAGCTTTTCGAAGTTCGGGCGCGCACGGAATGATGTTTTCTAATTATTCATGACCATATATAATATATTTCTCGAATCTACCAAGGGGACTCAGCATTGATATGCAACATCACAACATCAATTTAAATTCCCGATTAGGTTTTTGTATTTGAATTCTCGAATATATTATTTCGGTATAAATTGAAAAGTAAAAGAGTTACATGTTTCAAGAGATTGGTTTAGGTGACGAGAAAAAGATTCATTAACCCAATTTATGTATGCGGGTGTAATTAACCTAACTCATATCTATATTCAAGTTAAAAGTTCGAGGTTGGAAGAGAAAGGAAAAAAAAAAAAAAAGCATATCCAGATGCAAAAATCTCCTGCACAAAAAAATGTAGACAATAGTTGTAAATTCTAAACTAAACTGCAATTTCTTTACTGGTAAGGACCATTTTATGTAAAAAATAATTATACAAACCTGTATATTACACATCGCATTTCATTTTTCACATGAGGTCACAATTGTCCTCCTTACTTGAGTATAAAAGTGGTTAGTATAATATTTAAACCTCTTTTATTTTTATATTTTAAAAAAAAAAAAATTATATTTTATTGTACTTTAATTTTTTTTTCATTTCTATAATGTTTTGATTTATTAATATCAAAAACAAATTAAAAAAAATATTATTTTAATATATTTTTAAATAAAAAATATTTTAAAAAATAATTATTATTACATTCTCAACCTAGCTAAGCTACTATGGATCACGATTTCACGATTCAACAATCAATTTTATATACATTATACAAGGCTTAAATGCAGAGACGATCGCAGATACACGCAAGTAGAAAATACAGATGATCAGCTTTGACAAATGAACTCTAGAATTTCCTTATGGAAGCAAAGACATTGTGATGTGGCTTCTAGTCTTCATTTAATTCAACTCTCTAGCTACTACTAAATTGAAAGAAAAATATACCAACAGTGCTTCAAATATCTTTAGATTCTCATATCCAAGAGAGTCAGACAAGGGCTTGTATCCCTTCTCCAGTCGACATGGAATGTGTTTTGAAATAACGATTATCTCGAATATAAAATTCTATGTGAGGGGACGGTCTTAATTTTTTTTATTTTTTTTTATGTTTCTGGAGGAGACGGTCGAATATTCATTGTCAAGACCGGCATGAAATATTAACTTGTATATATATATAGTACTCTACCTCGGCCCAGAATCTTGATTTTCTATATATATATATTTGGTTGAGCGCTGCAAACCCTACCAGTGCTTCAGGGATTTGGAAAGCTAAGAGCACACTGGGAATTTCAGAGTTGTGATGGCATTTTTAAATCCTCGAGGAGAAGTAGGCAGGCTAGAGCTGGAGCGGAGGAAAATGCTCCCTTTTAAAACGTCTCATTTTCTTTGCGAACTCTGACGTGATCTGAAATAGTTCTACGTTCTCGAGGAAAGCCCGTTGTAAGATTCTCATATTTAAGAGCAGTGGACTTGGCCCATAAATATATAATAAATTTGCTGTTTGGATCAAGTCGAGTTCGGGCCTTTAAAGTGGTGAACAATACTTTACCCAAGTCCAATTTTGATCCATTCAGACCTGCCTTGGCATAAAACGAGGCAACAACCCCTTGCAAGTAATTTAAATATGAAATAGTATGATATTTTTAATTTAAATAAATAAACTTTTTAATTATATATCTGGTTATTTTAACTCATTTTGATGTTTTGATATTAAAAAAAATAAAAAAATAAAAAAATAATTTTAATGCATTTTTAATTTTTGTTAAAAGCAACCACTACTGTGCATTTTAAATTTTGTTTACAAACAATTTGATGTTTTTTTGCTTAAAATTAATTTATTTATGTGTTTCTTGATAGTTTTAATATATTAATGTTAAAAATATTAGTTTAATATATTTTTGAATAATTTTTTTAAAAAATAATTATTATCATATTAATAAACATATTTTTACCTTGACAACGCCTTTAAACATTAGGATCAAGTGCAACAACAATTGAGCAATAACTGTGGGCATGCCATTGCATATTTAAAATCGTCCCATGAGAAATAGTGTAAACAAGCATCGACCGTCATTCCACTTGCAAACCATGAAAATAACATAAAAATTAAAGAAATTAAGGCGATTATTATTTTTATGAATAAAGTTTGTGGAGCAGAAAGTCCGGAACAAACCACTATCTTACAAAATACAAATAAAGCCCGACTCATTTGAGCCCAGCCCAATAAAAATGGATCAATTCGGGCTCCTCCGAGTCATCTCCCATGAAAGTATGGAGCCCAAATCAAAATTGTTCCTTCGTCCATCCACGCACGTTAGACAAGAGAGCCTAACACCCCCTCGAGAGAAAGGAACGGCCGTGGATGGATGGGTTCCCATCCAACAAAATACAGCCAGCCAATCCAAAACTCCAAAATCATACGCACAAAGATGAGGCGCCTCAGTTTCAGCATAAAGTGTGAAGAAAATTCTCCCTCCCTCTCTCTCTCCCCTCGGTATATCCCCCCAGCATCTCGTCTTATCCTTCCCTCCCTCCCTTTTAAACATAGACATAATAATAATATAAATAAAATCTCCTCCTCCACTATTATAGAGTAACTTCCCTTTTCCCTTCATCAGTTCATCCCCTCTTCCTCCTCTCTCTCCCTCTCGAACACTCCGTCTTTTCTCTTGCTGTTATCTATGGCTAAAACAAATGCCGCAACTTCATCATCCACTAACATACTTCTTCGTTATAACAACAAAAAAAGAAATGATTTTCTCTTCTCTCTCAACTCTATTAATCTTTTCAACAAATCTCTCCCCTTCAAGAAACCTTCTCTTCATCCTCCTCTACTCTCACTCTCTTCCTCTCCGTCCAAGCCTCTGACCACGCGAGTTTCCATTGCGCCTGTTGAGTACGCTCCACCTGCACCTGACTCTTTCAATTTCCACCAAGAAATCTCTCGACTCCAATCTCTCCGTTCAAAGCTCGCTCACTCCAAAACATTAAACGGCAAACACTCAGTACTAAACGACGACTCACGCGTCAAACGGTTTTTCAAAATTGGAGGAGTTTCTAGGTTTCTGGATTCAATTAATTTAACCTCTCGTGAGTTGTTTTTGCTCAAGTGTTTGGTCGCCGCTGGTCAAGAGCACGTGGTTAGTTTGGAGGGATTCGAGTTGGTTGAGAGTGAAGCGGTGGAGTCTGTTAGAACTTCCGTTAAGAGCGCGCTTTATAGTTTAGTGGAGATTATTGAGGGGTTTGATTTGAGTGATAATGGTAAAAAAGGATTAGAGAGGATTAATTATGGGGAGAATTTGACTGATGAGGAGATCAAGGACTTGAAGAAGTTGCTGAAGAGTTTAGGCGAGGTCGAGGAGTTTTATGATTGTATTGGAGGTGTCATTGGGTAAGTCTCTCTCCTTTTAAATTTTTGTTTTCCTGTCTTGTCTGTTAAATTTGCTTTGCTTTTGTTTTATTTATGGTGTTAAAAGTGTTGGAATGGAGATATTTTAATTTTATATACATTATTTGAACGAGAAAGAACAACCTTTGCATGGTATTCGTTGTTTTGTTTCGTGATTTAAAATTATTACTGGATTAGAGTTTTTAACTCTTCTTTTAGGGTTTAGATACTATTGGAGAATTAGAAGAGGAGTAATTGAATCTGATCAAGTTGGCAATTGGGGGATGTTAGCATATGGGGGTTTAGGGTTTTGATGAATATGGAGTTTAGGGGCTACTTGCTTGCAATGGATTCATTTAGCTACCAAGGTAAATGTGAACGATTACTTGATCAGCTACATAAATTTCCAGAGTGAGTTTTTTGCCTGCTGGATGATTGTATCGTTTATTGGGTGGAGGATAGGCTTATTAAAGTTTCATGTTAGGGCTACTGATTTGGGTAGACAATGAGGAATGAGAATCTGCACTAGAGATATTTCAAATATAGGAAGTTTAGCTAGAATCTTATTCACATTTTCCTTTTTCGTTTGATCGTCTCAAATGACTTGAAATTGTTTATTTAAATGCTCGCTTAGATATCAGATAATGGTGCTGGAACTTCTTTTCCAGTCAACATTCAAAAAGCAGACTACAAATTGGTCCCAGCACATAAAAGAATCAATGGAATGCCAGTTTTTGGAAATTCATGCTCCTAGTGGACTTGACCTTTCGAAAAATACAGAGTATGCATCTCAAGCAGCTCTGTGGGGAATTGAGGTTAGTACCTAAAGTTTATTGTTCTGTTAAAACAATGGATTTGCCACAGTTTTTTCTAGAATAATAAGATCCTTTTCTTTTAGGGTTTGCCAGATCTAGGAGAAATTTATCCTCTTGGTGGTTCTGCTGACCGGCTTGGCTTGGTTGACCCTGACACTGGCGAATGCCTTCCTGCTGCCATGCTTCCTTATTGTGGACGGACCTTATTGGAAGGTCTTATAAGAGATCTCCAGGTAGAAGATCTCTACGTTGTTCCTTCGATGCTCGGAAAGAAGAAAGCTTATGTCTGAGCTGATAACTGTGGTTTGTAATGTTAACTGCTTCTTCTTTGAAACAATATCTATATTTTTTCATCATTGTCAGGCTAGAGAGTTCTTGTACTTCAAGATATATGGAAAGCAGTGCATTACCCCTGTAGCAATCATGACAAGTTCTGCTAAGAATAACCATGAGCATATCACTTCTCTTTGTGAAAGACTGAGCTGGTTTGGAAGAGGTCAATCCAGTTTCCAACTTTTTGAACAGGTTTTATATGGTTATGAAGATATGTTAAATATTTGCTTCTTCTTATTCTTCGAGTTTTTCACTAGTTAGTGGTGTTCACTTACTAGCATAATTTATGAATTGACAGCCTCTTGTTCCAGCTGTTAGTGCTGAAGATGGGCAGTGGTTGGTTGCAAAACCATTTGCACCTGTATGCAAGCCCGGTGGACATGGTGTGATTTGGAAACTTGCTTATGACAAAGGCATCTTCGAGTGGTTTTATGATCATGATAGAAAAGGTGCTACTGTGCGACAAGTCAGTAATGTTGTTGCTGCCACGGATTTGACCCTTTTGGCACTGGCAGGGATTGGCTTACGTCACAGAAAGGTGGAATCATAATTGACAATTTGATTTTGTTACTCTCTCGTGTTCTCATAAGGGAGCACTGCAAATATTCATACTTTGTATTTGTGTTTATCCATGCCCATATATTTCATCTAAATAAGGAGCTTGAATGATAAAGAAAAGAACATTTGCGCATAGTTACTATATTCAGATTAAAGAATGCTTATGTACAGTACTTGGATGAATTCTCTTGACATTGTTTTGGGGTTCATGGTCTTGTTATACAATGTGTACATGTAACAGAAACTGGGGTTCGCCTCTTGTAAGCGCAACTCAGGGGCTACTGAAGGAATTAATGTCCTTATTGAAAAGAAGAATCTTGATGGGCAGTGGGCTTATGGCTTGTCATGCATTGAATACACCGAGTTTGATAAGTTTGAAATCACAGGCGGTCCTTGTTCAACTAACGGGTATGAAATCATTTCCTTGGGAGTAAACTTGTGTGCTATTTGTGCTTTGAATTAGCTACATGGATGTCTTTATGCATGGATTTTGATGATTAATTGAATCTCTGTAACGCGGGCTCAGAATCTTTATAGCAAACTTGAAAACATGTCTTTATAGTTTCCCTTTAAGATTAGGTAGCAATTTGAGTGCTGGAATTCTTGAAGGAAATAAATGTTAATATTGGTCTGTGGTTATGTAGTTAATACTTTGACATGCATCTGTTTATGTTTGAGGTTTGGTTTAAAATTAGTATTATGATGTGTGTTTCAGTCTGGATAATTTGTTATTTTTTCTTTCATTTTTTAACATGCTCATCCCTGTTACCAAAACTTAGTTTTAACTTTGTTTTTCTCGTTAAGTTTGCAGGCAGAGTTCCCTGCCAATACAAACATTCTGTATGTGGATTTACCTTCTCTGGAGTTAGTTGCATCAAGTAACAATGAAAAAAGTTTGCCAGGCATGGTTCTGAATACAAAAAAGCCAATTGTATACATGGACCATTATGGGAACTGTCACAGGTACATACTTCACTCATTGATGTTTTCTAGCTGGTACTCCATTTATACCAAATATGTACTGTGCTCTGTATGCCAGTCTGATTGCTAGTATTTTGTTTTAGGGTGATTGCTACATAAGTCATAATGCTTTGTATAAATTACATCATAGTGAGACTTTGGATTTTGGATTACAAACATATTTTTGGACAAGTGGCGACAAGGGGGATTGTCTTAATGTGATTAGATATCACATGAGGGATTTGATTTTTAAATTCTTATATGCAGAACTTGAGTGTTTAAATCAATTGTCGTTCCCAGGAATGAGTCTTGATAATTTTTCTTTTTCAGCTTGGAAGGTATTCTTATAATACTTTAGAAATCTGATACGTTGCTACTGTAGTTATCTTTGTTCCAGGTTTTCTCTGTTTCTCCAGATAGTATATTGGGGAGAGAGTACTGTCTGATCTATCCTCACTATTTAATGATATCCATCTATAATCCCCACCTGCAGTTGAGCAACTTTTTCCCTGGATGCTGTTTCGCTTATTGCTGTTTTACTTGCAGTGTCTCTGGTGGTCGGCTGGAATGCACAATGCAAAATATTGCAGATAATTTCACTAACACCTATTTATCCAGATGTTACAAGGGTGTGGAAGGTACAATATTGTCTTGCTTTCTTTCTGAACCTTGTAGCATATAATGTGCCCATGAGGATTGCACACATAGACATGCGAATGCATGTTCTTCTAATATAAATTTTAGATATATGTTTTTTGGTAATTAAAATCTTCCTGTCAACACACGTGTGCAGATAAGCTGGATACCTTTATTGTGTATAATGAGCGAAGAAGGGTTACTTCATCTGCTAAGAGGAAAAGAAGACATTCTGACAATACCTTGCACCAGGTTGTAAATTCTGCTAGTTACTGTACTTGTTCTCAGCAGTTTGAAAAAAATTTGATGATGGAATTTTTTTTTCCCAAATCAGTGGAGGGGATTTAGTTCCTCTCTCTATTTATTGAGATCATTTTTTGTTCCTTCTCTTCTTAAGTTCCACTAATTGCATTTAGTTTTCTAACTTAGGACAATCATTTCTCTTTGAGAAGCCACTTTCTGGTGGATACTAGTCTCTACTTTATGATCTCACAGCCATAAGCATCTAGATTTTCTCAGCTCACGTTTTGTTTTGTATAGCTGGTTATCTTGGACCCCACTCAGTCATTTGAGGACTGATCAGTGGCTTAAATCCGTAAGTGTCTATGTAGTTGAGAGTATATTAGGATGTAATAAATCAACAATTGAATCATTGATGTACAAGCCCTACTTGTTTATGTACCGGTATGTATCGGAAATATCAGTGAGTCTCCAAACTTCCAAGAGTGTTTTTTTTACCTCCTTGAGTTTGGATACCAAATTTTGAAGCTTGATTTGTGGTATCTCACTAATCTCTTGACTTGATCAATATTCCTCATGTTAATCTGTTACTTTGGGCTTGTATGCAGACTCCAGATGGTGCACTCTTGGATATCTTACGGAATGCCCACGATCTTCTTTCACATTGTGATATAGAGCTTCCTCAGGTATCCTCTTAATTATAGTATAGAGCCCTAGTTTGTCTCTGAGAATTGAGGTCAACTGCCCTTCATATTGTGTTTCATTTACTTAAGGTTATTGAGTATATGCTTGTCTGCCAGCACTGTGTTAATAATTTTTAGAGTTTCTTTCCATTTATTTAACTTCTTTACTGTTTGTAGATTGAAGGTAATGATAAATATGTTGAGTCTGGACCACCATTTCTCATCTTTCTGCATCCTGCTCTTGGCCCACTTTGGGAGGTCACAAGACAAAAGGTAAGCTTATTGTGGCTGTTGTCATGGTTTGCCTGGGTATATTTCTTTCTTTATTCCATAGTGAATGGTGCGTGATGCTTTGTTATATGATGATGGCTATTTGGTGTTATATCCATATATTAATATTTGGTTTGCTTATTTCTTGTAACTGCTTGCAAATGTCTTGTTTGCCAAGAAATCTTTCTCTGTCTCATCAGTCATCACTATGGCATAATGAATGTGTGGCTGATTGGCTTTTGTTAGTTCCCCGTTACGAAGTTGATCAGCCAATCATGATTGTGTTTCATTTCTTTTGCTTTACCAGTTTAATGGAGGATCCATATCTAAGGGTTCTGAGCTACAAATTGAGGTCGCAGAGTTCTCATGGAGAAATGTTCAGGTGACATAGATTAATAGTTTGAAAAAAGGCATGCAAGCTAGTACATTTTATGCTCATCTGATTTTCCTCCTCCAGCTTGATGGAAGCGTGATCATTATTGCTGAAAATGTTATGGGCTCAACCAGGATTGATCCAAATGGTGAACCAATATTACAGTATGGGAACAGGTAAAAATTTGTATGCGCTCTTCCAGATTTTTGAATATGCTGAAATGAAATTCAATGATCTTAATTCCATTTCTCTAGGTGTGGAAGATGTAGACTGCAAAATGTCAAAGTTGTGAACAAAGGGATTAACTGGAGTTTTGGAGACAATATATACTGGAAGCATGATGTGCAACGGTTTGAGGCATTGAAGGTTATTCTGCATGGAAATGCTGAATTTGAGGCTGACAACGTTACCATACAGGTTAGATTGACATGAGAACGTCAGAACTGTTTCTGTTGGTTAATCGGATTGTTTTGATTATGATGTGAAGTACTTTATAAAGAATCCCTGATTAGGACCTGCAGCAGAAGCTCCTTACTGATTTTTATTTTTATTTTTTCTATGAATTGATATGAGGAAATTTCCAAAAATTAGGCTTCAAGGAGGTATGGCCTGCTTGCAGGGTCTACACTCAAATAAACAAATTCTAGGACAGCTTTTCAAAAGTACTAGATATAAACGAAGCCTAGGACAGCATCCTTGTCTAAAAAACTCTATTCAATGGCATAATGAACGATGATGGAAATTTCATGGCATGATAAGGAGGATCAATTAGTTAAATCTTTTTGTGAAGTACACTCACCTGGAAGCTGATTGGTGCATTACTGCAAATTCTCATCCATTTACCTAATATTGTGGCCATAGAGAATTAGGTTGTTGGAGAATCAGTGGTTACTATGAATCTCCTTAATGGTCCTCTGGCTTTTCTATTTTAAACTCATTAGACCTGTATGGTGCTAGGATTCTATATTAAAAGCTTCCTATAGCTGTGCTCACTTCTTCTTCTTTTTTCCCTTTGATTCAGGGAAATCAGATATTTGAAATACCAGATGGCTACAAAATGAAGATAACATCAGGAGATTCAGGTTCCTTGAATTCAATATCCTAAAAACTCTTGCATAATTGCTCTGTATTCCTTCTAAAAAACCGAGTCACTGAATATTCAAACCCACACTGAGAGTCACACATGCTTGCATCCATGCACACACACGTGTGATGCTTTTGTATATTAAAAGAGTTTATTTATACAGTTTGATGTTTTACATGACTGTTATTTTCTTTGACAATTGATATAGTGCATTATTGCCCCCTTGAACTGGGAAATGGACATCGCATATTACTTTGTGAGGATTTCATTGTGTTACAAGATGCCAGCTTCTGTCCTTGTGGGATTGCTTGGTTTTAAGAATCTGGCTGAAAGATTTCAGTCTACCAGGACAGCAGGACCAAAATTTGCTTCCATACTGTAGAAAAACTTGGAACTTCAGATATGCAGATATTTTGGTCACTCTGCTCTAGTACACGGGTCTCAGACATGCACATTGTTTATGGTTTGTCAAGTGTTAGGTCACGTAGGTGTAAGGAAACAATAATGAAACTTATCTTCCTTAATTTTAAGTTAAAAACGCAGCTTGTACTTGCTGTATTGATGCGTTTAATGAAGCTGTATCATGTGCAGTGTCTTCCCGGTGCTTTGCTTTTGTAGTGCGGATGTTATTATCTCATTACAGAATCAATTTACTTTTCGTTTGACACAGGTTTGCAAGTCCAGCTCAACCCTTTAGAACAAAAAATAATGGATAGTGGAAGCTGGCACTGGAATTACAAGATACATGGCCCACATATTCAGTTGGAATTGGTAGAGACGTAAATATTGACAGTCATTCGATCTGGTTCAATGTGAATCGTGGTTTACAAATGAACTGGAAAGCTCGCCTTCGTAGTTTTGACTGGTTAAACACAAGTTAAACCATTTACTCATAGGATCGTTTTTACTGTAATACATTGAATTAGAGCCTTGTAAAACCTGCATGGTCTCGTCTGGAGCTCTTGTAACTTTTGTGCATTATATATCTATATATATATTTACTTTTATTTACCTTTGTGTGAAATTAATGTACATCCAGTGTAGAAACAATGTAAGAGCTCAAGCAATAAACTACATATTTCCCTTTTCTTACTTTTATTTTTTTCATTCTATCAGCCTAGCTCTCCGTGAGTACACGTATTGGTTCTAGTAATTTCTGGAGTTCCAATCAGCTGCAGTTGAATCTTTGATTTATCTTAAATCGTGTAATGTGGTTGTGCCCTTTTTGTATTCCTGATTGAAATATATTTGATTCCACCATCAGCTACTGTTGCTGAGTCGCAGGCGTTATTGGTAGATGACAGGGACAAACAATTTTTTTTTTTTTTTTTTTAAGGCGGAGTGCATGCTGCTGAGGTGTTACTTTTCAATTGAAAATGCGAAATTCATGTGTGATTGATACTGTGATATAGTAAATGATATTTTTTAATGTCAAATAGGCTCGAATCCTAGGGCATGGATCAAAGTTATTGCAGCAGCGAAGATTGATGTGAAAGGATAGGAACGTTTTTACTTGCAAGAACTTTTGGTTACTGTGAAACTGCCCCGTACCGATCTTCGGAGTTTACCCTCGCTTGTTCAAGCAGCCTGAACTAATTTTCACCACAGTTTTTATTTCAACTTTCTTTAATTAAATATGCTGCAGCTCTGATTTATGAGTTCCTGTTCATCAATTTGAAAATCGAGCAACTTAACATGCTATTTCTTTGAATATTCTTGTACAAAAAGCACCAACTCTAAAAATGGTAACAGCTGTGGATTCCTGCTTTTGATTTGGTGACAGGTTGCTACTGAGCCAGTGCCAAGAGGATGAATGCTATGGAGGTTGAAGTCAGGCATGGTTCGCATCGAAATGTTACTTATTTGTTGTTTTTAGTGCAAGGTAGCCCGTGTGAGAGATGATTTACAAACATGTATTACAAGTTCTTTCAAACTAAACTTTGATAGTAAATTACAGCAACAAAAGAACATCAGTATAATTTATATGATTTCCAGAAATTTACACTCTTTTTTGTATATTCTTGTTCTCTTTTTATCCAACAGGATTATGGGATTGCGAGCAGCATCTATTCAGTAATCTAAGCAGCGCATCAGCTTTTCTTCGGGCTTTTAGAGAACCATCCGCGGACAAGCTTTGAAGGGAAGGTATACTTCTCGGATTTATCAACAGACGCCTTGCAACCTCCTCTCCTCCGTCTTTGCACAACCCCAACAACAGAGTTATCGAGTTCTCCTTCCCTTTGGTGGATCCAAACCTTAACAGATCTATGAGAAGAGGCACAAGAACTTTGCTCTTTCTTATCTCCTCCAGCCCTTCAGAGCAACCCAAAAGCAGAGCCAGCAATGCTAAGGCATCATCTGTTATGCCTGCCTTGTCATCCATCAACATTTCAACGAGCAAAGGAACTGCCCCAGCAACCACAACACTTGCCTTGTTAGCTTCATAGACTGATAGATTGAATAGAGCACTTGCAGCATCCTTTTTTCCAGCTGATGTGCCTTCTCTCAGAAGCCCAACCAAGGCTGAGAATGCTCTAGGACGGGTGCCAATAGTCACCTTACAATCGTTTATGATCGACAGGCTAAAGATTGTTGCTGCTGCATTTTCTCTTGCCTCCATAGTTTTCCCTGATTCAAGAACATCTATTATGCTGTCAATTGAACCGGCAGACATTATTAATGTCTTGTTGTTTTCCAATATGGAAAGGTTAAGCATGGCAGTGACAGCATTTTCTTGAGTTTTTGGATCAGTGGAACTCAGTAATGTCACCAGAAAAGGTATGGCTCCTGCCTCGGCAATTATCCTGCGGTTACCCATTCCAGTTTTTGCTAATAATCTCAGCTCATAAGTTGCCTGCCTCTGAATTTCTGGGGACCCCATTGCTATCTTACCGACCAAAAATTCAGCTGTCATTTTGACAGCATCCATGGCAGCTTTTGTGGCAGATATATGATCGATAGCTTTCTCACTTAACTTGCTCTTGCCGCTGCTACTCTCAGATTTTGAGAAAGATGAAGATGAATCGTCAATTAACGGGACATTGTTATCTTGGCACCACTGATGCACCATACTCTTCAGTGCATAATTAGGTATCAGGGCCATGTGAATTAGTCTTTGCCCACTCTTAGGACAAGTTTGATGCCCTGAGTTGATCCATTGAGCAATTGAATTGCGATCGTAAGTGTGTCCAGATGCAACTATCACAGGATCTTTCATCAAGTCGAGGGAAATAGGGCACCGGAATTCATCAGGTATATTTGAAAGTATTGACTGAGAAGATGAAGAAACATCTTGATTTCTATTCATGAATGCAGACCGCTGCTTGAAGTTTTCTTTTATCTCCTCTTTATCTCTGTCAACGAAAATCACGGACTTGGAAGATGTTACAAGAGAGATAATGTTGTTTATATTGGAAACCACAATAAGTCCTCCCGTGCGTGCCTGCTTCTCTGCTTCTGCCTCAAGCTTCGAAATTTCTTCTTCATATTCCAATGGACTTCTCAAACCAATGCAGCTCAAAACTTCTTTCAATTTGACAAAATCATCGAATCCCTTGTTCCCGCTGTTCTTCTGATTGTTTCTCGTCATTATTTGTAAAAGCTCCTCTCTTCTTTGAAGTTCTCGAGGGTCAACAAGCAAGTCAACCCTCTTTGCTTGCCTGTGAAGAAGTTCAACTTGCTCTCTTGTATCCGCGCTTAAATTAAGCAAGCTTAAAGGTAGGATATCAAGTGCCCCGCCCATTTCCTTCACTAGCACGTGGAATTGATTCGACAAAAACTGTGTCTGTATGAGACCCCAAAGAGAGCTGCCATGCTTGCACCCTTGAATCAAAAGCTTGACTCTTTGGATCACAGAAAAGAGCTCGGTGAGACACAGGATGGAAGATGGAGGAAGTGGACTATTTGTTTCTCGTATATCTTCAAACAAAGAAGAAAGAAGTTTGATCCTCCTTATCATGGTTGAAATGTTCCTAAATTGTACGAAAGGAAGCTTTTCCACTGAAGCAACTTCATTGGATATATGAATCAATGATTCCACCAGAGACCCAGTTGGCAAAAAAACTGAGGAGATCATGATAGGAGGGAGGGCTGCATTCATGACCTCTTACCCTATATGAGTTAGTTTCTGGTCATTGTTATTATCCGGTCCAAGTTCTTAGTTAAGATTTAGATCACTTGGAAAAATTGTCTTGTTTCTGATTTCTAGTTATTAAATCTGTCTTTCACAAAGAAAATATTTGATTATTTGATGCATTTTTGACCGTTTCTTCTTGGACAATCAACATAAGAGACAAGAGGAAGTGTTGGGGAAGAGAAATGAGGACTCGCTGGGCTGCTGCCACTTGGAGGAAGCACCGGCTTCAGCGGGTTAGTTGATACTCCCCGCCATTTTTACATATATATTCAAAATGAGTGTTGAGTTGAACAAGCCTTGCTATTTGCTTGCAAATATGTGCGTCCAAAGTCTTATAAGGTAGCTCTGAGGCTTCGGGTAATACACACGACTTAAATACGGATTTTTTTAGGACTGCAAGTTGATCTTTTGTGACTTGTACAGTAGTGCTCTGCCACGGCATGGATTTTATTATTATCATTTTATTTCGTTCTTTATTACCTTGATATGTTCTTCAGAAATTTAAAAAAAAAATGTAGAAAACATGAATATTTATGTGCTCCTTAATTCGAACCCGAGCTTGTGAATTGGATTGTGGGAGTGACGACTCTAAAGTTTTTAATTTAATTCAGTATTTCTTTCTCATATCTAATCTTTTTTTAATCTTTTAACTAGTCTACTGGAAATCTAAAATTTGATACAAGTCAAAATGCACGGCGATAGCATGTGAGACAATAGACGCATCCCCACTGTACAGCTAATTAAAATTATATTTCTTATAGTTATTTTTTAAAGTATTTTTATTAAAAAAAATAAATTAAAATAATATTTTTTATTTATTTTTTAAAATTTATTTTTAATATCACACATAAAAAAAACTTAATCTAAAACAAATTAAAAAATAAAATAAAAATTATTTCTTAAAAAACACTTCCCAAATGTCCATGGCAAATACTTCTTGATATTTAACAAATGTATAATCACAAGAATGCTTCAAAAATTAACGGCGGATGCTTGCATTGACCATATCAATGTGCTTCAGAGATTATGTCTATCTTACCCCCACAAAAAAAAAAAAATTAATCCAGGCGTGATATAAAAAATAAAAAATCTGGTGAGTGCCAGTTCGTCAAAGAGAGGGAAGTACCTAGGTGTTAGAGGTCTAGGCGCGGGGCGCGCCAACGAAGGCACATTGCCTAGAATTCGGCAGCGATGGACTGCGGCAGAAACGAATTCGGCAGGCAGCGTGCAAGGGTCTGTGCAAGTCTTT
>Ga0307517_10003794_pt1 | contig 23471 bp, 10 predicted proteins | sample 23_EM_MG_FD_194515 | JGI IMG/M metagenome (GOLD analysis project Ga0307517, IMG submission 194515) | Populus trichocarpa ectomycorrhiza microbial communities from riparian zone in the Pacific Northwest, United States - 23_EM | ecosystem: Host-associated > Plants > Roots > Unclassified | place...
TGTGTTTTTTTTTTCTTTTTTTTTGTTTTTTTTTATATTTTTTTTTTTTATCGTTTTTTTTTTTTTCTTTTAAATATTTATTTTTGTTTTTTTGTGTTATTTTTATTTTTTTTTTTTTTTTTTTTTGCATCAGCCCTAGCCTTTTCCACTTGTAAATAACGAAAAAGAAACGCCCCCTATTTCTTTTGGAAAAAAAAAAAAAAAACAGGGCTCGTGAGAAACACGCGAGAGTTGTTGGACAACAGCCAATAAAACCGGAACGGATTCTCACAACTTTTCTTACAGCGCAATTGGAAGCGAGAGTTTAGGCAGGCAGGCCGAGAAGAGAACCCCTAAATAACCTCTCTCTGCTGCTCTCTTCGTTTTCTCTCGCTCCCTTGCAAAAATGGATTCTCATAGACAACAGTCACTGATCCCTAGCTTCCTCTACTCCTCTTCTTCCTACGCTAAGACTCTCACCCTCTCTACGCTCCTCCACTCCGATCAACCTTCTCTTTCTCCGTCGTTAACCCCGGCTATGGGGAGGAAGAGCAGTGGCGGATTTGTGATCCCGGCTCCGAGTGAGCCTGGGAAAAGGATCGAGATGTACTCACCTGCTTTCTATGCTGCTTGTACTGTTGGTGGTATTCTTAGCTGTGGACTTACTCATACGACTGTTACTCCTCTTGACCTTGTCAAGTGTAATATGCAGGTGTCCTTTTTTACTAGATCTGTGCTTCTCTTGCGTCGTTTTTGCTCTGTTCTCTGTCGTTTTTAGTTCAGATCTATGTCGCTGTTTCTGTTGATGTAGCGATTTAGAGGTTTTTTCTGCTTGCTTTAAGTATTTTTTAGTGTTAGATCGTGTTCGTTTTAAAAGATTTTTGTGTTTTTAATTGGTTTATAAGAGATCAGATCTGTTTGACATTTCCAAATGTGCAGTTTCAATTTATATATTTTTGTGTTAGATTTGATCTGTTTTTGCTAGCTGAGGTATAAATAGAGTGACTGCTTGATTCATTTTGGTTGAGCATTTCACAGATTTTTATGTTTTTAGGGTTTCGTTGTTGTTATTGTGCTCTATCTGTTGTAGACTGTCATATGTTGGCCCATACTTTCCTTGTAATGCATTATATAGTGTTATGTATTAAGAGAATAAGGAAGCAATGAAAATTTAGGGTTTTATCTTTGCCCGTGGTTGATGTTTTCTTAAAATGTATTAAGAGAATAAGGAAGCAATGAAAATTTAGGGTTTTATCTTTGCCCGTGGTTGATGTTTTCTTAAACCACATATTGTCACAGCCATCAAATATGAGATGAATTGGTTAGCAATGTTTTGTTAAAATATTGAGGATATCGATTAATGTTTATATGATTGATTTTATAGATTGACCCTGCCAAGTACAAGAGCATCTCATCTGGTTTTGGAGTTCTACTCAAGGAGCAAGGAGTGAGAGGCTTCTTCAGGGGTTGGGTGCCTACCCTTCTTGGTTACAGTGCTCAGGGGGCCTGCAAATTTGGATTCTATGAGTTCTTTAAGAAGTACTACTCTGATCTTGCTGGGCCTGAGAATGCAGCCAAGTACAAGACCTTGATTTACCTTGCTGGTTCCGCGTCTGCTGAGGTGATTGCAGATATTGCTCTTTGCCCCTTTGAGGCGGTGAAGGTTCGAGTTCAAACTCAGCCTGGGTTTGCTAGAGGCTTGTCTGATGGAATGCCTAAGTTTGTGAAAGCTGAAGGTGCTCTTGGGTATGCTTTTAAGATGTCCATGATTTGTTTTGATGATTTATGTTAAGTTTTATATGTAACTAACTTTGTTGTTTACTTTAGGTTGTACAAAGGTATCGTTCCTCTCTGGGGTCGCCAGATACCATGTAAGTTCGACATCTTTACTTTTTAATAGTTATTTGATGCTCAGTAGGGCTAAGAAATTCAGATATTATTTTGCATGATTTCATCTGTTCAGTACATTTGATATTTTCAATTTTGTATTCTATTTTAATTTTTTTTGAACTCTCACTACGCAAGCATGCTATTTTTTAAGTGTTGGAGCTTTACAGCTTTTTAAGACACTATGTTTTTTTTAGCCTTTAAAGGACGTGTTTAGGTCATGGTTATATAATGATTCATCTTGTTTCTTGTTTGAAATGAGCATTTCGTGTTAAGTTATCATGTGCATGTAGAAGCATGATACATGCTTGTCCAAGTTATTCTTTGTTGGCAACATTTTGTTTGGAACTGTTTCATCCTGTATGTTTTAAAAGAGAGTAAAAAATTAGCTTTGTTCGTGTGCAAAAGTTGGGAATTTCGAGCTGATATTGTGAGGCATGCTGAAGTTTGTATCCAAGTTGACCATCTCAACAATTGCTGTAGCCTTGAACCAAAATGCTGGTCAAAAGAACTTGTATAATTATTTGACAGTGTGCATTGCATTTTTCATCTTTTGTCCATGCTTGTCCAAGTTATTCTTTGTTGGCAACATTTTGTTTGTAACTGTTTCATCCTGTATGTTTTAAAAGAGAGTAGAAAATTGGCTTTGTTTGTGTGCAAAAGTTTGGAATTTCGAGCTGATATTGTGAGGCATGCTGAAGTCTTTATCCAAGTTGACCATCTCAACAATTGCTGTGGCCTTGAACCAAAATGCTGGTCAAAAGAACTTGTATAATATTTGACAGTGTGCATTGCATTTTTCTTTTGTTCAAGTGTGTAGCTCACAAGAACTATGGTTTCTGGTCAAAAGAACTTGTATAATATTCATTGAGGTTTCTCTTTTTTTTCATGCTGCAATTTAAGTTTGTGGTTCATGGCTTTTCTTGCAAAAATTGCCTGGTCTGAGCTTTTGGTGGATGGCAACAGTTACACGGAGCTTTTGCTGTATTGAATGTTAATTTTGGCTTGTCATTGAGTTGCTGTTTATAGCATAGTTTGAGTTATTATTGGTCATATCAGTGGTACCTGTTGCTGACAATGCTACATTTTTTTTATTGTTTTCTTGCAGATACAATGATGAAGTTTGCATCTTTTGAGACTATTGTAGAGATGATCTACAAGTATTCCATCCCCGTGCCAAAGGACCAGTGCAGCAAGTCTCTGCAGCTTGGTGTTAGCTTTGCTGGTGGTTATGTTGCTGGTGTGTTTTGTGCTATTGTGTCACATCCCGCAGATAATCTTGTCTCTTTCCTGAACAATGCTAAAGGGGCAACTGTTGGTGATGTGAGTACATTCTCAGACAGTGAATTCCCTGAAAAACATTATTTTCCGCCCCTTGTTAACGATTTTGAAACTTTATTTATGTTTGGTTTTGCAGGCTGTGAAGAAGCTAGGTGTGTGGGGTCTGTTCACTCGTGGGCTGCCTCTCCGTATTGTCATGATTGGAACACTTACCGGAGCTCAGTGGGGAATCTATGATGCATTCAAAGTTTTTGTGGGATTGTAAGTATTTCCTATTAGTGGTAAAAGCTTCATTGTGACTTGATCTGGTGTTGCATTGCTAAAAAGGATTTGATGTGAATTTTCAGGCCTACTACTGGTGGTGCTGCCCCTGCTGCTGCCCCCGCAAAGGTATAAAGTTTCCGGAGTGGTTTGTATTGTTCTAATGGAACCTGGGAGATCATATAGGGATTAATAAATATAGGATCAGAGCTGCTTGAGTAAATCCGAAGAAGCCAACGGAGATTATTCTTTTACATTCAAGACTCATTGTCGATTTTTGTCATCTTGACTAATTATGGTTTTCCGGGGGATAGTTTTGTTCCCATCCTTCTCAGATCATGAAAACTTTTGCTAGTTAGATCATTTATGGAATTTCAGTTTGATATAAGGATCTCATCATCCCCTCGCCAGGACAACCAAAATAATGGACAGATAGGGAGATGATGTGTTTTGTCCTGTCCGAATTTCTTTTGAGTGCTTATGTGGGAACTTGCATGTTAGTGGCCATGTGAATGCATGGGATTCGTAGCCCCCTTTTCACGGCAGTCTTCGTTGTTATTGCATATATGTTTTTTTTTGGCTTTCCCTTTTCCTTTTTTACTTATCTTAATTAAATAAACTCATATGCATGGTATTTAGTTTTAGAATTCGTGAAATGCGATTAGAGAACAGAGTTTTATCATGCTGAGGCACCAATATGATAAAAACATTAGAGAATATGTGAAGAAATACCTTTTTATTTGTTTTGGTGTTTATCTTTAAGTTTTATCTATTTGAGTTGTATATTATAATTCTATTTCAATGCATGGTGCTAGCATATATCTTTGTGACGTGTGGTAAAAAAGAGTGAGTTACTGTATTAACTTGTAAATTTCTTTTAGTAATGCCTACACAAGAGAGAGTATTTAAATGTGATACATAATAAGGATTTATAATATTCTATTATTAACTATTTACTGGCATTATAAATAGTATCTCTCTTGAAAACTAATCAAGGGAGGAAAATACACAAACAATATCGTAATTCTCCGTGGTATATTCTGACGACTTCATATCTGCATCAACATGTTATTAATGGCTAGAGCTTTTGTTAGGTTTTTTTTCTTATATTATTAAAATTAGCATCTTTGTGTTAAGAAATCACATTGAAATAATAATCTCAAAGGTAGTAAACCCCCTTTATTATTAATTTTGCAACAGACTTTCAATCTCTTGCAGATACAAATTGGTTGCAAATACCAACAGCAAGAATTATCACAAAAATATTGAACTCGTTCCATAAAAAGAAAATAACATTTAATTCAGGGTATCTTATTAAAACATAAATTAAAAAAAAAAAACTCTAATACCATCCACTGTCTTCTTATTGTAGTCGATTTTTATTTCTTTTTGAATGAATAGATCACATAATAGAACATGCATTGGAAATTTCATCAGCAAAGTCTTGTGATGGGTGATAATTATAGGGCCCGTTACCATGAGCTTGGTCTTGGGCCGGGGGATAACTATAGGGCCCACTACCATCAGCAAGACCTTGGGGTGGGGGATCATTATAGGACCCACTACCATCAGCAAGACCTGGGGGTTGGGGATCATTATAGGACCCATTAAAATAAACATAGGGTGGGACGACATCTTTGCCAAAAGGAAAGTGTGGGCCATAGTCAAGCCCATAATCACACAGATATCTTGCAAGCTCGTGTTCTAAGTTCTGTTCACCCATGGGCTCAGTACTATTTCCCCCTCTATTGGATGGACCAGCTTCGGCATCATTATAGGGTCCACTACCATCAGCAAGACCTAGGGGTTGGGGATCGTTATAGGACCCATTAAAATAAGTATAGGGTTGGGGATCATTATAGAGCCCACTACCATCAGCAAGACCGAGGAGTCGGGGATCATTATAGGACCCATTAAAATAAGCATAGGGTTGGGGATCATTATAGAGCCCACTACCATCGGCAAGACCTTGGGGTTGGGGATCATTATAAGGCCCATTAAAATAAGCATTGGGTTGGGGATCATCATAGGGCCCATTAAAATTAGCTTCCTCTTTTGGCTTCTTTTCTTCTTCCTTCTTTTCCCCGTCACCTTGGAATATAACCTCAACCTTGACACCCTTTCTTATCTTAGCCAATCTTGCTTTCAAGGCTTCAGTGTCCACAGCGCCAGTGACAGCGACAAGGAACTTCTTTTTGTCTGTTAATCTCCCTTTAATCCCTGCCAAGTTTATTGATAAGAACAACCCACAGAAGAGAGTTGTTAAGAATCAAAAGAAGAGGCAATGTACAAATTCACTTTAGGATGATGATGTACCTTTGATACCGGAGAGAGCATCATTCACCTTACGCCAGCATCCTTCACAGTCGCAGAATCCACTCAACTTCAACGTCATCATCGTGGTAAGTCTTCCAAAGGAGGAGGGCAGGAGTTTGGTATTCTATAAACATTTAGTGTCAGATCATAACCATGTAGATTACCATTAAATCTCTTGATGAAAAGAATAACTAAATCCCCACGTAAATCAGCTCATTAGCTCAATAAGAATGTACCTTGTTTTTGGACAAATTTATTTTCTCCTGGATCTCTATGCCTCTTTGACAGGGCTAGTCAATAACCAGAAATCTAGAGATATATATATGTTATAACATTCCGTGCTGAAAAGGAATTTAGGGCTTACTGTTAAGAATAGGAAAGCTCCAAATAAGAAATAAACAGGAGAAGCTCGAGATAAGAAATATGCTATACCGTGAAAGTAGGAAAAAGAAATTAACTGTTCTTTAAATTAAGGTCGACTAGCCGGCTTTCTCAGCAGGCCAAAATAAGGCACAAGCCTGTCCGGCTAAGCCAGGCTCAGACCATACTTAGCTAAATAAACCAATACATGAAACACATGTGATCTTCATCATGTCATCATAATACATAGACAAGGAGCATCTTCCAATTACCACATACACAATGAACTCTAGTACCAACCTCAAAATATAGGTGTTAAAATACAGATTTGTAGGTCATTACATTTCCCTTCAAGCATTGTACCCTCGTAATCCATGAGAACTCCACAGGAATCCGCATGCTCAGATTATAAATAAACCAAAGAATTGAGATATCAACGCTAATATACAGTGTCATCATTCCCGTCCATTTATTGATATCAAAAGGAATCCTAGGACTTGGAGTTTGCCACACACAAGAAATTGGAACCTGTGAGGTCAAACAAGATTGATTGTGAAGGACGGGTAAGGATAAGTATCAGCTTCGCCTCCCAAACCGAAGATCCCTCCTCCCATTTCATCTTCAGATTTCCAGTGCGTGCTGCATTAGAACAATCAAAGTACCATGCCGGGAGAGAATTTTAGAAGACAACAATACAAATGTGTGCAAAATTCCATGATACAAGCAATAAAAAAGTCAAAGAAAACATAATTTATAAGTTTTGATTCACTTGTTCACAATTTTTTTTTCCCTTTTCTTTTAAAGAATTATGAAAAGCTTAAAATCTGTTCAGATTTTAAAAAACAAGGTTGCTACAACATTGGAGAATTTCATCTACTTCTCAAAGATAAAAGAGCACAAAATCCAGAGCTCTCTAGAAGAAAGCACTACAGACAATTTCTGAACTATTTCTTACCACTGCTCAAAATATTATGGACGCACATAAGCCCTCCAAATTTTTCATGACCATCCAGAGAAATATGATTTATTCCCACCAGAACCATAAAGCTGTGTGCATAAAAAGCCTCTTGAAAAAAGAAAAAAGAGAGAGGTGAAAACAGCCTCGATATCTTTTGTGCAAACAAGGTGATGCTGTCCAAGCTTGCAATCGATTAATTTGGCGTTGAGGTTGAACCACTGTTTCACCATTTTTTGTGTTTTTTTATCGTTTTGATGTGTTGATATCAAAAATAATTTTTTTTTAAAAAAAAACATTATTTTGATGCATTTCCAAGTGAAAAACATTTTGAAATGCAATTCTTATCATACTCTCAAACAGACAATAAAACATCAACCAGTAGCTTTTGGCATTCTTCAAAGTGGTTCATCCAGTTATGTAATTATATCTAAAGGGTATGCAAACTTGCCTGTTTGAATTGTCACAAAATCCTTCAAGGATTGAACGTACTTTCTTCTCGCTTTTCGTAGTAGGAGATAAAACACAAGCCTGAAACGGTCCCAAAAGCCAATGCTTGGTGAAAAAAATGATTCATAGGAAAAACATGGAAAAACATAAGATGAATATTCACCAAAAATGATGGGGGCAATCCATATCTGAGAATGCTCTCTGCAAAGACACGAACAGCACAAAAATGCATCCAAGAGCTGAAAACCTGCAGGTCATAAACTTGTTTAGTTAACAAGGGAACTAGCAGCGCAGCCAAAGCCAAAGAAAAAAAGAGAAAAATAAAGGAACAGTTCAACATTTTTTTTAGCAAGAAACAGTATTCAATATAGATACAAACAACAAAAAATACAAGAGTACTTAAGGAAGCGTATGTCTGAAAAGTATTAACAAAGACTTCGGCATTTCTGAAAATCATTTAGACCCTGAGGCACATAGGCTCGTTCAGTTGGGTGGGAAGAAGGGTTTTAGAGTCAGTAGACTCCAACCATGTCAAAATAAAAGAAACTGCTCTGTGCAGGAAAAAAAAAATCATGGAATCGAATTCCAAAGCAATCAAGACATGAAATTGTCCGTCAATCAACAAGCAAATCACCAGACCAGCAGATACACATCTCAACTAGTTGAATGTTAGCATGTGATCATCTGCTTCCATCACGGAAGCCAGGCAGGAGCTTTAGAGACAGACCAATATATTTTCCAGGGTAATTTTTATGCTTAGCTAAGTAACCCTATGGAATGTAAAATACATTGTGCAGATGAGTATCCTAGGCCCTGACAAAGAGTTGATGAGTATTTCATTCCAGTTTGAAATACAAGAAAGGCTAATTTGAGCACTCGGTTCTCTCTCTTTTTCTAGGCCCTCTTATTCTTTCTCCTTTCCTCCTTCACCTCCACCACCTACTTCCTCTCTTCCTCACTAAAATTCTACATGACAGTATCTCATGTACATTTACAAACCGCCACCAAACTTCTCAGCTTTTGGCTTTATTTGCAACATCAGACTCGTCAATCCCTGTAACTTCAAAAACCTAATTAATTCCTGCCCAATTAATTCCACAAAGTCCTACTTCCATACTACGGTTCTTTAAGTTGCATGTCAAGGTTTTCCAGAAATTGAACATGCAATTCCAGCTATCAAGCAGCCATCCTATCTCTCAATCATCAACACAACCGACCTCAACGTCAAACTACAAATCCAAAAACTTTAAGTTCTGGTTATCTAATCCTATAATTAGAAATCTTGTCAAACCCCACTCAACGACAAAAACATAAAGGCTGATTAATCCAAATCTGACCTGCATTATATTGCCCCAAAAGTAGGAAAAAGGAAAGGAAGGGAAGAAAATTACCTCTCCATAACTAGTATAGCACCACTGCAAAAGAGAACTTCTCAAACTTTCTTGGTCCTGCACCAGTCTTTCTAACTCTTGCTTCCTGCTCTCTTGTGCTTCTGGACTATATTCAAAATCGCGAATCTAAATCACACGAGAGACAGAAACATAATGCATTAGAGATTCTAGACCAAGTCAAATATTAAAAACTCGAATATTTTCTATATCTATAAAGCACAAGATTGAGTTACTCCTAGAACCATTTGAGTAAAAGCTCGAGTAAGTCAAACTGGGTACTACTCACTTGGAACCCTTTTTCACGGGCATTTGTTCTAAAATTGTCTGCCACGCGCTTAAATAGTGTTACTGTGTAAAGAGCATATTCATTATCTTCATGTAACTTCTTGGAGGACCTGGGAACCTGAAAGACACAAGATGGATAAATCAAGCTGGAATTGAGAAGTGGCAAGAAAAATATAAGCATGGCATGCTTGAATCCATCAGTTCACGTGAGCCTAAGTGAACAGCTCTCCCAGGCAACAATCCATATCACTGTTAGAGACGATAGCCATCCAAGCTGGAGCCACTGATTGAAGCATTTATATATAAAGAAACACATCTTACCACATAGTCAGTCAATGTTTCATAGCTTGCCAACCAGTCCTTCTGTGAATACTTGGGAACAATTGCGGGGAGGGTTATGAGGTGTTCAGAGATAATAATGTCCTCTGTTTTCACCAAATCCGAAAGATCACGAACAGCTAAGCTGAAACCGATAAAGGAGGGTCATGCCAGAAATAAGAGATGTAAATGATAGATCAAAACTCAGGATATGAATACCTTCCACTCTGCTTCCGATTGATAGCATTGAGCTGGCTACGTACATTATTATACTCAGCAACACGAACCTAACAGAAAGGACAGGGCTTAAAAGTTCAAATTCCCAACTGAATATGCTACTAGAGCTATAGTCAGGTTTAATATTTAGGCCTGGGTTATGAAATACCCAAGTTTTTCATCAATTAATATTAAGGAACGCTAAAAATTGCAACTAGGCTGGCAGTGTGTCGTACTTTTGTACAAGTCAATAAATGCATCTAACAGTGGCATATAATAGTAGCATAAAAAATGCAAGAGCATAAAACACACGTATGAATGAGCTTAAAAGCCTTTGAGGTCTTTTCAACTAGGTTAGATATTGAAATTCAGCTCGTGACATGGTGATTTGCTAAATGTTATCTACCATAAGAAATGTGGTGTGTTACTCATGGTATTTCTCCTATGATTACATAAAAAACAAATCAATTGACAATCAACTGTTCCATTATCCAAAAAACAATAATCACCTTGAGGTCATCCTCAATCTTCGCCACTTGACTATGGATACTATCCACAATCTCTTTTAGAGGAGACATTGTTGGGTATTTTGCTTCATCCCAAACAAACCTAAAATCACAAATCCAAAACACAATCTGAGAAAATCACTACTAACCCCAAAACCCAAATCCCAAATTCACATCAAAATTTCAATGGACTGCAAAACTAACCTGGTTAGGTAAGAGTCAACTGGCACACCATCAACTGTCAAAGCATTGCTCTCCACACCTGATACCCTCTCAAATTCCTCAATCTGTCTCCTGGTCTTGTGTGACACTCCTTCTATAAAGTTACTCGACTGCACATTCAATTCAATAAACCAAAAATTCCAAAAAACCAAAGCATGCACTATTAAAACATTCAGCAGTAAAAGAAAATGAAAAGGAAAAAGAAAAATCAAATCATTCATAACAACCCCTCGATCAAAAAAAAATTAAAGTAACATTAAAAATTCAAGCATTTAAATTATCAAAATGTGTAAAATTACGATTTCATCATCATCATGATCAAGTCAAACTGCTAAATTACAGAAATCTTGATTTCACATTTCCATAAATTGCCAAAAATCCCAACATTTAAACTACCAGAGAGTTAAATTTCACATTTCCACAATGATTATCATTAAATTGAGACACAAACAGACATCATAAATCAGAAATATAGAGAATTAAAAAGAAAGAAAAAATTACCTTGACGAGATCATCACTAAGGGCAAGGAGTAAATCGAGGGTTCCAACACGAAGATTAGGGATATTAAACTGCGAAACGGAAAGGAAATAACAGAAAATTAAGGTTAAAGTAAACAGATCAGATGAAGAAGAAAGAGAAAGAAAGAAACCCTGTAGAGAGGTGTATCAAAAGAGTGCTTTGAGATTTGTTCTTGCAAACGGTTCCACACAGAAGAAGCTGAGTTTTCAACCGGAAGAGAAACTACCCAGTATCTACTCGTCATTTCCTTTTTGTTTTTTACTCAGATGTTTTCGATTTTGATTAGAGAGAGAAATAGGGGTTTTGTTCGTAGCTAGAGAGAGAACAGAGGGAGAGATCAGAGTTGCATTGATGTTCTTCTTCTTCTTCTTCTTCTTCTTCTTCTTCTGTTTCAATTTCGGTGGAGCCTTCCTGGCGGTGTAAGGATGATTGCTGACCAGTAAAATTAGGCCATGTTTTACTTGATAAAATAATACATAAAAGATTAAATAATTTCTACTATAATAAGCATTGTTACCATTTCGATCTTAGCCCGGGTTAATTAAAAAAAGATTATTGGGTAAACCTGTATTCATTATTTTTAATTAAATTAATGTTATTTTTTTTTTTTTTTTTTTTTTTTTTTGACTTGGATGGGTTTTTATTGGTCACATGGATTACAAAACAATATACCAAATCACCCGAATTTAACCTTGTTTTTTTATTAACCCGTCAAATTAGAACAAGATTCTTCTTTTATTTATTTAACCAGCAATGTCATGTAATTTGTCCATGAAGATTGTTGAATTATTTATTTAGCCTATTGGATCACACTAAGCTGTGTTTGTTGTATAAAAAAAAAATTATTGTAACAAAGTTTCAATGAATTTTTTGGTATTATTATTAAATATAACCCATGAGTAAACCTTTAAATCTCTCAATTTTATTTCTTTATTAGCTTGGATTTTAAATTACAATATATAAAAAATGTTTTAATATAATCTAGTCGACTTTATGGGTCTAAAGACAACCTCAATAACAGGTAAAAATATAATTTGATTTTAAAAAAAATCAAGATAATATTTTTTTTAATATTAAAATAACAACATATTGTATTAACTTAGACCATGTGATTAAACCGTCAAATTAATGACCCGGATCATGGACTTCAGTAGGTTTAATAACTTTGTTTTAAGTTATTTTTTACTTAATTATATAATAATAAAAAAATATTTGTAAAATCGAGTGCTAACTAAATATCATAATATTTGTTTGAAATTATAATATCCTTATAAAAAATAAATTATAAAGATTAATTTAAAATTAATTAATTGTTTAAAGATAAAATTAAAAAAAACAATAACAAAATTAAAAGAAAAATATATATACTTAATTCACTTTTGATATGAATGGAGCAAGCAAGAGATTTCACCTCAAATCTTTTAATGTTTAGTAATAGTAACTAGTTTATACGCACACTACTCCACATGTTAAATCAAGGTTTTTTTTTTAATATAACAAAAAAATATTCAAATTGTTGAGAATTATTTAGTATTTTTATTAAATTTGATTAATTTTATCAACCTTAAAAACTCGTGGTATAACTTATTATCTAACTTGAGTTTAAAATTAAATTACGTAAAAGTTGATCTAATATAACCTTACTAATTTGACCAGTCCAAAAGCATCCTTTCCAATCGATAAAAAAAATCTAAGGAAGAAATTGAGAAAAAAATGATAAAATTAATATAAAAATAGCTCTTTGTCCAACTTTTTGCTTAGCCTGAGTTTAAAAATAAACTGCGTGAGAGTTGTCTTGACATGATTCGATCGGCTTGACCGGTTCAAAATGGATTTGATCGACCAGTAAAACAAATATGAAGATGAAATTAAAAAAATAAAAAAATTAATAAAAAAAATAAATCGTCTGACTCTTTAATTAGCCGGGGTACTACGAATAAGATAGAAATAAATTATCAATTTCACATTTGAGGTGGGAATTAAAAATATATAATATAGTGTGTAAGATGATTTGATTATTGATGAAAAATATAGAAATTTAAGTGAAGTGGGAAAACAGATTATAATAAATGAAGCCAGATTCGAATTAGAAAACAGTCAGAAAAAACAATTAGTTGATTAAGGATCTAGCAAGGGTTGAGGGGGAAATTTACATTGATCAGTAATATTGTTTCTTTGTTCTTTGCAATATATATATTTCAAACTTATATAATAAACATAACCTAAATGACAGATAACTTGCTAGCCTGGTAAAAAAATTAAAGAACTTAAGAGAGGAAAAAAAACAGAATTAGGGGGAAAAAATAAACCAAGATTTCTCACTGATTTCCGAACATTAATCATTCTTTCTTTTTCTTTCTTTTTCAAAATCAGAATTGAAGAACAAAGCACAAATTGAATTCGAATTTTCTTTCGGGCTACTGAACAAGAAGGTTAGCCCTCCCCGAAGCTCGAGCTGTTTCCCTCTACTCCATCAGCAGTAACAGTGTGTGACATCCCTCCTCTACTCTGTGTAACAGCAGTAACATTAATGGTGTAACATCCCCCCTCCACTCTGTGCATCAGCAGTGACAGTAGGTATCCTATAGCGGCAAAGGGGGCAGATATCCCTCGTTTTGAACCACCGGCTAATGCAATCTCTGTGGTAAACATGAGAACAAGGCATCTGAGCAGCTTTGCCAAACTTCAACTCTTCCTTGCACACCACACATTCTCCATATGATTTAGACGTAATATTCCCTTCTTTTACTGCTTTCATCTCCAATCCTTCAGTACAAGCTCCGCCATAATGATTCCGATGTTTCAGACGTTGCACTGCTTCCTCCATCGCCTTTAAATTCTCTTCGCACGCAATACGTTCATCGTAGACGTCTTCTCGATCTACAATAGCCTCAACATCAACCACAACATAAACAGCACTCCCATCTCTACCACCCCTTGTAATCAAGCGACGCTTTTCTGATACAATCGCCGCTATTATCTCTTTATGTTTGGTTTTTGGGATCCCCATGTACGCCAAAGCCTCCACCGATTTCTTACAAAGAAAACTATTTGCTTCATCAGAACAAGGAGCTTCAACAGTCCTACTCGTGCCCATCTTTCGGACTTCTGGAAGATATATCTTGTAATGCGAATCCGATCCGACACCGGGCGCTAGCATGTAACGGCGGAGAACATTCACAAGATTGAACTCAACTATTGCTGACGGCATGTTATTGTTGTAGCCAAATTCGGTCGTCGTTCTCTGATAAGACAGAGAAACGATGCGTCTGCAAACTTGCAGCAGTTCTGGATGAAACTTACTTCTACTATCATCAACAAATTCCCCTCTTAGACAGAATTTGTAGCGAGTAGGAATCGACATGACGATCTGTGCTATACAAGAAAATAATAAGATTCTTGTTTTATGACTATTCCTAGTCTCTCTTCAATTATTAATTTATAGATAGACCCTGCCGCTGCTTGTGGCTGAACTACCCGTAACCAAAGCGGATTGCTTAGCGGCAACTTTACGCAGTCGAATTAGTTTTACCTCTGCTCTATTTTTTATGGAATGTTTTCCTTATATAATTACTTGCTAATTAACGCCCTTTCTTGTTTAGTCTTTTCTCCCTTCTGGTGTAGGATTTTTATTTTATTGTTTCTTTAATGATTTGATAACTATCGCAAGTATTTATTCACGTATTAACTAATTATAGAAACATTATTACTGGTCTTATAAATCCACTGGATCAATATATATAATGAATATATTCTTAAAACAACTTAAAAAAAATCCTTGATTTTAATGAATATAGTAAAAAACAAATACCCTTTAAAGTGGAATCAAAATAAATAAATAAATAAATAACATGCACAATCTGATTATATAGTTCCTCTCTTCTCCTTATATTTATCTATTATTATTTAGAAGCAAGTATGAGTAGTCATCAAATTTCTCCAAATTAAAAAACTGAAAAACATGAGTCATTCACATTAATTCAAGACACATATTATATGTTATTTTAGATTAGGGCAGTGAAATAATTATTCTGGCTTGGCTTTGACAAACAAAAACATTGAACTGATCATTATGGGTAAAAGGTATTGGATTCATTAATCATTACCATAATAATTGAAGGTAAATAAATCTTCTCATATTTTTTTCATAGTAAACTGATTTAATAACTCTTAAAAACAAAATAATTTAAATTATCGTCCAAAAACGTTTTAGTCTTCTCGCCTTTTCAATACAATAATATGATTTAATTACTTTTAAAAACAAAAATTACTAAACTTGCTTTCAAGGGTATTTTTGTATTTTTCATTCATTTTTTGTTATAATAAAGTTGATTGAGGGGAAATTTAGTAATTTTATAAATATAAAATATTAATTAAAAAATAACTAACATATGCCATGTATGCGTCAACAAATAGGTTGTTGCTCCTGTCGTTTATGGATGATGCGAGGGGAGTCTTACGACGACCAAATAATATCTTTCAAGGAGGAGTTCAAATCATTTCGATAGCCCCTCTATTCCTGGACAGCACATGTGGCCAACAAACCTCTAATTTTACACCTACAACCTTTTCTCTTTTGTTTCCCTTTTTTTTTTCTCTCCTCATTGATTTTCACGTATGATCCTTCAAAGTTTCAAAGCAGTCTTTCAATTTGTTTCCCCTTAATATTTGATTCATGTTCTTTTGATTACTATTTATTTCAAAAATAATTTATAAAATTTAATTTTTTTTTCAATTTCATCCTCATTTAATTTTTTTATTTGTCAAATTTAGTCCCTATTATTTTGATTGCTATTTATTTTATTTGAGTTGAATTTGTTTTTTACGATTTCATCCAACTTTAGTTTTCCCCTACTAAATTTGGTCTTAATTTTTTTTATTGCTATTTTTTTACTTTGATAATTTTTAAAAATTAATATTTTTTTTTCAATTTCATCATTCAACATTAAATTGATTGAGAATTGAGTTTATTGATTGACTCCAAGTTAAGGATTTCACGGGTTACAGATTTGAGAAATTAACTTAAGATTTAAGAGATTCGTCTGGATTTGCTTGTTTTTTTTAAAACTCATGTTTTTTTAGTTTTATCATTTGATATGTATTTAATTAGAGATTGAGTTCCTTTAATTTTTTATATTTTCTTTTTATAAGATTTTTTTACTAATTTTTTAAAATAATCTGGATTATCTCGGGTCTTTTTTTTGTTTTTTTTTTTGTTAAATTTATCTTTTTTGAAATGATTTTTTTCTTGAATTAAGTTAAATTAATTGATTAAATATAAACATGAAAACAACTTTTTAATTTAGCCAATATTTAGAATTTCAAGGATTGCAAGTTTAAAAGATTAACATAAATTTGATTTTCTTAAGTTAATATTTTTTTAGTTTTATTTTTTAATATTTATTTAATTAAATATTTGACTTCATTATTGGATATAGTTGTATTGTTTTTTCAAGAGTCTTAGATTTTTTTTTTTTTTTTAAAAAAAAAAAACACTGCATCACCTGATCACGAGACATCCATCTAGTCATGTTTAAATTGGTAATGAACAATAAAACATCTACAAGGCTACAAATTTAACTTATTCTTGTTGTTCTTCAGCAATAACTTATCATATATTGATAATTCCAGAGAGAAAGCACATCAATCCAACAGAAGCAAACATTGGACCTGTCATCTTCTAGACTGCCTACTCTTATTTATTAATTTTATGTACACATACAGGCAAAAGCACACTGATTTGTACAAGATTAAGTCACTCTTCATTTCAGGTAAAGCTCTGTTGTTTAACAAAATGCACTGCTATCTTTATAAGAAACCTAATAGAAGTCATCCAGAGACATGTTCTCAACAGAACCGAAGCTCTCCAGATGCCCGATCCTTGAGAAATTAGTCATTGATCCACCCAAAAAATCAAGGGGTGAGTAATTTGAGAAGGTAGTGGTATCGTAGATAAACGACAAGCCTGTATTGTCAACCACAGGATAATTCACATAAAAGGAGCTGAATTTGTTAACTTCATAATCATGAAGAACAGTGTCATTGACTGCATTTCTAGCTATATCACTATATACATTTTGATCCGAGGCCTTTTTAGCTTGGATGACCTGAGAAAACATCAAGAACATGTAGCTATTAGCATTTAAGAATTGGTAAGATACTTTCTAATGGGAAACCTCACCATCAATCTACAGGTTTAGAATAGCAGCATACATAATTCTGACTTTGACTGTCTTGGTATACCATAATAAAGTCTCCAAGCTGTAATCCATGAGCGTTAACAAAGTCCCCTGCAAAAAATCGATACAAGTTCGGTGATTTGTATACATTTATTGTTTATGGAAGAAAAAATTGGAAGGAGAACTTTACAAGGTAATCGAGGTTTTACCTGTGTTTTCGAGTACATACATTCGGCTATTGTTATTAGGCCAGTACCTGCTTACGAAAGAAAAGAAAAATGTATGAGATCAGCAGCTGTATCTTGATGAAGTTCCTATTTGAAGCTGCAAGCAACCAACCAATTCCACCTTCCATCGGAATTGATGACTTTTTGGCAGTCTTGCAGATTTAAATTCGAAAACTTTTCGAAGTAATTAAATGTGCCGTCTAAAGGTTAATCCTAACAAAAATATTATTCCGTTTCCCTTGATGTACACCATTCGCTATTGATATGTAATTTCTGCCATCAAAAGGAAAGGGGAGCTTGCACCTGTACTTGAAGCTCCAAACATGTAGACCGTCCAAGTCATCCATGCTGATAAATATCCCTTCCTTGGACTCCAGAAAAGGGAGGTGTACCTCCGCTGCTTTCTGAAATATTGAGCCATCAAAATACATGTAAAGTTCAATTAGGAAAAGAAGTTTGAGATTAAATTGTTGCACCATGATGATGCATTGACAAGGAAACGACATTGTCCAAAATATATGAATCTCAACGAAAGAGAAATACAAAATACAGTATTAATTAGACCTTTGGGAGTATCATTCTCCTCAGAGAGCTTACATCACTGTTCTGAAGTTCCTTTTGGAAAAGGAATCTAAGTCTCCTTGGATCAATGACCTATGGCATAAGATCATTTGGAGTCGTCGATCAACTAATAATCTCGAAAAACTTATCAAATCATGAATTAAGAGGCAACTTATAAGTGATACAATGTGGTCAAATTTTCTAATCAATATCAAGCATTTAGCAACAACGATTTGTCCAATATGTGACGAGCTCAAACCAAAGCAAGAACAATAAAGGAAATACATGTGTCTTGCAAATCACAAAAGAAAAAATTGCAAATTAAAATTGGAAGCTGGTAGAAACAGATTTCAATTTCCAAATTTCGATTGAATTTCTCCCATAACAAACCGCAGACAAGCAGTTAACTTGCAAGGTAATGAAGAACATAATCATTAAATTCTATGTGTTCTGGAATAAGTGAAACAGATCAGTTCTGAGAGTTCAGTCAAAGCTGTCCGATGCAAAATCCCCCAAATCATGGCATTTGCTCTGCTTCTAAAGTAGATACATAAAGCAGCTCTTCGAAGTTAATTGGTTACATACCAGTCAAAGTTTTTCTATGCTCTGCATGAACTCATGTCTTTGAGAAACAATTAATTGGGATACATAAATACTCTTATTGAACAATTGATCTTTCCCTTTCAACAAAGAAAATCTTACCTAATTGTTCTAGCTAGATCACAGTCAAACAAAATGAGTCCAAAAACAATATTTAAAATTTAATTAAATTACTAAACGAAGAGAAACTTACCACTAGCAAAATCTTACCTCTCAGATTACCTTGAGCAAGACAACATCAAGTTGTCCAAATAAGCAGAAGTAGCTAGTAAGGAAATCCAAGACAATTAATGATATAATGACATAATAATTAAAGCTATTTATGAAAAGGAAAAGTTTCTCACACGTGCGGGGAGGGAAGAAGGGTCTTGAAGAGGAAGAGAGAAGGCAGGCACGTGCAAGTGAGTGGTGGCAGAGCAGGAAGCATTAGCAGCAAAAGAGAGAAGGTGATTGATAGTAGAAGATGATCTCCTCTGTCTGGGCATCCTTTTCTTCCTTTTAATCTCAAAACCCACCATAGAACCAACAAGGTGGTCACGGGTCGACCCGCGTATAACAAGATCTGAACCCCCTTCAATATTGGGACTCTGCTTATTGTCCCCCTCCACAGTGACACCTTCTCCACCTGCCATCCAAGAACAGGCCTCGGTTTTCTCATGAACCACATCCTGGTGCATCATGATTAGCTACTAAGGGTTTTCTTCTTTTGGTTTCTACTTTTCTTGATAAAAAAGCAAAGAGTGCTAGTAGCTACTGATTAGTGAGTGCGCGCGCGCTTTAACTGGATTTCAGTGAGAGAGACTGGCCGTCTCTCTCTGTGTGGCTTGGCAGATCGAGACTACCGGTGATCGACGCTCGGCAATCACGAAATGGGGGGTTTTCTTGACTTTCTTGTATGCTGTGGGTGGTCAAAGGGATCATCAAGAAAACAGTAAAGCTGGTTCTGTTTCTATTTTTAGCAAAAAGGGTTCTTGTAATGATTTCACTGCCTGGTTTTTATGCCATTTGTGTTTCTTTCATTCATGCTTCCTCTCAGATCTTTTGCTCCCATCACCCATCTTTAGTATTTTTAATCTCCAACACATTGCAACAATAATTACAAGTGGCATGGGGTTGTGAGATTGGCTGCAGAACAAGGTAGAGTTAGGGTTTAGTCTTTACATTGAGGTGGTTATAGAGACAAATGTGCAATGTGGATTCATGGCCAGTTTTTAGGGATCTTTTAGTGTTACACTGTCTATCAATACAATGGTCTTGTACTCTTGTTGAAGATGTATAGCTAACTAGGGTTAGGATACTTTGGTTGGTAGCTAGCTAGTTAGGGTTAACATTGAGAAAAGAGAGAGTAGTGGAGTATGGAGGGTGGAAAAGAATAAAAACTGGATGAAGAGGGGGTGTGGGTGGTGGTGGTGGCGGCGGCAACGGAGCGGCCAAGAAAAGGTTGACGAATGGAGGGCGGAGAGGGAACAGGTGTTGCAAAAGTTCTGATTACTGTGTTGAGAAATCAATGGTGTTTTTGGGATTCATTGGGCTCAGTCTTTCTATGTACCCAAAAACAACACTCTCTTCTCTCTAGTGGTTTTCATGAGTTTGAATAGAGAAATAGGAACTAACCACTGTCATAGGTGTCCTGGCTTGATTGCGCGCCAATTCCAGGGTTTTTTTTTTACTTTTTAGAGCTAGTGGGTCTATATATATATATATACACTCGTACGTACCAGAAACCACGTACGGTGTGGGTATATTTATTTGCTTTTAATGAGTTTTTAGCAATTAAATTCCTTTTGAAATTTATAGCAGTACCGTTAAGAGCATTCAAAGCCCAGGAGAATGTTTGTTATGGTTTTAAAAAAATTTATTTTTTATTTTAAATTAATATATTTTTTAATATTTTATATTATTTTAATGTGCTGATATAAAAAAAATAATTTTTTTTAAATAAAAAAATATTATTTTAATATATTTTTAAATAAAAAACATTTAAAAAAATAACATTTACCACCCAAACAATTTCTAAACTCAATTTTAAAAGTTCCAAAGAACTCATGGCTCTTCTAAACAATTATGTGTTTGGAAACAAGCCACGCTCTTAAAAATTTTGAATTTTATATTTTTATTTGAAATAATTTTTTTTATGTTTTTATATCGTTTTGATATGTTAATATTAAAAATAATTTTTAAAAATAAAAAAATTTTATTTTAATATATTTCTAAGTAAAAAATATTTTAAAACCGTCACCACTACTATAATCTCAAACAGACTTGAAATAATACAAGAAATCTTAAAAAAACATGAAAAATTATTAAATAATTCTAAACTAAATAAAAAATTTAAATTAACAAAAAAAAATATAACTAATTCCAAAAATTAATTATGTGATCTAATCCGAGCGCTTTACTAATATTAGATGGTTATAAAAAGTATAACAGTATAGAAAACAAGAATTCTACGATTTCTTAAAAGAAAATGAGTCCACTCCGATGAAAGATTGTACCCGAAACTTGAAGGCTACACGTTTAATCAGAATCTGCTGTGATCTGTGAGATTTGATCAAATTAAATGCCATTACTTTCCAATCTAATGAGGTTACAGCTCACACAAGTGGCAATTATATCGCCCTTTTAATTTGAAGTCAATATCTCCATTCTCTCTCTCTTCTTTTTAGATAGTAGTTTAGGATGTAAACTAGAATTTTAAAAAAATAAAAAAAAAAGTAAGTAAAATTATGTGTTCAAATTAAGCCCACGTAGTTGGATTTTGAATTATTACAAATAAAAAATTAAAATAATTCAATAAACGCAAGGAACACAATCACGCTGCAACACTTTTTCAAGGTTATTAAGGGTGTTTTGAAGAGTTGTAATGGTTGTTTTTTAAAGTTTTTTTTATTTAGAAATGTATTTAAAATATATTTTTTATTTAAAAAAAATTATTTTTGATATTAACATATTAAAATGATCTAAAAATATCAAAAAAAATAATTTAAAGCAAAGAGAAAAATAAAAAAATTTAATTTTTTTTAAAAGTTTTTTTAAAACGCAAAAACAAATAGGCTCTAAAATACGACAATAACTCTATCACATTTTTTTTTATAAATTTAAATTTAACGAGCTTAAAATAATTTCTAAAATGCTAAAATTCTCTTTCATAAACATGTGGGATTTGGTAGCTGTCTAGACCCATGCTGGACATGCTGTCTAACCAAGAAAAACAAGCTCAAGTTGATGTCTGGGCCTATAATAGGTGTGACACCTAGCTAGGATGCTGGGCGCCAGGCCAGCACTCCCGCATATTTGAGCCTATTTTTTGCTCTTATTAGGCTCAGACAACTTGTCTGAGCATAATACTCTTTTTGAAATTTTTTCAGAACCCCATGTGGATTTCTCGATAATATTTTAGGACTTAACACGAGTTTCTCAATATTTTATATTGATTCAATACATACTATTTTGAGTGGAATACAACTCAAAATATTATAAGGATAAAATTACACTTCATGTCTTTCTTTTTATAAAAAGACAAGACTCATGGACAATAAATACCAAATGAATTCTCCAAATTCAACATTCAAAATCTCTTCATTATCAATATTTTTAGCATATATATTTTTATAGCATATCTCTTGAAAATATCATTGCACTTTCTCTTTATATAAAGTTATTGATTTAAACATTTGAGAATCTTTATATTCATCAAGGGAGGTGGCTCTTTACTTCAGCTTATCAGATACCAGCTACTAGCCATCTAAGTTTCCACATCAAACTACTAGCCACTTTAACTAAAAAATTAAATAAAATTACAAGAACTAAGTAATTAACTATTTATCTAATGCATAATTAAATTTTATTTCTAAACCAATTGGATTTTATTTTCAGGAAAATCATCATTATCAAGTCTAGGCACACAATCTACCCGGTAGTGATCGTGTGAAAGTGAAAAGATAAAAAAAATTAAAAATAGAAATGCAAAATTCTACAGTGGTTTGGTACTAAACTATTACTCCACTTTCAATTTAAGAGTCGAGAATGGTGTTGAATTTGATTGATATTTTAATTACTCAGTTTTGTAATAAATTTATAGTAACATTAAAAGTAAAACAATAGCTTATATTTTTTAATTATTTTTTAAAATTTTAATTTATTTTTAGTTAAATAAACTAAAACATATATAATTTTTTTAAAAATGATGTAAGTGAATTGAAGTTAACCGAGGGCTAATAATGATATTATATAAATTATAAACATATAAATATATCTATAAAACTCGACCCTATCCAGTAATTCACCGGTACAAAACCTACTCAAGTCAAGTTCTTGAATTGAATTTTTTTTTATTGACTAAAACAACTTTGTATCATTTAAAGAAAAATCAAACCTATTAAAAAAACAAAAAGAAAATAAAAAATATATATTCTTTGAGGGATCCAAGGATTAGCTATTTTCCCCAGTGAATGAGCTGCTGCATTTCCATTTCTCTTCACATGTGATTTCTTTGTTTTTCTAAGAAAATTATATATATAATGGGATGATTAATTCAATTCATATATGTACTTTTTTTTATAATTCAATTATAAAGTGGAAATAATAATTGATATAATACAAAATAAAAAATGATCCACTTTCTATTTCATTCTCAAATACATGTAATTAAGAAGATGGAAACAATTTGTTAGAAAGACTAACTAATGACAAGAAATAAATTAGCTAGCACTAATTAATTTGCATTATCGAATAAACGATGTTCCTCCAGCTTCCCATCTTCCCTGAGATAAAATGCGCCCTCATCTTTTAGGCTCCAACTGCAGATATCGGTGCATCCTAACTTCGTAGCAAATGCCCAGAAGACTCCATGATATCTATCGTTAAGCTGGGCATAACACCAGACTAGCGGGAACATAATATCAACGACTTCGAATGCTATGCTTTCCTTAGGTCTTAATGCGTGCAATCCCTGGTC
>Ga0307517_10003795_pt1 | contig 23470 bp, 32 predicted proteins | sample 23_EM_MG_FD_194515 | JGI IMG/M metagenome (GOLD analysis project Ga0307517, IMG submission 194515) | Populus trichocarpa ectomycorrhiza microbial communities from riparian zone in the Pacific Northwest, United States - 23_EM | ecosystem: Host-associated > Plants > Roots > Unclassified | place...
ACTAACAGAAGAAGAGGGGATATATCGTCGAGGCCCCCCTGTTTTTCAGTTTGCATCGGAAAATTTGGCTTTGTTTGTCCCACCTTTCAGCCCTTAATGAATGATTGCTCGCTTCGCTCGCAATAATCCCTGGCAACGAATATTTAAACCACAGCGACAAAAAACGGGCCAGGATATCGCTAACTTGAATCCGCATCGGGGTACTCCTAAATGCAACCAAGTAAGATACGAACTATCGGAGGTGCTGCTACATTATTTATAGGCTGGGAATGTTGTCTGAGGATATTGGATTTTATCTAACACCAGTAGCGAAGTTGAATGTCGAAGAGTTCAACAAGCAGCAGTGAAACCCAGTGCTCAAGTCCAGTTTACACATGAACACATCACAAATCCAATATTTGAGGATCATATACAATGGAACTGAAGGGTAGTTGATTTATTTATTGAGAAATCCCACTTTGGTCTGAATCTCAACACACGAGATTAAGGAGGGAGGGGACGGGGACAACGGAGATGCAAAAGGCACCGATGACCCTGAGGACTGCCAAAAAAAGGCAACGCGTTACGCCACCGAGTCGACGAGCGTTATTTGGACCTTCCAGAGGATTTAGATTTTGGAGGAGGGGTAGTTACTCCAGACTGAAGGTTTAGAAACTCTTGAAAAGCGCCATCTGACAGTTCTTGGACCTGTATCCATTTGGCATGTCGTCAATTTAGATTTAAAAATTCAAGTTGGCCTTACGGGAAGTTCCCCAATAAGAAGGACCAGCTGCTATCTGGTCTCTCTAAAATTTCGAGCGCGAACTGAGATAATAAGTGCGTAGATAAGTGACAAACTCGCGGAATACTTACCTATTTTCAACCCCCACTGACATGAGCGGTGTAACTGGAATTCAAAGCCAATTGAGGGTATGAAACAATCAATAGCAAGTCAACGTACCTTCCTTGATGGTGGGGTACATCGTGAGGAGCACAATGTGGGCTTCGACAGCATCAATCGCCGGTTTATCGGCCCATCGTTCGGGAGGTACACATCGAGATGCCTTTTAGTCATTTCGCACAACTGAATTAGGTACATCCCCCTTGGTTCTATCGGAAGGTCTGGTGCAAAAGAAGCACAAGACGACCTTACTTCAGTGATATGGATCGTATGTTTTTGTAAGGGTATTTCCTGATGATGACAAGCTTGAGTGCCAATCTTTGGATTTCAGGAGGAATGTGGCGTCGTATACTCAGACAGTGAGGGAGAAAATTCAAGACTATGACAGCTAGTTGCTAATTGATAGACCCACTTTGCGTTTACATGGAGCATGTACAAAATAATTCCAAGCTAAATCAGGTAGTCGGACGCTGGCGATCAAGTCCGCGACAGCGCACATCCTTGAATGACTTACCGAATTTGAATAAAACTATGTAGCGGTTTGGGTCAGAGCAAGATAAAATTGGCAAGATAATCCAACTGAGCACAGGAGCAAGCAATCCTCTCTTTCAAGTTTCCCACACAACTCACCACTAGAAGGGACTCACACTTGCTGAAGTTTGGCATTATCGATAGGCACAAGTTAGGCACACGAGTTAGTAGCTCCCTGTTACAGGTCCCGATCCATCTGATCTTGATCGGGAAAAACCGCAAACGAACTGTTATGGTAAGGCATCTCGATGTGTACGTCCCGGACGATGGGCCGGAGAACACGCAGAATTGAAGGAAGCTTCTGGCCATTAATGCCGTCGAAGCCCACATTGTGTTCCTCACAATGCACCCTACCATCACTTGATACTGATTGTTTCATACCCATACCTATTCCACAATGATCCAGCCGTCTCCACCGGTCAATCATGCTCTTCCATTTCCACCGAAAGAGGAGCATCAAATTGTTATAATCCTGCATTTCATTGAGCGTCGTGCGAGTTGCTGCCTGCAAGTAAAACAGAACTCTGATTGCTCTCCTTCCTTACTGCAGTGAAACGAAATGTCCTCCACAGCAACCGCGCCGCCAGACCTGAAGGCGATTGTTGAAGCGTTCCAAAAGCTGGCCTCTATCAACCATAGAGTGAATATCAACGCCGGTACGCCTACCTTCGGATGATCGGTCTTATCCTCACTTTTTCTACGCAGTTGCTAGTCTGACGTGGATCATATATGATATCATCACTTGCTTTGACGAGGAGGTCGGTAACTCTTTGGCCATCGATCTTCGACTGTGAAGAAACCGAAAAATAAAACATGTGCTGAGTGAGACGACAAATTCCAGGTAGCCCTCATCTGGAAAACGCGCTGGACGATCCCGAAGATCCTTTACGTGGCGCTAAGATACTATGCACCGTTATGGTTAATGTATGTATTTCGGTCAGACTTTCAGAAATGACAGTCGAGGCTGATCTCTTGATCATCTCGTCAGGTACCAGACAATTATACATTGTAGGACTCGATTTTTTTTACAACCTCGTCGGTATTCTGATTGTTCACTTTAAATTTAACCTTGACAGTAACCCCTGGAGACAAACTATCTGCCCTTGTATGTCTCGTCCTCGATTTATTTATTTTTTTACGAATAAATTTTGTCCATAGAGCTGCGAAACCTTCCCGCCTCTGCAAGCACTAGGACCCATCGTTCTTTGGATTCTAGTGGATATGATCATGGTCCTCCGTGTCCGAGCCTTGTATAGGAATAAGAAATCAGGTGCGCTCTCGAGTTCTACTCCACCATTCAAGTTCGCATTAAATAATAAATCAACTTCAAATAGTCATCTACACCGTGCTGTTCTTCTGGTTCGCCACTGCCAGTGTACGTCCTTCCTCATCGCAGTCCACTGGTTTAGCCTTTGCCAAGATCTCTGACCTGATCCTTCTGCCTCAATGCAGATTACGATTCCAGTCACTATTTACTGTTTCCGCCTCTCTCGACCTGTTCCTGCTCCACCGCCGTTTAACGCTATCGCCGGCTGCTTGGTGCTCTCAATCGACTGGAGCAAAATGGAGCACGCCAAAGCCGCAGTGTATGTGCATATATTTCTCTCATTATTCGACTTTATTTCTCATTTCCTTGCTATCGGTTATGATTTTATAGGATATCGTTCATGATAATGAATACGATTTTTCTCGGCCTAACGCTATACAAGTTTTTGGAGAGCGTGAGGGAGCTCAAGTCAGTCAAGTTTGGGTCGATGTATACGATTTTTATTGGGGAGGGTGTGGCATATTTTATTGGGTGCATTGGTACGGACAATGCTTCCTGAATCTTTTGTTTTGGCCTCCCCAAGTTAACTCTTGGAATAGTCATTAATGCGGTCGATATCGCTTTATCTAGTGGAGGTCCGGAGCTCTTCCCATTCGTGGACCTTGCCCAATTCTGGCTCGCCGCATATTATAGTTACGCAGGATGTCATCTCATCTTGCACCTGCGCAGCGTCAATTCTTCTCTCTCTTCCTTGTCGAGCTTTACGGACTGCACGGACCTCGATGCGCGCTTCAAGGCAGCCCCACCGCCCTCTTACAACTCCAGTAGTGGCACTATCATATCCAGCTTTGGCGCCGCATCCCGCGCGACGACTCACACCCATACCTCGGCGGAAGACGATGATATTGAGCTGAAATCGTTTCAAAAGGGCCCGAAAGCGGTTTGAGTTCGGGTCAACCTTCCAGTCCAGCTGGATGCTGAGACCGCGCCTTTAACTTGAGAAACAGGCTGGGCGAAGTGCTTGCATTGCCGTGGGACGAGTATAGGTCGAATGTGAATGAGCTTGTGGGCGATTGCCCTAGTAAAATATAGGATATTTATTTTATTTATTACATTTTTCTTCGAGCACGAAAATAAGAAGCGGATTTTATTTAACTCACTAATAAACTACATATTTACCCAGGAATCCAGGTATATAAAGGTTCTTATCGGACCTTTGCTCTGAAAGGATTGCGGAAATATTCCCCTGGAGTTGAGCCGTTTCCAAAACCCCATCTTATCTAATCCCCGCTTATAATTCTGCCAATGACGTATCCTACTTCCTGCTTCACAGCCTACTTCCTGCTTCACAACCTCCTTCCTGCTTCACAACCTCCACCCTGACCATGTCACTCATCGAAGTACGTACGTCCTCCTTTACTCTTCCTCGTCGCATCCGTGCAGGATGCGCATATCACCAGCATGACGACAGCACTCATATCAACGATTCCAGGTCATCGCAAATGACCGACTCGGGCGTAAAGGTACATGCATTTCGGTTCAGTGCTTCTCAGTTCATTTCATCAATATTTACTTGTCTCGAATGCACCTTATCCCACCCCATCCAGTGCGCGTAAAGTGCAGCCCCGACGACACCGTCGGCGATCTGAAAAAGCTCATCGCAGCTCAGACAGGGACGAATGCATCCAAGATCCAACTCAAGAAATGGTGCGACACTCCTTTCTAAATTCCTGTCCCCTCTTCCCTCCTCAATACAAAACCGTTCGAGTCGAATTGACTGATGTATTCTTCGTCACTAGGTACACCATATACAAAGACCACATCACACTCGCGGACTACGAGATCCACGATGGGATGAGTCTGGAGATGTACTAATTCGAAGAATGCGAGAAGAGGATCGCAATTAATCCTGGATGCTTAATACACGAGACAGTGACATGCAGCAAATGTGCAATACCCCGAATCGGATCCCGAATTCATGTTCGATGTTTCTGGATGCTGGACCCGACGAAAGGAAGAGAATGTCGTATTAGCTAACTACGTTACATACAGCAACTCAGTTAACCTCGCTAGCTATGCAGTGAAGGGAACAGAGAGAGTAGACCGGAAATCAAGAAACTGTGAGAGTAAAGGGGAAAGTATGGAATGAGGCTGCGAGGTGATTTGGCAGTGAAAGTGTGATACAACGATGCTGTTGTTCTTGAGTGCCTCGGGATGCTCGATGAACTAGACCCCAGATAAGACCGGCGAGTTGGATACTGAGTGTGTGAGAGCGGTGAGCCAAACGGGAATGCATGATGAAGACCTGGCTATGCATAGTGTTATTGCATTATTGCAGCTCGTGCAGGCCACCAAATTCCACAGGCGAAAATTCCTCGACTAGAGGTTTCCATATACTTATGCTTCTCGACCAAACGGCTGGAAATTTTCAAGAGTCCACGTTCGTGTCTTTGGGATATGGAGAGTGGATAACGGTCAATTAAGTTCTCGGGCAAATACATCATGATAGGAAGAGATAAGCCTACCTGATCAGGGCACTGACATCACTTATCGTTATCGTGAGTATCGGAACTTGAAAAACCCCGTTCATGATCAACCTCTTCCTCAAGAGTCCGAGTCCTTAGAGTCTACCCTCAGTCTACCTGCTCTTACCAAAACCTCTCCAAGCCAAGGAATGGAATGCTGGTGATACCCAACTCAGTCTACTCATTTTTTGCTACCCGGAACACTAACACTAATTCTGATGATATCCACGAGGAGGTGGAGAAAGGCCCCCATCATGCACAGTCCAACTCTCAGCATCGTATCCTCTTCGACTCGAAGAAATTCAGTCGTATGTTACCCAGGCTGCATCAGCATCGACCTTCCAACCTAGATCTGAATGAACCTTCCAGAGCTATCGATACCTTGGTAAACAATACACAAGATCCCGACTCCACACGAACCTATCGGATCTTGCCCATATTTTCTGGGATTATGATCCCGTTCTCCATCATGCTGTCGATTCCCAGTCTTACGGGACATTGGTACGTTCGCACGGGCGAAGGCCATACCCTTGTGGAAGTGCGTCCCAACCCCATCCTTCTGGATGTGTCCATGGGTTTGAGCATGGGCTGTGGAGTCCTCGCCAGTGCTTGTCTTGTGGTCAGGTTCGCGGAGAGGATGATCAAGCGAATGACGTTCCTATGCATCCTCTTTCTCACCCTCCATGGTGTGTATCCACAACTTGAGTCCCTTAATCCCATGGTTCTGACTCCAACCATGTAGACCTAATAAACATAATTTCCGTCACAGTATTCGGTGTTATACACCGATTTGATGACGGATTCACATACGGACAATCGTTCTGGTTTACTGTGTGTTCGACGATCGCCTCAACGGCTACGAATGTTACGTTGATTTACGACTATTATCAAACGGAAAATTTTAGACATTCAGGTGATTCACTCCACTCAAACCATTAACACTATTTTTCAACTACGACCATAGGAAGTGGCCTTACACATAAACAACGCTCCTTGCTCATCATCATCATCGTGCTCCTTTGCTACGTCTCTTTTGGCTCTCTTGTACAAGCCCGCATGTTGAAAATCCCCTTCATCGACGCCCTTTACTTTTCCCTACTCTCCATTGAAACAATTGGTATTGTTATCACCCCTTTGTTGTCAATCATTGTACTAAGTTTGCTCTAGGATTTGGAGATATCACACCCAATTCAACCGGAACCCGAATATTTATATGCTTTTACATCACTGGTGGAATATTAAACCTCGCACTTGCAGTCGCACTCTCGCGAGAAGCCCTCCTAGAAGCTGCTGCAGTGGGATTCCAAGCGCGAATAAAGGCAGTGCACATGCGGAAACGTGCGAGCCGCATACGCGCCCGTTGGCGTGCCGCCATTCACTGGCGTCTGCGATCGAAGGGCCTCCCGACGTGGGTCGATGATAACGACGAGGAGCAGCGCAACGTGCTGGGCGGTCGTGGGCGGCGTCGGCACTGCTGTTGCTCTTGGTTTGGGCGAGTATGGATCCGTTTGTGGGCCGAGTCATGGAGGGAATGGGAGGATCCCACATGGAAATATGTATACGGTCGTAGGCATAAACGCCTGAACTTGACAGCCCTTTCCCCTGAGCAGCTGGAGACTGCTGCTTTGGAAGCTGGTGCACCACTGGCCGAACTGATACCCAAAGGCTTGAAACTTTCAAATAGGGCAGACGACGAAGGAGGTAATGAATCTGCTAACTACCTCGCCCCCCGCTTCCCCGAAACACACCACCACCCACCTTCACTGACACATGTACGCATGGGTGGCATGTTGTCCCTCCTCGGAAAGTTCGCCGTGGCCGTCACCCATGGGACACATGTCGAGCAACTGAATGCCTCGACCACAGACGACAGCAACGTTGAAACCGCGTACGAGGAAAGTTTCAAGGCAAGTGGCCGTGGAGTACCCATGACTCGCTCCCTCACAATGACAACGACGATCGACGATGAAGAGGACCTATCAGAATCTCTCAAAAAGGAGGAACAGGCTGCTTTTCATGCCAGGCTCGGCATTGCATGCACCCTCTTCTTGACTTTCTGGATGGTATAACTTTCTCTCGGATTTGTTTTTGACACTGAAACGATGTTGATAGGCCGGATCCGCTGTTTTTATGAAGACAGAAGACTGGACGTTTGGAAATGCTGCCTATTTTTGTGAGTAGTTTGTATATTCTAGGGAAGATTATTTGATTCCTCAATTACAACCTTGATTTCGGAGGATAGGTTTTATATCCTTCACCACTGTTGGTTATGGTACAGTTAGCTTCTACTTGGCATTGTTGGGTGCTAATGGTCATGACCGATTTTCAGGAGATTTTGCTCCCCGAACCCCTGCAGGACGATCCATCTTCGTCGTCTGGGCCCTCCTTGGAGTTGGCACAATGACCATTCTCATATCAAGTAGGTGTCCAACTTACAGTTTCTGCTTATTGATGCTCACTGATTTCAAGTACTTGCTGAGGCATACTCAAGCTCTTACAGAAGCATGATCAAAACCGAAGACACGGGACCCACCAGTGCTACAACTTTCGACTTTCCAGTGGATAGAAACCATCGTTTTTGCGATTCTTGCACCGTACTCAACACGGGCACGGTCCAAGACTCTCCCTCGCCATCAACGGCACTACCAGAAAATCCAACCATCACCTTTGCTCCTTCTCCCAGCAATCCGCGCTTCGGTCGAAGCCTGAAAACAAATATGGCGTCAATACCCGAGTTACATCAGCCCAACATGACAGATGAAATAGCTCTGGTTCAGCGACGCGTCAATGAAAAACTGGAAGCTCTGCCGCACCACGTACTACGTCACGCTTATAACGTACGCTCGATTTTTGGGACAAGTGGAACCGTCAATGGCGATCCACTGGCTGGGCGGAGTTCTGCTTCTGAAGAACGGGAGGTCATTACAGCCCAGCGACGGATGGTGAGGTTGTTCTTCTATCACGGACTGGGAGCCATCAAACCGCTGACTATTTATTTTTTTGATGCAGGAGGAATTGATTGCTGAACTAGAGAGTAAGTTTCCATTAGAGACGTTGTTGCTGTATGAACAAAATTCATTTTGGGATGTCTAGGATCACTTAATGAGATTGTCGACGCTGCTAGAGACGCTTTGAATACCAAGTTAGACTAGGACTCCTACTTATTAGATGAGATTATATGGTTGTACTTATGTCGAATGGCTTTTGGTATATATTTCCTTTTATAATCACGTGCACAAATATAGGTTCAAGTCTCCCCATTTCTGTAGGTACATGTACTTCGATGAAAGCTTTCAATCACTCAGTTGCTATTAATCCTACAGATAAACATGGTATAGGGGTATTTGGAAGAACAAAATCTTACGATGTCATGACGATTCGAGGAAATATAACAATTACACAGACAAGTACAAAGATTTTGCAACCTATTCACTATCACTGTCCGACTCCGATGGGTCGTACCCACATTGGACGAGGAACTGGGTGAATGGCGTTGATAATCTGGCGCTTGCATGAGTGACACCCGAGGAATGATCTATATCATGCTTGAAATCTGGATGGCACGAAAGGACAAATTTCAACAGAATGAGGTTGATGCTACATCAGAAGGTTCGTCAAGAAGAAGAACCAGAGTTGAAGTCCAACTCGCCTTTCGGGATGGGTAGCATTCCCATAATGTGCACCTGGTACCCGATGCAGTTCGACATTAGGAACACCTGCTTGTCGAAGAGACTGTTCTAAATCCTGGGCGCTTTGAAGGGAGTAGGCAATGTCCTCAAAGCAATGGATAATGGCTACTGGAACATTTATCTAGGAAAAATCATTATGAAGCTTCTACAATTATCCATGTCGTTGAAATTTTACCGTTGCGAGCTCCTTTGCGGAGATCTCTCTTCTTTTGAGAAACCACTCGATGTTAGCTTTGTACGATTGCTGCAGCGCCTCCTGTGAACCCGTCCAAATTCGTTGGGCAACGAGCAGTGCACGTTCTCCCATGCTAAATTCTTGGGTGAGTAAGACTTTCAATTTTGCCAGAAAAAATCACTTACGCCTCGAGGCGATTGTTTTTTGCGAGGTTGAACAGAAGCTGCGTCGCTCCAGTCATGACCTCCGCAACTAACTCCTCGTCTACCTCAGGTTCATTCCCATTCAGCTTGGTTGATTCGTCCATGGCCACCCAATATCTATAGACTTCCATTCGTCCAAAGGTAACTTCCTCTGGCTATAAGAGTATCACTAGCCTGTCACACAAATTTACGAAATACATGCCTCGACCGTGGATACAGGTGAACATAGAGTCAGGGAGAGGACAAGATGAGGATGGGCGATGGCTAGCTCCAAGGCGACGTTGCAACCAATCGAGAGTCCGAAAAAATGACACGGTGGTAGTTGAAGTTTGGCCTATTAGACAAGGATCAATCCAATGTTAGAATAGATTACACATAAGCTGAGTCACCACCGCGTACCATGATCTGCTCGACGTCAGCAGCAGAATCCGTGGGTGTAAACATCGCCTCTCCGATAACCCCCTCCGTATCCCCAAAGCCGCGCATGTCAATGCCAATGAGGTTAAACTGGCGTAAGTTTCTGTCCGCGAATTGCCCTGACATTGGGGTCAGCCAATGTAAATTTGAATGGACCATGAATCCCACATTCAAATACCTCCTGCGCCGCATAACCAGCATGAAGAAAGATAACTGTTGGTAGATTGGGTTCGATATTGTCGGCACTGTTGGAGTTAGGAGTGGCGATGTAATAACAAAAGGAAAAAAGTCCAGTGGCGGTCGTAATGTTGATATGGGGCATGTTCTTGGCGAGCTGAAAGAGGCTGTATAAGCAGTCTTTATTTGAAGATAAGATGAACTTCCGAGTATGGCGGGGTTGGGAAGAAGTGAATTCACAAGTTTCTATCCGCCTTTATTCACCTTCTCTCGAATTTCCGACCGATTTTGGGTAATGTTGAAATTGAATTGTTCGAGAACATTATTTAAATATAGGGGATTGTTTCCCTGTTTCTGTAAAGTTATCGCGCATGGTGGCGCAACCGCTCGAAATCAGAGCTGTACGGTCTTAGGGACATCCTGTCAAATTGAATTAATTCCTTGAGAAGAGATATGAATTACACTCACCAAAGCCTAGGAGTAGCTGCTATGCTTCCACCTGAAAGTATATACGAAAATCGATGTATATAACAGCGTGTTTGTCGGGTTCGTTCTGATCGGCAGTTCTTGATCAACCTTGGGAATGTAACATGGACAAACAGGCCCACGTGGCATCCCAATCAAGATTCTCTCTCGTCTCCGCATTTTCCTTGACACCCATTCATTAATCCGCGATTACTCAAGACCAGACGCTATTGGTAATGGAAAGTCATGGAACTTATTTCCATCGCGTATGTTTTGTTTTATGGGGCAAGGACACGTGAATTCACAATCTAGAAGGATGATCTCGGACTTCTTTTATCCAGCTGTGGGTGGGGTTGAAAATCACATATATATGTTGAGCGCAAATCTCATAAGAAAAGGGCACAAGGTGGGTTGATAACAAGGCAACCATGCATGATCTGACAAACTCCAGGTCATCGTGATTACACACAGTCACCTACCTGACCGCGTCGGGATACGTTGGCTTCTTCCAGGTTTAAAGGTGTACTATATTCCCTTCCTTCCAATTGCCTCGTCAGCCACTCTGCCCAACTTCTTCACCTCGCTACCTTACCTGCGAACAATTCTCCTGCGCGAACATATACACCTAATTCATGCACACGCCAGCCTTTCATCCATCGGGCACGAAGGAATTCTCCATTCTCACTTCATGGGCATACGAACGGTTTTTACAGACCATAGCCTCTTTGGTTTCGATGATGCGGCCAGCATACTAACCAACAAACTCATGGTTGGAACTTTGAAAAATGTGGACGCTGTTATTTGTGTCTCTCATACCGGGTATATTACTCTGTTACCATGTTTTCTCCTGCTCAACCCAAATCCAGACGCGAAAATACGGTCTTGAGAGGTCAGTTATACGAGCGTAGTGAAAAGGATCCAAAAGTTCCTGAAGTTCGCAAAAGCGTTTATGTCATTCCAAACGCCCTCGTAGCGGAGCAATTCAAACCGCGTGTGCAACCACCTACGGACACAAGTATGTGCCAATTTGCAACGTTAGATCAGCCCTTTACTCACCAAATACTGTAGTCACGATTGTTGTAATCTCGCGTTTAGCATACCGCAAAGGCATTGACCTTCTCGTGGCCACTGCACCCAAAATATGCTCTCTATTCCCGAACGTCAATTTCGTTGTCGGTAAGTAGTCATTTCTCTTCATTATGTGGTAATTTGGTCATTACAGTTTACGAAAGGCGGTGATGGGCCTAAGCTGCTCGAACTACTGCAGATGCGGGAAAAGTACCTCCTTCAAGACAGAATGGAACTACTTGGTCCTATCAGGCATAAGGACGTTCTATCCGTACGTCACCCGTGGACAACGGACATACAATATCAATGATTCTTACTCAGGTCCTTTCTCGCGGATCAATCTTCATGAACACTTCACTGACTGAATCCTTTGGGATTGCCATTCTGGAAGCTGCATGCGCTGGTCTTTATGTCGTTTCCACTAGGGTAGGAGGCGTGCCAGAAATCCTCCCCGAAGACATGATCAGTTTTGCGAAACCCGAGGAAGACGGTGCGTCCATTTTTGGATAAAACCAGATTTTCAACCCTTACCAGCAACTGAATCACAGATGTTATCAGAGCGATATCAGAGGCTGTGAAAATTATTCAGAATGGGAAACATGACCCATTGCAGGCACACGAACGCATCAAGACGTTCTACAACTGGGAAGAGGTGGCGACACGCACTGAAAATGTTTATGATACTGTCCTCAGGTCTAGGCAGATGGGGCTGATGGAACGCATCGAAAGGTGTGTAGCACCCAGAATATTTTTTTATCAATTTGTCAGTCTTTTCCTTCCATTTAGGACGATGGTCCTCGGTCCCTTCGCCGGTCCCATCTATACGGCCATCCTTCTCGTAGATTGTCTTTTCTTCCTCTTCCTTGAATGGTGGATACCCCGAGAAAAACTCCATTACGTCCACCATCATTGGAATCAGCAGGCATTCAAAGAGGTGCGGTTTAGCTTTTCTGTGTTCTTGCCGATTCTCATCCATGTGCTTTTAGCTTGCAGACGAGGAACGGCGAGGTTAGATAATAGTTACATACCCCTATGAACGAAGATACCCTAGAGGATGATATATGATACCCTAGACTTAGTCTATTCGAATGGTAGCTATGTAGCTATTCCATCAGTGCATGCCTTGTTTTTTTCTGACACTGTAAGGTGGTGTGGGGTTGTAATGGATATGTAGAGCACCCTTGGACGACATTATTGTGGGAGACAACCCATCTTCTCCTTACAATTACCACGACCCCTAACTCCTCCACAGTTCTGTGCCTTTTGAGTTCCTCTGCTGTTGTGCTCAAAAAGTTCCTGATCATCATGGCATTCCCCTCCAAAGAAAGCCAGGAACGCGTCTTCCGCCTATGAGGACCCATCGAGCTGGATGAACACAACCACATTCAACATTCTTGGGCGAGATGAAGAAAGCCTGAAACCAGGCAGCCCGATGGCTTTACGCGGGCTTCGGTCTAGGCGATATGCTCGAAAGCCGACTCCGAGAGAACTGTACCACGGCAACGTTCCCTGCTTGACATTGGGACCTCGGTGGGATTCAGCAACCCCAGCACGACCTTGAATTCTAGGGAGCTTGATGGTTTGGCTAGCCCTTCGGACGAGAATTTGAACCCTTTGGCTAGGCTTGGGTCCTCTGCTCCCCTCAGTGCCGACTTTGCGTCGAACACCTGTCCGGAACTATTGTCTGGCAATTCCGACGTGGCGATGCCCCGAAAACGAAGAAAGGTCTCCTCGATTTATTCTCATGCTATCCTCCAACCAATTCGTAAGTGATAAGTCTTGCATCTCGCTGCTGACTTTTTCTCATTGCGGATTCAACACAGACGTCTCAGTCCCCCCTACTTCCAGCAATTTGTGGCCAATCATCTCAGAGGGGCGCGTCAGATTACCATCACGTCGAGAATTTGTTTAGATTTTTCTCTTTTTTTCGCCCAAGTGCTCATGGACTCTGGGAATAGTAAGAATGAATAGCAATAGTATGAACAACATACAAAATAGCAATGGCGATGGATACAGGATGTACAAAGCATGTCGACAAAAATAATATAGGAGATTCGTTTTGTTTTGTTTTTCCGCGTCGAAAAATAGAAGAAAGGTAAAGAAAAGTTCTATCTCCTTCCTCCCCCCCTCCTTGCTTTCCCATTTCTTCGTTTTACCCGTTTACTGTCATAGCCATCATCTCCATCGTATGAAAGCTCGCGCCCATCGCCATCCTTCATCATATCATCCCTATCCCTCTTGGAAGGCACCAGCCTATCGCGCAGTGACTGCTCGCTCCCTGTACTGGCTTGTCCAATATCCTCAGCCGAAGACAGACGCTCGAGAAGGGAAATAGGTCCCCCTTGCCTCTGTGCGAGGTAGGGTACCTTCTCTACGCGATCTTTAAAGTTCATTGACCTATCATCCTGTTGTTCTCTCCCACCCAAACTTTGGGGAGAAGGCTCTATTTGGCCTACGGGTGCAGTCATCTCTCCATCACTCAGGCTGTACTTGCGGTGGCGAAGGGGCTTCTCCAGACTTAAACGACGAGAGAGATTGGGTTGAGGTTCATCATCCATGAAATATTGATATGGTCCGAGCGTGGAGGCATACCTTGGCTGATCATAGTCCCCGAGGCGACTCCCGACACGTCGCAGCGATGCATTCATCAACAACTCCGGATTGAAACTGCCAGTTTCTTGGGGTGCTGACGTTGCCGCTGGAACTATACCATCACGTTCCTGTAACCCATTGCGCAAGTTATCAGAGTGACGATCCGGGCTATGTCCGCGGTCGGAATGGCGCGCCGACGACGACATCATCGAAGGCTCTCTCGACAAGGGAGGAGATACATGTGGTTGAGATATATCGCTTGGATATTCCCGTTCGCTAGAATTGTTGAGACGATCTGGCATGCGGTTTCTGTCCTGTGGGGGCACGGCCTGACCAAATCTCGATTTCTGTATTTCGAGCGGGGTCAAGACTGAATCCAAGATGATAGCTAAAATATGAACTTACACGATCCACCCGACGCTGTTGTTTCTCTGGTACCGTGATTGGCCTTGAAGGTAAGGCTTGGGGTTTCGGAGGAAGCGAGGGAACCTGATGATGAGGCTAATCCAACTCAACAAAAAGAATTAAACAATGAAAAATATTGCTTACAGGTGGGCTGCGACGTTGAGGTTGAGATTCTGACAATGACATCCGCTGGGGTCGATCATCAGGAACTTGGGGCTAATGACGATAAAGTTAGAGGCGATGGAGACGGCGGCTTGATAAAAACGCACCCGCTCGTAAGATTCTTTTCCTGTAAGGAGTTCGCGACCCTTTCCAGGGTTAATCAAGGTCGACGGCGGGGGCCTTGCATCAGGATTGAATACCGTAAGCGGCGAATTCAATAGGCCATCCGATGGCAAGCACGGAGGAGCACTGCTTTGTGGGCCAGCCCCTCGTCTAACTCCAATTGGAATATTATTTGTGCCAGAAATATGCGGTGGTGGCTGCCTCGTCGAGCCTTCTGGCCGAGTTCGAACGTCTCGCCGTGGCTAAGAAAAAAAAGTTAAGATTCAAGGCGAATAAATAATAATTCGTGCACTTACAGGTGGCCCTCCTCTATCGCCATGTGCTATCGGTGGTCGCCTCTCTAATTGGCCTTGGTCGCGATCTGGGTACCCATCGGTCTTCTTTTGGTCGTACCTCGAGGCGCCATGAGCTGGTGGTAAGGGCCTTGATTGCGGCCCAAATTCTGTATAGTCTGAAGAATTTGGACCTTGATGAAAACCAAGGTGAAAGCCCACCGGCACAATGGGCTTGGGAGGAGGGGGCAGCCTGGATGAACGAGGACCCTCTGGCGGTTCAATACGCTCTTCAGCTTGTGGACGAGAGCCCCTTGGAATGCTTGGAGACGGAACATAGCTTGATCGTTCGAGGTGCTCGGGGTCAACATCCATCCGAGTGTTGATGCCTGGTGGAACGTGTGGATGAAGATTGCTGCTTCTTCCAGTATCATGTTGCCGTGGGATACGATTCTCTACGCGAGGAGGCGAGACAGAGCCACGCCGCAGCCGTCGAGGGGGATCTGAATTGTCCAGGAACCTGCCACGCGTGTCCACATCTCTTCCAGGAGGGTTTGCGATAGCATGGGGAGGAGGATCTCTGTAAATCGGACCCGTTGCCGACGACGTCATGAACGTGTGCGTCTGAGGTGGTAAGGGACGCCTTTTTATTTCTGTTAAGAAGTCAACAACGAGGAATCCGGAAGAAGGAATGAAGAGGTAGACATCGGTGAAATGGACATTCGAAGCTTGGAAGAACACATACGTGACGATTGCGGGCCATCTTGTATAATAGGCCGGCTAGGTTCTTCCTGATATCGCCTTGATCTACCTAACGAACGAGCAGCGTCAGGAGGGTAAGCGTCCGTTCGCCTTGGTTGTTCCATAATTTCGGAGAAATCGCGGTGAGGTCGATCGTATTCACGTTCGTCAATCCGATGGCGTTCAAAGTTCGAAACTGGTCGTGCATCATAATCTCGAGGTCGGGGTTCTGGAGGTTGGCCGCCCCCATTTTGTGAAGCACCGTTCGAGCTCAATGAGCGGTCGAAACGAGAGGATTTCTCCTTTCGATTTGGCAGTGGTGCCGAATTGTTGTCTTGATGCCCTACATGGTCGCGCCCTTGATCGCGTTCGCGTGGCGGAGGAGACCTATTTCCTGCATTCGGAAAAGGAAAAGAGAATAGAAAACAATGTAAGAAAAGAGGATACGTAGGATAGCGGACGAGAGGGCGAAGAAAAGGAAACAAACGAGAAAGGAAGCTGGAACAACGGCGAGCCCCCTCAATTTAATAAGGAGGAATAGAAGGGAGGACAGATTCGGAGAACAAGGTCGGACAAGTGGAGGAATATGCAGCACAGAGATGTGTATGGATCCAGCCATATCCCGAGAAGACAAAGATGTGCACATCGAAGGCGTAGAGACGTGTAGGAGGATGGGAGGGTAGGAGGCTGATAACGTACTGGGTGCGGAAGCGAAGCTTTGGCCATTCAACTGTTCTCGCATGTCGTGGCGAGGAGGTTCTCGATCTCTGCGGGGTTCACGACTATTTGCCCTCCTTCTGGGAGCAGGTCTGTTCCTGTTGTCAGCAGGAGGTTCATCAAGCATGCGAACATCCTCATCGGGTGTGCGATAAGGAGGTCTGCGAGTTTCGAGATCGCTTCCAGAGAAGTCTGCGGGTGGAATGTGAGAAGAAGTTATCCATTTTCGACCTGTATGCCCCCCTGGAGGTTGCAGAACCTCGTGGTCTCTTTGAGTGGACGAATCTGCATTAGTATAAGAGTTCCTCCTCTCTCGGTCTGTTAGACGCGGAATGCTATGCGAAGATAGATAATCCTTGTCTCTTGGATGCTGCTGGGGAGGCGGTCGGGTGGTAGCTGATGGAGAATTTGACCTTGGCCGCCTTCGTTGACGAGTCGGAGACTTTGAGGATGATCTGTCGTATCGCGGTTTAGAAGTAAAACGGCCACTGATGACTTCACTTCGTTCCATAGACCGCACTTCCACAGTAACAGGAGTGACCTCTCCGGGTCTGTAATGGCGATCATCGTATGAAAGATTATCCGGGTCAGGCGACCTAGACCTAATGGTTTCTCTGGGTTCGTTCTCAGGTTGAACACGAGAAGAGTGACGGTTAGGGCGAGAAGTCTGTGAGTGATGAGGGTCAGAGTCAGAAGGAGAAACACAGCGGCCACCCGTTGGTCGGTGGCGACTCTGGGATGCGCCACAACTAGAGCCGGAAGGGAGGTTGCTCACGGGGAGGGTCCATTTGGATTCGTGTGTGTCTTTGTTATAATAGTATCGTTGGTCATCTCGCGAACGGCGAACCTCCCATCCCGGTGGCAGCTCAGGATCCGGAGCAGGTTTTGCTGGTGTCGGTGGGACCTTCTTTGCCTCTCGGGCTGCTGTTCTGGGAGACATAGACGTCATTCTAGTCGCTTGCGCGAGTGAAGATTGAGAGGGTGTGAGGAGAGCCGCATTGACCATCACAGGCTTGGGAGGGAGTGCGTGAGTGAGACGAGTGGTGTTGGCTTGCTGTAGTTGCGGCGATCTTTGGTTTTTTGAGCTCCTTTGCCCGGGAGGCGAGTCTTGCGACGCATTAGAAGATTGGTTGGTAAACCTTACGCCGTCTTCGCTGTCGTGTAGACTATCCTGCGATTGTCCTTGGTCATTAGCGCCCAAAGTGTTGACACGCCGCTGGGCAGATGGAGGCCTTTCAGGTGATTCATTTGTCATATATTGGCCGTGGTGGTTCGTAATCGCGTCCCCAGAGTGATAATAAAACGCTTGATCCTCCTCATCCCCAAGAGAGACAGCGTCGTCCTCGATGTCGTCCTCGTCACCGGAATCGTCTCGAGGCCCACCTTGGTCATAGGATGCCTTCCTTGAGGCCCCCCGACTCTCTTCCTCTGCGTCCCAATCGAGAATTTCAGATTCTTCTTGCATATGTGGGTGGCGGAGGGAAGTTTACAAGGGCGGTCAGAAAGGGCAGAGACGTCTTGGACTTTTGCCTAAAGGAAATTAAATCTCCGACTAAATAATTCAACCACCGATAAGCCTCATCACCACCACGTTCCTCAGCGCGGTCTATCTCATTCACGCTGGCCATATTTCGACGACAAAGAAACCCGAATGTCCACATGATACTGCCCATGAACGCGTCCTACTCTTCAGAGGATGGTTTGCCCTCGTCAGGACGGACGTCCACCTCACTGCGACTGCCTGTCATCTTCCGACGTTTCCATCGGTTGCAGCAAATGGTGCGTCTGGTCCATTCTGACCGCCCTCTCAGGAGTTATTGAGAGATTTGTAGGACTTTGAGCTTGCAGCATGGCAATTGACCTACCTGTGCCTTGCACCGCGGCGAGTGTGAGCCATTCATTCAAGACATTTTCTCGGGGAAAGCACACTAATTCTTACTTCTAGCTATCGAAATGTGTATTTCCACAAACGTATGTCTTGACGGCGTGAACATCCTGGATTCAATTCAATATTCATATGTCAGAAACAAAAAACACCTGGGCTCGGGACGACCCTGCCATTCTAGTTCTTATCGGAGCATGTCTCTGTGGTTCGTCAAAGCCACATTAATGTGAATTTTGTCACTAAATAATTCTTGAACATTCAGTGTCTGCTGTCGCCTGGGGCGTGGTGTATTCATATAATATCGGAGACATGTTGGGAATTGCGCTCTTAATGGTTCTCAGAGACTTCCTGTTATCTGGCATTGTTGTAGCAACGATACTATGGTAAGCAATCTTCCCGTTCTCTCAGGGATATCTACTGACACAATTTCCAAGGTTTACCGCAAATAGCCTTCTATTATCACCCCCGTCACATTCAAATCAAGCAGATTCAAAAGTCGAATGGGCCTATGCATTTGACGTTCATACGAACGCTTTCTTCCCACTATACCTTACCCTTTACCTTGCACAGTTATTCCTTCTACCCATAATTCTCAAAGATAACTGGGTTTGCCTCTGGGTGGGCAATACCCTCTATCTTGCAGCGTATGTCACCTTTACTCGATATCTAACCACAATTAACGCTGTCGCTGGTAGTTTCACCCAGTATACTTATGGCCTCTACCTTGGCTTAAATGGCGAGTCACATCCTCCACTGCCCTTCCTTTCAGTCCTAACTTTTCCATTTAGCCCTCCCGTTCCTGGCTCGTTCTGAACTCCTCCTTGCACCCCTATTACCACTGTTTACAGCCTACATCGTTTCACTATTAGGATTCAATGTAGCTCAGCACGTTCTGCGATCTTATTTCCGATGATAGAGGCATGGACTATTGTTATTTATGATCCCCTGTAATTCTAAGATATGCGAAAGTGGCATCTATCAATGCCAAGAGCTATCCATCCGATAATAAATAATGTCACGAGGGTGATAGGCGCTGTCCACTGCTTTCGCCCTGAGGGCCTCAACGTTCAACCACGACCATTATTTGAACGGATATCTTTGTCCCTTTTTCAAGGCGATATCTGGAAAGAGTCGGCACGCGAAGAACAACGTGAGTCGAGCTGAATCTCCAATCAGTTAGCCTTTTGTTCTGTCACGCCTCCTTCATTCTGCCAACACTTACTTCTTTAATTTTCGTCTCCCAGCCTTTGCGCCGATTGCCCTTGTCCTGCTTGAAGCTCACTTATATCGCTCAAATTACGACTAGTCATGGCGACACACCTCGAGCGCGCGATTGAGAAGATCCAGGTCAAGGAGCCCACGCCGGCCATCGACTTTACACTGCACACCCTGGAGGATGGCAACGTAATTAGCACACAGGAGCGAGTGGTCAAGGATGTGCGTGTCCCGTCCTTATAATGAACGCCAAACCGGCTGATATCCGCCTAGGTGCAAGCACCTGCCATGTTCAAGCCCACTCCCGAGCAATTCTTCAACCAACATGGCCAAGATCGAAACAAGCCTGACATTGCCTTTCTCAAAAATCATTTTTATCGGGAAGGGCGGTTAACCGAAGACCAGGCTCTGTGGATATTGGAACAGGCGACTGAGATCCTCAAGAAAGAGGGGAATGTGTTGCAGGTTGATGCTCCTATCACCGGTGCGTCTTAATCTCAATCGCCATAATTATCTTTGTTCTGATATTCTTACATGTAGTCTGTGGCGATATTCATGGGCAATACGTGCGTAACTCTTTTAGATTGTTCACTTGCAGTCCATTGACCATACCTGGGTCAGTACGACTTGATGAAACTATTCGAAGTGGGAGGAAGCCCCGCAGATACACGGTACCTCTTCCTGGGCGATTATGTTGATAGAGGATACTTCAGTATTGAGGTATGTCGCTATATATTCTCTTTGAACAGAACTGACACTCGGCCATCCATCAGTGTGTGTTATACTTGTGGTCCTTGAAGATATGGTATCCCGACTCCCTCTTCCTATTACGTGGTAACCATGAGTGTCGCCATCTGACCGATTACTTTACTTTTAAACTTGAATGTAAGTCTACTATATCCATCGCCCCGCCAGAACTGCCTCCTAACGTATATTACGCCAAGGCAAACACAAGTATTCGGAACGAGTTTACGATGCTTGCATGGAATCCTTCTGCGCCCTTCCTCTTGCTGCCATCATGAATAAACAATTCCTCTGCATACACGGTGGACTTTCCCCAGAACTCAATACCCTCGATGATTTACGAGCTGTACGTGTCTGCCTCCTCATCGCAATCCCGGCATCTGATTGCCAGACAGATCGACCGATTCCGCGAGCCACCAACGCATGGTTTAATGTGCGATATTCTCTGGGCAGACCCTGTCGAAGACTTCGGAACAGAAAAAACAACGGAGAGCTTCTTGCATAATCACGTGCGAGGTTGCTCGTATTTCTTCACGTAGGTCGCGCTGCCATCAAACCCCCACATCCTTACTTAGATATAACGATCTAGTTATCAAGCAGCCTGTCAATTCCTTGAACGAAATAACCTCCTGTCTATCATCCGAGCCCACGAAGCACAAGATGCGGGGTTTGTCAAGCTTTGCCGTTTCCTAATTTGCCGAAGACTGATCATTCGAATGTGTTCAGCTATCGCATGTATCGCAAAACGAAGACTACTGGATTCCCTTCCGTCATGACTATCTTTTCCGCCCCAAACTACCTCGATGTATACAACAACAAAGCTGCCGTACTTAAGTATGAAAGCAACGTCATGAACATCCGGCAGTTTAACTGCACTCCTCACCCGTATTGGCTGCCTAACTTTATGGACGTCTTCACCTGGAGTCTGCCCTTCGTAGGAGAAAAGAGTTCGTCGTTCTCTGAATAATTTCTTGCACCATTCTAATCTCCTCCATGCAGTCACTGACATGTTGGTCGCGGTTCTCAATACTTGTACCAAAGAGGAGCTCGAAGAAACTGATGAAGATCTTGCCGTTATGTCGCCTACCACGGCTGCTGCAGAGACTGCTGAACGTAGGAAGGTGATCAAGAATAAGATTATGGCTGTCGGTAGGATGGCGAGGGTGTTTGCTCTTCTCCGGTGTGTTTACATAATTGGCTGTTCTTTACCGCATTTTTTAACTCTTTTCATATCACGCCATTCAGAGAGGAATCTGAGAAGGTATCTGAACTGAAGAGTGTTACGGGCTCGAGCAAGCTGCCGTACGGCACCCTGGCTTCTGGCTCGGAAGGTATCAAGGAGGCTATTAGCGGCTTCGATGATGCGTACGTTCTCCATTGTTTTCTCATGGAATTTGTCTTATATCCACGACTAACAGCCGCAAGTCGGATATCGAGAATGAACGCTTGCCCCCTGAACTCTTTGACGCGGATTCCGAAGAAGGCAAAGCAATTCTATCCTCCCAACCCACGACTCCTTCCGAATCTGCAGTCCCACCTCCCCCGATTTCTCCAAACGGCGTAGCCGAAGGCTTGGAAAAGATAACGTCTTTGAGGGGCCAACCTTTATCTCGCATCAGCACCTCCAGTGGATCACAATCTCCTCCGGCACCGGCACCTGGTAGTCCTGTCGCTCCATCCCCTGGAGGCTTTAAACGCGGCCACTCGAGACAAGCGAGCTTGGGTACTACTATGACTAGCCCAAGTACCAGGAGAAGGAGTCTGGAGAGCACGATGTCGCTCATCCAGGGCGTTTTGGACGGAAACGGAAGAATCGATGAAGACGACCCTGGGGTGAACAGCCTTACAAGCAGAATGACGGGCGCATCAGTTGGCCCTAGCTCCGGCTCCGGCTCTAGCACTACGGGTAAGACTGGGCGCTCAGCAGGGCGTTGAATAACTTGGGAAGGCTCTTTACCATTTTTTCTCCTGTTCGGATATTTTCGTTGTTCCTCGCTCTTCCCTATTCTTCCGAAAATTGTAGCTTCATACCTTGACCCGCGGCTCGTTTCGTGGCCTTGTTGATCAGTCAGATTTCTTTCAAGGGTTTCCTGGATGGAGCGACGTTCAAATAAATTATGATCGTCGCTATGTACAACTCTCAAGCAGGAAATATTTATTCAAAGTATCGCATGTTTCCTATAGTTGCCTTCATGCCGTGCATTTTGCGACTGTGGATTTGTAAACTATATGAACGAGGAACAGTATGCCATACTATTATTTGCGACTTTGTCGTCGTGAGCAATTGATCGATGATCTATGATCCTCCTGCGCTGATTTAGGTTCCGGCGAAGCTTCACCAATTTATTTGAATTGTCTGGTGACCTTTATCGACAACACTCTACACATCGATCTCCTCGTTGCCTGATAATTTTGAGATGTTCTTCCGGTGCCTGACGCAGGTGAATGGAGAACCGGAGGAAGATGACAGTCACGGTCTTATTCAATCTCTCACTAATCCTTTTGCAGGAATTAGATGTGAGATCTGCCGGTAGTATTGCCTGAGGATCGAAATGTACCAGATCATCCCCAACTAGCAGATTTAGTGATGAATGTTCATTGATGAACCTTAAAGCGCATCAGAATGCATGCACCCACTGACCCACTCCCTGCGTTATAGCTTTGCTTCAGGGAGCGCTTCACATACTTTTCGTTTATACTTCAAAAGCTTATCAGAACGTTTTAGAATATTTGTAGGTGAGGTTTAGAAACCGCATCGACAATACGCAAACTTACGCTCGCCAATGGACCCCATTTGTGCATGTGCACAATTTTTCACTTCGTTCTTGGAGAATATTGTAGACAACTTCCGACATATGCATCTTTGGTTGTTCAATCGAGGTCACATGAGGTACTCGGCGCATTTGGATCCGCTCCAAGACATCAAATTCTTGAGGTGGGCCGTTATGCACCAATAAAAAGTCCTCGCCTTTCTTGAGCGGGGAGGTTTACCTGCAATACCCCATTTATGCAAGTGAGCCTCGGTAGTCCCACATACTCGCATAAAACACCCTTAGTCATGTGTCTCTTCAAAAAGGAAATGTGCACGGTGAAATTGCCAACTGGGGGTTATAAAGTGCAGAATGACCTGGGTTGGGGTCGGTGACGGCATCCCGGTCTGTGTTACTCATGATCAACGCTTCATTACATATTACGTCTCAAACTGTTGTTCCGATCT
>Ga0307517_10003796_pt1 | contig 23466 bp, 20 predicted proteins | sample 23_EM_MG_FD_194515 | JGI IMG/M metagenome (GOLD analysis project Ga0307517, IMG submission 194515) | Populus trichocarpa ectomycorrhiza microbial communities from riparian zone in the Pacific Northwest, United States - 23_EM | ecosystem: Host-associated > Plants > Roots > Unclassified | place...
CTGCGCGTCTCATCGAAGATCTCGCTGGCGTCGCCGGCGACGCTGATCAGGAACTTGCCGTCGGCGCCGAGGTCGACCGGGCGCTCCACCATCCTCAAATTCTGTCCCTCGGGGCCATCGACATAGCCGAGACGGACGCCCGCGGCGGTCAGCTCGGCGCCATGCTCCTCGAGTTTCGGCAGCTTCTTGTCCCACAGCGAACGCGACACCCGCGCTTCGGCCTTCTCGCTGTCGGTGCGGACCACCTGCCAGTACCAGCCCGACAGCGGCAGATCGAACAACGGCTCGCCGAGCGACTGGAACGGGTGGTCGGGCGGCTCGTCCGGCGTTGCGACCTCGGCGATCAGGGTGCGCAGATAGAGATTGAGGCGGCGGTCGAACGCGCGCTCGGTGGCGTCGCGATAGACCGACGCCAGCACGATCCCGGTGATGACGAGGATCACCACCACCCACGCGGTCGCCGACAGGAACAGCCGTGTGGCGAGCGAAGAGCCGCGCATCAGGGCATGATCCCGAACAAGAGAGGCCGGTTTTCGGACAACATCATGCCCGGACAAAAGGCCAAGGGCGCTGCTTGTTCAAGCCCCTTGATCGCGCGCCGGCAATCACGCGGCCGGCGGCGGCGTCAGGAGATAGCCGAGCCCACGCACGGTCTGGATGATATCGACATCGAGCTTCTTGCGGATACGGCCGACGAACACTTCGATGGTGTTGGAATCGCGGTCGAAATCCTGGTCATAGAGATGTTCGACGAGTTCGGTGCGCGACACCACGCGCCCGGTGTGATGCATGAGATAGGCCAGCAACCGGTATTCGTGCGACGTCATCTTGATCGGGTTGCCGGAGACGCTGACCCGGCCGGTGCGGGTATCCAGCGAAACCGGGCCGCAGGTCAGTTCCGACTGGGCGTGTCCGGTGGAGCGGCGCAGCAGCGCCCGCATCCGCGCCAGCACTTCTTCGAGGTGAAAGGGTTTTGCGACATAGTCGTCGGCGCCGGCATCGAAGCCCTGCACCTTGTCGCTCCAGCGGTCGCGTGCGGTCAGGATCAGCACCGGCATCGCGCGCCCGTTGCGGCGCCATGCCTCCAGCACCGAAATGCCGTCCATCTTCGGCAGGCCGATGTCGAGGACGACGGCGTCATAGGGTTCGCTGTCGCCGAGGTAGTGTCCCTCCTCGCCGTCGAACGCGCGATCAACGACATAACCGGCATCCGTCAGCGCGGTCGTCAGCTGACGATTGAGATCCGGGTCATCCTCAACGACGAGCAGGCGCAAGCTAGCCTCCAATGGTGAGCTTCACGAAACCTGCCTCAAGATGAGGCTTACCGGCGTGAACGGGCAATGAACAGGAACTCGCCGCCATGTTACTTTTTCTTCATGACGGCCTGCAACGGCGCGGCCGTCGGTCGCAGTCGAAACTGCCTAACATGGGAAAGCGGATGCCCCAAGAGGGTCCAAAGCAGGTCAAAAGGCTGCTACGGCGCACGCGCGGCTAACGACCGGCCGCTCCCTCGACGACGATAAAAAAATCCCGGCAGCAGTTGCTCCGGAATGACTCCAATCGTCCATCACCGGCGACCGCGGCGGAATCGTCCGGCGCGGCCTTTGGTCGTTGCGCGGGTAAACACCCCTCGCTCAGATCCGGAAGAAGACAAACCAGAGCACGCCCAGGATCAGGATCGCGAGCCCGGTCGAAACCGTCAGAAGCGCCAGCACCGAGGGGCCGGGTTCGCCCTGACGGGCCTCGGTCGGGGTTTCGATAATCTGGCCATGTCGACGCGTTGCCATGGTGGACCTCATTTGCCTAAGTGCCTGTAATGCCAGCGGTTGCCTCGAGACCACCTGTCAAAAGCAACGCCTGATCGCAAATGATGTTCCGGGGCTGTGCACCCCGCTTTTGACTTCAGGCCGTCCAAAAGGTCGCAGCCGGGCGGGCGGAACAGGCCGCTCGGACACGGTTAACGCCGTTGGCAGATTCCCTTTCCCGCCGTATTTGAAACCGGGTCCCCCGATGGTATTCTTGCCGGTCGTTTGTTGCGTCCTCGGAGTATCCCATGGCCCCCCGCGCCAATTGGAAAGGCTTCCTGCGCCTTTCGCTCGTGACCTGCCCGGTCGCCCTGTATCCGGCAACGTCGGATACCGAGAAGGTCTCGTTCAACCAGATCAACCGCAAGACCGGCCATCGCATCAAATATGCCAAGGTCGACGCCGACACCGGCGAGGAAGTCGCCAACGAAGACATCATGAAGGGCTACAAGATCGACACCGATACCTACATCGAAGTGTCGAAGGACGAGCTTGACGACATCGCGCTGGAATCGACCCGCACCATCGAGATCGATGAGTTCGTGCCGAGGACCGATATCGACAGCCGCTATCTGATCCGCCCCTATTATCTCGTGCCGGACGGCAAGGTCGGCCACGACGCGTTTGCGGTGATCCGCGAAACCATCCGCGGCATGAACAAGGTCGCGATCGGCCGCGTGGTGCTGACCAACCGCGAACACATCATCGCGCTGGAGCCGCTCGACAACGGCCTGATGGGAACGTTGCTGCGCTACCCCTATGAGGTCCGCAGCGAGAAGGACTATTTCGACGACATCCAGGACGTGAAGATCACCAAGGACATGCTGGATCTCGCCAAGCATATCGTCGAGCAGAAGTCCGGCTCGTTCGAGCCCGAACAGTTCGAGGATCGTTACGAATCCGCGCTGATCGACCTGATCAACCAGAAACGCAACGGCCTACCGACCACCGCGAAGGCGTCGCCGAAATCCGGCGGCAACGTCATCAATCTGATGGATGCGCTGAAGCGCAGCCTCGCCAATGAGAAACAGGCCGCCCCCGCAATTAGCAAGGAAACGGCCAAAGCCAAGGGCAAGAAGCCGCGCAAGGCAGCCAGCGGCCAGCGCGAAATGCTGCTGCCGATCTCGGGCAGCGGCAAGCGTGCCGCCAAGGAGACGGTCAAGGAAGCGCCGAAGAAGGCCGAGAAGCCGGGGCGCGCGCCCGCGCGCACCAAGAAGGCCGGTTGATCGCGCTGGGCCCGCGCGGCGAATAGCGCGCGATGCCGTGGTCGACGCCGTTCGATGAGCCGGTCATCCTGCATGGCGGCCGCACGCTCACGACGTTGCAGCAGGCCGCCGACTACATCATGAAATTGCCGGAAGCCGAACAGCAGGAAGCACGCTGGCAAACTGCGGTCGCGAATTTGATCAATGCCGCGGAGGCCGGCGGCGGCTGGCTGATGTTCGCGCGGATCGGCATGATGCAGGCGCTATATCCGGACGAAGACGACCGGTAGCACAGGCGCCTGGCAGGCGAAAACCGCGGCTGCCGCCGCGTCGTTTGACGGGGCTTTGACGAACAGGATGAACGATTGATTAAGTCCCGCGCCGCGCCTGGGGCCGGTATTCATACGGGACGAAAAATTTACCGTGAATTGTGCGGCGCCCGCCATGATCGGCGGATCGGCGTCTTCCGGAGCGAGCCCATATGCCCACGCAGAAGCGTGAAACGGGGAACTATATCGGCCTTTTGAGCGATGCGCTCGAAGAGCAGCGCGCTGCCGAAATGCAGTCCGCCTCCGATCGCCGCGTGAAGGCGTACCTTCTCGGGCTGATGGCGGCGATATTCAATCGGCGCCGCAGCGAAGCGGGGTATCCCTCGCCTCGCCGCGGCTTCGATTAATCGGGACCAGCGATCAGAAGTTACGCTGGTCTCGCCGGTATTGCCCTGCACCTTACCTGCTGGCGGCAAACGCATATCAGCACTTCCCGCAGCGGCGGCGCCTGCGCTTTACGGTGAGGAGAAATCCTGTTCCAACTGTTGCAAATCGGCCGGACTAACCGGCCAGCACCAAGGGGAGATCGCCATGAAGCTCGGCACCGCGATTGCGGAAATCATGAAGCGCGAGGGCATCGAGATCCTCTGCGGGTATCCCGTCAATCACCTGATCGAATATGCCGCCAATGCCGACATCCGCCCGGTGATGGTCCGTCAGGAACGCATCGGCATCCACATGGCGGACGCGATTTCCCGCGTCACCTCGGGCCACTCGATCGGCGCGTTCTGCATGCAGCACGGACCCGGCGCGGAAAACGCCATGGGCGGCGTGGCGCAGTGTTTTGGCGAATCCGTCCCCGTGCTGGTGCTGCCGATGGGATATGCGCGGCGCCTCGCCAATATCGAGCCGAACTTCAATTCCAGCCAGGTGATGAAGGCGTTTTCGAAATCCTCCGAGCCGATCATCCTCGCCGCCGAAGTCTGCAATATTTTCCGGCGGGCGTTTACAAAACTGAAGAACGGCCGCGGCGGGCCTGTCATCGTCGAAATCCCCGCCGACATGTGGAACGAGGAAGTGCCGGAGCCGCTGAACTACACACCGGTGCTGCGCACCCGCTACGGCGCCGACCCCGTGCATGTGAAGGAAGCCGCAGCCCTCCTCGTCTCCGCCAAACGCCCGGTGATCTATGCCGGCCAGGGCGTGCACTACGCCAAGGCGTGGCCGCAACTGAAGCGGCTGGCCGAACGCCTCGCCATCCCCGTCACCACGAGCCTCGGCGGCAAATCGTCGTTTCCGGAGACGCATCCGCTGTCGCTGGGCTCAGGCGGCCTTGCCGTGCCGCGCGCGGTGCCGAAGTTTTTGGGCGAGGCCGACGTGATCTTCGGCGTCGGCTGCTCCTTCACCGAAACCTCGTTCGGCATCGCGATGCCGAAGGGCAAGACCATCATCCATTCGACGCTCGATCCCAACCATCTCAACAAGGATGTCGAGGCCAAAATCGGCCTCGTCGGCGATGCCGCCCTGGTGCTCGATGCGCTGCTGGAGGAGATCGGCAAGAGTGTCACCAGCGATCGTGACGCGACGTCCGTCGCCACCGAGATCTCCGCCTCGCACAAGGAGTGGCTGGCGAAATGGATGCCGAAACTCAGACATAACGAGGCGCCGCTCAATCCCTACCGCGTGCTGTGGGACCTGCAGCACACCGTCGACATCAAGAATACCATCATCACCCATGATGCCGGCAGCCCGCGCGACCAGCTCTCCCCGTTCTGGAAATCTGTCGAGCCGCTGTCTTATATCGGCTGGGGCAAGACCACGCAGCTCGGCTATGGGCTTGGGCTTGCGATGGGCGCCAAGTTGGCAAAACCGGACAAGCTCTGCATCAACGTCTGGGGCGATGCCGCGATCGGTTTTACGGGCATGGATTTCGAAACGGCCGTGCGCGAGCGGATCCCGATCATGTCGATCCTTCTGAACAATTTTTCCATGGCGATCGAACTGAAGGTGATGCCGATCTCGACCGAAAAATACCGCTCGACCGACATTTCCGGCGACTACGCCGCGATGGCCCGCGCCTTCGGCGGATATGGCGAGCGGGTGACAAAACCCGAAGACATCGTCCCCGCGATCCAGCGCGGCATTGCCAAGACCAAGGAAGGCATCCCGGTGCTGCTGGAATTCATCACCAGCAAGGAGACCGAGGTCTCCCGGCCGGGGACCTGATGCTGCGACGGTGTAATTGCACCCGCAGCTCCATCAACGTCATTGCCTGCGACAAACGCAAAGCGTTTGCGCAAGGGAGCGCAAGCGACGAAGCAATCCATGGCGCCGCGGGCGGATAGATGGATTGCTTCGCTCACGCTCGCAATGACGTGGAAAGGTCAGTGCGACACTCCAAGACTTCGTGGCCCGGCTTGACCTCGCTTGCCTCACGTTTTGACGCCCCGCCCCCAAGAAAAAGCCGGGATGGCGCTGGCCCGGACGCGCCTTGAATGGGATAATCTGCCACACTGGTGCGAGCGCGGATGAGTCCGCTGCAGGGCCTGGTGTGAAATGGATTTGACTGAATGACTGCGCTTCCGTCGGACCCCCTGGCCGATCTCTACAAGCTGGTTGCCGAGCTCGAGCAGAGACTCGAATCCAGTTTCGCGGCCCACGACGCGGCGATCAACCGTCAGGCCGCGACCGACGCGGAAAACACCCGGCTGATCAACGAACTCAGCATCGCGCGCGAGCGAGAGAACGCCAGTGCGGAAATCCTGCACACCATCGCCAATGCTAGGGGCGATGCGGAACGCGCGCTCTACCAAATCGCGGAAGCCACGATGCGTCTTTTCGACGCGCCGAGTGCAACCATCCACATTGCCGAAGGCGACGGCTGGTCGCAGGTCATCCGCGTCGGCGAGAGTTCAAAAAGTGTCGGCGCGGGCGTGCCGGAAGCGCAACTCAAGATCGGCGGCCAAAACATGCCCGGCACGATCGTCGCCGAAAACCGCCAGGTCCACGTGCCCGACCTCGACAATGTCGATCCCGCCATTGCCGACTGGCCGGGCCTGCCCTATGTGCGCGCCGCCGGCACACGTTCGATGTCCGGTTCGCCGCTGCGGCGCGACGGCAGCGCCATCGGCGTCCTCATCGTCTACCGTGACAGGCTAGCGCCTTTCACCGACGAGGAAATGGCGCTGCAGCAGAGCTTTGCCGATCAGGCCGCGATCGCGATCGAAAACGCCCGCCTGTTCAACGAGACGAAAGAAGCGCTGGAACGGCAGACTGCCACCGCCGAAATCCTGAAGGTCATTGCCGACTCCCCCTCCGATGCGCAACCGGTGTTCGAAGCCATCGCGGCCAGTTCAAAACGCCTGCTTGGCGGGTTCTCCGCCACCGTTCTCCGCTTCCTCGGCGACGAGCTGCATCTGGTGGCGTACACGCCGACCGACCCCGCCGCCGATGAAGGCCTGAAGGCCTCGTTTCCAAGATCGATCTCGGAATTCCCGACATTCGCGCTGGTGCGCAACGGCGAGACCGTTCAGTTTCCCGACAGCGAGGCCGAGCACGTCCCGCAGCTGAACAAGGAATTGGCGCGGCTGCGCGGCTTCCGCAGCGTCTTGTTCACGCCCCTGATGAACCAGGGCGCACCGGTCGGCATGATCAGCGTCACCCGCGCAGAGCCGGGCGCCTTTGCCGCCGACCACGTGCAGCTGTTGCAGACCTTCGCCGACCAGGCGGTGATCGCGATCGAGAACGCACGCCTGTTCAACGAAACCAGGCAGGCGCTGGAGCGGCAGACCGCGACAGCTGATATCCTCAAGGTGATCGCCGGCTCGCCGTCGGATGTGCAGCCGGTGTTCGAGGCCATCGTGGCCGGTGCGAACCGGCTGATCGGCGGATTTTCCACCGCGATATTTCGGTTCGCCGACGACGCGATCCACCTGGCCGCGTTCACCCCCACCGACCCCGCGGGCGATGCCGTGCTGCAATCCTCGTTCCCGGTGCCATCGGCCGATTTTCCGCCCTACCACCTGGTGCGCAACGGGGCGCCGGCGGAACTCGTCGATACCGAACTCGAGCCGGCCGCCCGCGACATCGCGCGTGCACGGGGCTACCGCAGCATGCTGTTTGCACCGCTCATGAACGAGGGCAAGGCCGTCGGCATCATCACGGTCACGCGCCGGGCGCCCGGCCCGTTCGGCGAGCCACACGTCCAGCTGCTGCAGATGTTCGCGGCCCAGTCGGTGATCGCGATCGAAAATGTGCGGCTGTTCAACGAGACCCGGGAAGCGCTGGAACAGCAAAAGGCGTCTGCGGATATCCTCAGGGTCGTCAGCAACTCGGTCGCCGATGCCCAGCCCGTATTCGACGAGATCCTGCGCAGCATCGAGCATCTGTTTGGCGGCGATGATCGCTTCATATACCTGGCAGGTGATGATGGACTGCTCCATATCGGCGCCGCGCACGGCGCCAACGCCGAGCGCGTCCGCGCGCTGTACCCGGTGCCCCTGGAGGGAACCGCTAGCGAGGTGGCTTTTCGCGAGCGCCGCCTGATCCGTTACGCCGACGTCTTCAACGATCCCGAAGTTCCTGCCGCCTTGCGCGAGGTCGCCCGTCGTATCGGCACCAACTATTCGATGGCACTCGCGCCCATGCTGTGGGAGGACCGCGCCATTGGCTCGATCTTCGTGGGCCGCACCTCCATGAAGGCGTTCAGCGAAAAAGAGTGCAGCCTGCTGCGCAGCCTCGCCGACCAGGCCGTGATCGCGATCCAGAACGCGCGGCTGTTCAACGAAGTTCGCCAACGCACCGATGATTTGAGCGAGTCCCTGCAGCAGCAGACCGCCACCGCCGACGTGCTCAAGGTGATCAGCCGGGCGGCGTTCGATCTGCCCAGCGTACTCGATACGCTCGTCAGTTCGGCCGCCTTGCTGTGCGGCGACCCCCGGGCTTCGATCTATCTCCTGCGCGACGGGCTTTTGCATCTCGAAGCCGCCCATAACAATTCGGCCGAATGGATCGCGCAACGCCGCAGCCAGCCGCTGGCGCCGAGCCGCGATACCCCGAGCGGTCGCGCGGCGCTCACCGGAAAGCTCGATCATGTACCTGACCTGCTGGCGGATCCCGACTTCTCCCGACCGGACCTTGCTGAGCTGGGTGATTATCGCGCCACGCTCAACATACCGATGACGCGCGAGGGTGTGACGATCGGTGTGCTCAGCCTGGCGCGACCGACGCCCGGCCCGTTCACCCAGCGCCAGGTCGAACTGGTGCAGACCTTCGCCGACCAGGCGGTGATTGCGATCGAGAATGTCCGTCTGTTCGATGAGGTAGAGGCACGGACCCGCGATCTTTCCGAATCCCTCGAACAACAGACGGCGACGTCAGAAGTGCTGAGCGTGATCAGCCGGTCGGCCGGCGACCTGGAACCGGTGTTCCAGAGCATGCTTGAAAACGCCACGCGTATTTGCGGCGCGCAGTTCGGTCTGATGAACCTGTACGACGGCGACAGTTTTCATACCGTCGGCTTCCACAATGTGCCGCCGGAGTTCGAGGCCGCCAGGAAGCTGAGCTTTCGAGCGCCGCCGGAGGGCGATCTCGGACAAATGATCCAGGCAAAGAAATTTGTACACATACACGACCTCCGCACGCGGCCGCTTTACATTCAGGGCGACCCGGCGACCGTACAACTCGCCGATCTGGCAGGCGTGCGCACCATTCTCATTGTTCCGATGGTCAAGGACGACGAATTCGTCGGCACCATCGGAATTTACCGCCTCGATGTCGCGCCGTTCAACGAAAAGCAGATTGCGCTGTTGGGCAGCTTCGCCAGCCAGGCCGTCATTGCGATCGAAAACACACGGCTGCTCAAGGAGCTGCGGGAGCGAACCGGCGATCTCACCAAATCGCTCGACGATTTGCGCACCGCGCAGGATCGCCTGGTGCAGACCGAGAAGCTCGCCTCGCTCGGCCAGCTCACCGCCGGGATCGCGCACGAGATCAAGAACCCGCTCAACTTCGTCAATAATTTTGCGGCGCTTTCGGCGGAGCTGACCGACGAACTGAACGATGTGCTCAAAGCCGCCGAGATCAGCGACAATATCCGTGGAGAGGTCAATGAGTTGACCGGCTTGCTCAAGGACAATCTGCACAAGGTGGTCCAGCACGGCCAGCGCGCCGATTCCATCGTCAAGAACATGCTGCTGCATTCGCGCGAGGGAAGCGGCGATCACCGGCCGGCCGACATCAACGCGCTGATCGATGAGAGCCTCAACCTCGCCTATCACGGCGCCCGTGCCGAAAAGCCCGGCTTCAATGTCACGCTGCAGCGCGACTTCGATCCCGACGCCGGCATGATCGAGCTGTTCCCTCAGGAAATCACCCGCGTGTTCCTGAATTTGGTCTCAAACGGATTCTATGCGGTGACCAAGCGTCGGAACGAGAACGGCGATGCCGGCTTCGATCCGGTGCTGCGCGCGACGACGCGCAATCTCGGCGACAGCGTCGAAATCCGCATCCGCGACAACGGCACCGGCATTCCGCCCGAGGTGAAGGACAAGATGTTCAATCCGTTCTTCACGACCAAGCCCGCGGGCGAAGGCACCGGGCTTGGCCTGTCGATGAGCCATGACATCGTCGTGAAACAACATGGCGGCACGATCGAGGTCGATACCGAGCCGGGACAATTTACCGAATTTCGAATTGTTCTGCCGAAGACCAGCAATGCTACAAACAAGAACCGAGGTCAGACGTGAATATCCTGGTGCTTGTGGTCGATGACGAGCCCGACGTCGAGGCGCTGTTTCGTCAGCAGTTTCGCCGGGATTTGCGCGCGGAGCGTTTCGTGATGGATTTCGCCAATTCGGCTTCCGAGGCGCTGACGCGTGTCGCCTCCAGCGGCGGGCAATCGCTGATCCTGATCCTGTCCGATATCAATATGCCCGGAATGACCGGGCTCGAAATGCTGCCCAGGGTCAAGCAAATACGGCCCGACGTTCCCGTCATCATGATCACCGCCTATGGCGATCCCGAAACCAGGCGCAAGGCGATCGAAGGCGGCGCGACGGGATTGCTGACCAAGCCGATCGACTTCGCCATGCTCCGCGAGGAAATCGATACAAGGCTCACGCAGGCGAGCTAGCTAGCGCCCTACTCCGCCATCTCCGCCGGCGGCGCCATCCCTGGCCCGGCCAGCGGGCGTTCTTCCATCAGGATCATGCAGAGCGTGGCGCTGGCCATCAGCGCCGCGGCGGCGCCGAACACGTAGCGAAATGCCGTGATCATGTCGGCGACGGGGATCGAATGCACGGGCCCGTGGTGTTCGCCGACCAGCGAGATGTCCGGGCCGAGCGACATCAACAGGATCGCGGTGAAGGCCGCGACCGTGAACGACGTCATCAGCGAACGGAAGAAATTCATCGCACCGGTGACGGTGCCGATCTGCGGCCGCGCCACCGAATTCTGCAGCGAGACCACGCTGACCGGAAAGGTTGTGCCGAGCCCGAGCGCGAACACTGACAGCAGCACCAGCAATCCCCACAGCGGCAACGTGGTGAGCGCCAGCGCGCAGCCGGAGATCGCGGCAATCAACGTTCCCGTGATCGCGACGCGCTTGTAATGTTTGGCGCGCGCCATGGTGCGGCCGGCGATGGCCGCCCCACAGGTCGAGACCGCGGCGAGCGGGATCAGCGCAAGCCCCGCTTCGCTGGCGCTGAGATGGTAGACCACCTCGTAATAGAGCGGCAGGTTCACGGTCAGCCCGGTGATCGCGCCGAGCGCGCAGCCGCCCGCCGCCATCGCATAGGGCACCACCGTTCCGCCCATCAGCGGCAGCGGCAGGAACGGCTCGTCGGCCCTGCGTGCGTGCCAGACGAAGCTGAACGCCAGTGCGACCGACGCGCCGAGCATCGCGATGATCGTCGGCGACAGCCAGAGATAACGGTTGCCGCCCCAGGTCAGCACCAGCATGAACACCACGGCCGACGCCATCAGCAGGACGCCTCCAAGCCAGTCGACCTTGCGCCGGCGGTGGAACACCGGGATCTTGGCCATCTTCGGCAGCAGCAGCGCCAGCGCGGCGAACGCGAGCGGCACGTTGATCCAGAAGATCATCGACCAGTGCAGATGTTCGGCGAAGACGCCGCCGACGATCGGCCCGCCGATCCCGGCAGCAACCCACACGCCGCTGAAATAGGCTTGATACTGGCCGCGTTCGCGTGGTGACACCACGTCGGAAATCACGGTCTGCACGACCGGCATGATGCCGCCGCCGCCGAGCCCCTGCAGGCCGCGCGCAAGGATCAATATCGGCATGTTCGGCGCGAGTGCGCAGAGGATCGAGCCCGCGATGAACAGGCTGAGCGCGGCGATGATCATGGCGCGGCGACCATAGATGTCGCTGAGCGTGCCGAACACCGGCGCTACCGCGGTCGACGCCAACAAATAGGCGGTGATCACCCAGGAAAGACTGGAGACATCCTGGAACTGGCGGCCGATGGTCGGCAACGCCGTTGCGACAATGGTCTGGTCGAGTGCGGCCAGAAACATCGTCAGCATCAGGCTGAGCAGAATGGTGCGGACCTCGTCCGGCGTCAGCGGCGCGCGCGGCGCAATCGGCGGCGCGTCGCTGACATCGATGACCTCGGTCGCGATGTGCGAGACTTCAGCCGAAATTTCGTCGGTCAATGTATCGCGGTCGGCAGGTTGACGGTTCTGCCGTTCGAGCTTGTTCATTTGAGACGTATAATTTTCTTCGCGGCCAACGCCGCCGAGATGGAATCGCTATATCCGCTGCACTGTAGAGCCCATCTTCCTCTTGCGGCAGGCGCCTGCGCGCATGGGAGCATCCCGCGAGCGCGGCTTCGCAATCGCGTGATCGGCGTTCGCCCAAAACGTCAGGATTTCGGGCGCTTCTTGAGCCGCGCCCGCTTCGGCAGCAAGGCCGGCCATTGCACGATGTGATCTTCGAGATCCTCGTCGGCGATCTCGCTCTCCGTTCCCTGCACCCGCCCGCGCACGGAAACACCGGCTTCATGCACGGTATTGGGGTCACCCGAGATCAGCGGGTGCCACCAGTAGAGATCGCGGCCCTCGGCGACCAGCTTGTAGCCGCAGCTTGGCGGCAGCCAGTTCAGGGTGCGGACGTTTTCCGGGGTCAGCCGGACGCAGTCCGGAACCTTGGCCGAGCGGTTCGGGTAGTCCTTGCAGCCGCATGAGCCCGAATCGAGCAGCTTGCAGGAGACATGGGTGAAATAGATCTTGCCGGTATCCTCGTCCTCGAGCTTTTCCAGGCAGCAGCGCGCGCAGCCGTCGCACAGGCTTTCCCATTCGGCGCTGGACATCTCTTCCAACGTCTTGGTTTTCCAGAAGAATCCCTCCTGGGCGGAAACGGGCTTGGGCGGTGCGGTCATGAATCAGGGGTTTTCCGGATCGGATCGGTCTGGGCCCTTCTAGGAGGTGCGGCGGCAGCCTTGCAAGCGGGACCGCTTCAACCCTGATGAAAACCGGGGGCAGCGTTAGCCCTGCCCCCAAAATGGTGAGCCAGACCATTGGTTTATGGCCCCCGCTCGGATAGAACAACCGCGAGTCCCCCAAGGTCTCTTTGAGGTCGCCGAACGAGCCGTAAAAGCGCCTTAGGTTTGCCGCAACATCCAAGCAAGACGTCTCGTTAGCGCGCAATGCGTGCCATGAGCGCCTACGAACCGACCAAGGGCCCCGGTGCGCCAGATCATTCCAGCGCGATGGAAGCAGAAGGTCCAGCACATCATGCTGGACCTCGACGCGCGCATCGATTCGACGCTGTTCTCGTCGGGCAAGGGCGTGCGCGAGCTCTATGAGCGCTTCTCGACCTTCATGGACCGCTTCTATGTCGGCCGCTGGAAGCGCTGGGTGTTCATCGAGCCGATGTCGGAAGCCGCCACCATGGGTCTCGGCGGCTTGCTGTTGATGCTGGCGCTCGCAGTGCCCGCGTTTCGCGAAACCGCCGATGATGACTGGCTGAAGAAATCCGATCTCGCGGTGACATTCCTCGACCGCTACGGCAATCCGATCGGCAGCCGCGGCATCAAGCACAACGACTCGATCCCGCTGGAGGATTTCCCGGACAACCTGATCAAGGCAACGCTGGCGACCGAAGACCGCCGCTTCTACGATCATTTCGGCATCGACATCGCCGGTACCGCGCGCGCGCTGGTCACCAACGCGCAGGCTGGCGGCGTGCGCCAGGGCGGTTCGTCGATCAGCCAACAGCTGGCAAAGAACCTGTTTTTGAACAACGAGCGCACCATCGAGCGCAAGGTGAAGGAAGCCTTCCTCGCGGTGTGGCTGGAGACACGTCTCACCAAGAACGAGATTTTGAAACTCTATCTCGACCGGGCCTATATGGGCGGCGGCACTTTCGGCGTCGACGGTGCGGCGCATTTCTACTTCAACAAGTCGGCGCGCGATGTCACGCTTGCCGAATCCGCGATGCTGGCCGGCCTGTTCAAGGCGCCGACCAAATATGCCCCGCACATCAACCTGCCCGCCGCGCGCGCCCGCGCCAACGTGGTGCTGGATAACCTCGTCGATGCCGGCTTCATGACCGAAGGCCAGGTGTTCGGTGCGCGGCGTAATCCCGCCGTCGCCGTCGACCGCCGCGACGAGAATTCGCCGAACTACTATCTCGACTACGCCTTCGACGAGATGCGCAAGCTGGTCGACACGTTCCCGAAATCCTATACCGAGCGCGTGTTCGTTGTGCGCACCGCGATCGACATGAACGTGCAGCGCGCCGCCGAAGGCGCCGTCGAAAACCAGTTGCGCCAGTTCGGCCGCGACTATCACGCCACCCAGGCAGCGACCGTGGTCGCCGATCTCGATGGCGGCGTCCGCGCCATGGTGGGCGGACGCGACTACGGCTCGAGCCAGTTCAATCGCGCGGTCGACGCAATGCGCCAGCCCGGTTCGTCGTTCAAGCCGTATGTCTACACCACGGCCTTGCTCAACGGCTTCACGCCGAACTCGAAAGTGGTCGACGGTCCCGTCTGCATCGGCAACTGGTGCCCGCAGAATTATGGCCACTCCTATTCCGGCGCGGTGACGCTGACGCAGGCGATCACGCGTTCGATCAATGTGGTGCCGGTGAAGATCTCGATCGCGCTCGGCGGCAAATCGCCGAACCCGGCCAAAGCCGGCCGCGTCAAGATCACCGAAGTCGCGCGCCGCTTCGGCCTCACGGCGCCACTGCCGGATACGCCGTCGATGCCGATCGGCTCCGACGAAGTCACCGTGCTCGAGCACGCGGTCGCCTATGCGACCTTCCCCAACAAGGGCAAGTCGGTCAAGCCGCACGCGGTGCTGGAAGTGCGTACCGGCGCCGGCGACCTGGTCTGGCGTTTCGACCGCGACGGCAAGAAGCCGTTGCAGGCCATTCCCGCTTCCGTTGCCTCCGACATGGCGGGCATGATGAGCCACGTCGTCAGCGAAGGCACCGCGCGGCGCGCCACGCTGGACGGCATTCCGACCGCGGGCAAGACCGGCACCACCAACGCCTATCGCGACGCCTGGTTCGTCGGCTACACCGGCAACTTCACCTGCGCGGTCTGGTACGGCAATGACGACTACTCGCCGACCAACCGCATGACCGGCGGCTCGCTGCCGGCGCAGACCTGGCACGACATCATGGTTGTCGCCCATCAGGGCGTGGAGGTGAAGGAAATCGCAGGGATCGGCATGGGCACGAAACTGCCGCCGCCGGCGCAACCCGCCAACGTCGCCGCCAATGGCGCGCCGAAGGTGCTGGAGACCAAGCCGGGACCGCCGCCGGTGCTGACCAAGCGCGGCGCCGATATTCTGGTGCGTGTCGAGAAAATGCTCGACGACGCCGGCAAGACCGCAGGCAAGACGTCGGCCACTGAACCCGCCAAGCCGGGCAAGTCGACATCGTCGAGCGCGCTGGCCTTCCCGGACAATTACGTCGCGGCTGCCGGCGACCAGCCGGCGCCGGCACAGCGGAAGAACTAGTGCGGTGAGTTTGCGGAGCACTGGCCTGTGCGGCTGATCTTCATCACTTTGCTGGCGCTCGCGCTGGCTACCGTCGTCGGTCTGGGATCGACCTACATGACAGCGACGCGCGGCACGGATCTCGGCACGCTCACAATTGGCTCGTGGACGGCGCGGCCCAAGAGCGGCACCGCCGACGTCGATCCCTATTCGCGCGCCTCGATCGCCCGCAGCGGTGAATTGCCGATCGGCACCGGCGACGGCATCGCCTTCTCGGCCACGTCAGATGACAAAAAGAAGCCGCTCGACGGCCGCTGCGACGTGGTGGTCAGCGGCGTGACGCCGGCGGCGCGGTTCTGGACGTTGACGCTGTTCGACCGCAAGGGACATCTGGTGGCCAATTCGCTGCAACGCTACGGCTTCACCAGCCAGGAAATCATCCGCGGCTCCGACGGCGCGTTCGAGATCCGCGTGGCCTCGCGCTCGCGCGCCGGCAATTGGCTGCCGACCGGCGGCATCGAGCGTTACGCGCTGATGCTGCGGCTGTACGATACGCCGGTCGGGGTCGCGACACGGACCCAGCGCGACGCGCCGATGCCCTCAATCACGACGGTGGGCTGCCCATGATCCGGCTGCTGTTCACGATCATCGCAGGCGTGCTGCTGGGCGGCGTCGTGCATCTCGTCAGCGTGCTGGCGTTGCCGCGCATCGCAACCCAGGACGCCTATTCGCGGCTGACGCCGATGACCAGGGTCAATGCCGTGACGCCGCTCGCGCTCGCCGATCCCAACAACGCGCCGATGCCGTTCATGGACCCGGCGTTTGCGATCGCGATCTGCCGTTACGATTTGTCGGGCGGTGCGCTGAAGCTCACGGTGCCGGTCAGCCAGGCCTATACGTCGGTGTCGTTCTACACGCGCAACGAGGTCGCCTATTACGCGATCAACGACCGCTCGGCCGGCCGCAAGGTGATCGAGCTCGACCTGATGACCGAGGAACAACACGGCCAATTGCCGGAGGATGAGGAAGTCACCGCCGCCGACCGCCTGATCATCGATTCCCCGACCACGACCGGATTGATCGTGCTGAAGGCCCTCGCGCCCGAGCCCGGCCTGATGCCACAGGCGCAGGCTTCGCTGGCGGCATCGCGCTGCACGGTGCAGACCGAAGCCCCGCCGCCCAAGCAGCCAGAACCGGCAGCACCTGCGCCTGCGCCCGCGCCAAAGGGCAAGCGATAGCGGCCCGCGCAACGCGGCGACGGTAAGTGCGAGACTTTAACCCTTCACGGTGACGGCGCGGCCGTTCACGGGGCTGGCGGCGACCGGCGGATTGGCGGTTTGGGCAGCGAGTTCACCGATCAGGCGGTCGGCATCGGCCGCGATGGTGTCAGGCGCCTGGATCACCAGCCGCTCCAGCGCCCAGCGATAGGAGGAGATCCGCCGCTCCAGGCACTGCTGCACCCATTGCACGATCAGTGTGTTCTCTTCCATGCGGGCGACCGCATCGGCCTGTTCGCGCGGCGACAGCTCCTGCACCATCTTGAGGCTGGCGCTGCGCTTGCGGTCGAGTTCGATCACGCGGATGGCGGAGGCAAAGAACGGCTCGAACCGCGTGATGTCGTTGCGCACGTCCTCGATCAATTGCTGGTAGCGCGAAGTATGCGAGCGGTGCGGCTCGTCGATCAAGGCGCGCCCATAGGTGGTGCGATCGAACACGACCTTCTGCCGCCACGGCGAGGGCAGCGGCTGGTAATCGCCGAACACGCTCTTCCAGGCCGGCCGCGAGTGCGGCGGCTCGATCAGCGGATAGGCAAGATCGCGAAGCTGGCGTTCGTTTTCGGTGAGCTGGAAATGCGAAGGCTTGAGGCCGACGCTGCCGGTCGCCTCGGCGCCCAGCCAGCGATGCATGTCGTCGTTGCGGAAATCGCCGCGGGTGCGGCCGAAATCGCCGCCACTGCAGCCGCCAAGGGCTGCGCCAATCAAAATAAGTATCAGAGCCGGGAGTGACCGAACCCCGGCGGTCCGGATCGGATGGCACATCACCGGCATTTCAAACGTCCGTTGTCAGGGGCGTCGACGGCGACGGCGACCGGGAGCTGTACCCTCTTCCGGTCCGCGTCCGCCGCTCTCGTCGGTTGGACGTTCGATCCGGACAACGGGAAGGATCAGTACGGTTCCCATGCCATCGCACGAAGCGCCATCCAGGGCCGGCCGCCGCGAAGCTGCATCCGCCGGAAATTCAATGATGGTGCCCATGTTCCCAATTCTCTCTGGTTGCCGCGCGGACCCATGATTTGGCCGGCGACATGCCATCATTCAGAACAGAACGTGGTTAACGGCATCTTAATCCCGGCCCGGACCGGTTAAGGGATCGGCCGCTGTGGTTTATGCGACACCCGCAAAAACCGCTGCATTTTTTCACGGGTTGTTTTCCTTAACCAGCTCTTAAAGCGCGCCGCGTAGGTTCAGCCAAGGCATTTCCAAGTCGCGTATACCTGACATGACCGCAGCACCATTATTTCCGGGCTTCGACGGGCTGATGACGCTCTCCCGTCGCGAGGGCGTCGATATCCGCCCCACTTTGCTGCGCGTGCTGACGGACCTTTACGTCCAGACCAGCGCACATTCTGCGGACGAGGAACGGCAGTTCGTCGAATTGACCTCACGGCTGATCGACCAGGTCGACGACGCCACCCGCGCCGCGGTCCGCGCCCGGCTTGCCGTCTATCCGGCGACACCGCCCGAGATCATGAACAAGCTCGGATTGCGGCGCGCCCATCCCGGCCGAACGGCGCCACTCGCGCCGTCAATTGCCGCCCCGTCCGAACCGGCACCGGCCCGGGCGCCCACCGAGGCGGAATTGCGGATGGCCTCCAGCCTGGCGATGCGGCCGAACGATGCCGCCGAAATCAGCGACATGTTTTTTGCGGCCAATGCCAGCGAACGCGCGCAGATCCTGCACAATCTCAACGAGACGCCGCTGAAGGCCTCGGCGCGGATTCCGGCGGCGCGCGCCAAGCGCGCGATCGAGACGCTGGAGATGGCCGCGTTCGCCGAGGACAGCGACAGTTTCGCGCTCGAGATCGGCGAAGCGCTGATCCTGCCGACGCGGATCGCCACGCAAGTGGTGAATGATCCCGGCGGCGAGCCGCTGGCCTGTGCTGCTCGCGCGCTCGACATGCCGAGCGCTGCGTTCCAACGGATATTGATGTTCCTCAATCCGGAATCCGGTTCCTCCGTGCATCATGTCTACCGGCTGTCGCGGCTCTACGACCGGCTGACCGAACGATCCGCGCTGGTTATGCTGGCGGCGTGGCGCGGCTCGACCATGGCGGTCACCCGCGCCAAATATCGCGCCTCGCTCTACGACGACGAACGCAACCGCGCCCGCTCCGCGCCGTCCCAGACGCGGCCCGCGGTACAGCCCGGCAGCGCGCCAAAAGTGCGCACCGGCAGCGACGGTTCGGGGCGCTAGACTCAAAATATCGAAAACAACCCCATGCAAAGATAGAATGGGGGCGTCAGGCCTTGGCTCAAGCCTTGGCCAGATCCAGAAAATGCCGCCCTGCCCGGTCCTCGGTCTCGACGATCCAGGTGTCGGGATCGAACCTGATTTCCTTGGCCAGGCGCTCTTCCACCGATTGCTCCGGCACCGGTTGCGGCGACGCCGGCACGAACAGCCGCTCGGTCGGCCGGCTCTCGTCATAGACGGTCTGCGGCGCGGGGCCGTACAGCATCGCGTTGCCGTCGAGGTGGGCCACTTTGACGAACACTGCACCGGCTTCTTCGGCACCCCGCCGGCGCACGGCGCCGAAGATGCCCTCGGTTTGGCAACGGCGCAGATAGGCCGCCACCCAGATAGATGATTTCAATCGCATGGACGGACGATAGGCCAGCGTCCAGACCGGCGCCAGAGGCCACGGCCGTTGGGTCCATGGCCGTTGGGTGTCCGGAATGGGTCTTGATCGACGGGCGGAGAAAACGGTTCTCCGACGAGGTCAGCGAAGTTCTGCTGGACGCGCCGTGACGCGCTCCCCGCCCTACTCGATCGGGCGGCCCGTCATCGCGGTGAGTTCCTTCACCAGGCGATCGGACATCTGGCCCGTCACCGGCAGCTTGCGGTCGCGTTCGAATTTCGTGATCGCAGCCTGGGTATCGGCGCCGACGGCACCGGTCGGCTTCAACTGGCCATAGCCATATTCGGTGAGCGCGCGTTGCACCGAGGCGACGCGGCGCGCGCCGGCGGATTGCGACGAAGCCGGGATCGACGCCGGCGGCCGCATCACATGGGACGGCGGGGCGGCAGCAAGGCTGGGCGGCTTGGCCGCCGGCGTTGCAACGCTGGAAGCGGCTGCGGGAGGGCTGGTCGACTTCACCACCAGATTGGTCATCGGGTCAGCAGTCCTGGGGTCAGCAGTCCTGGAGTCAGCGATCTTGTGATCGCTGGCTCTGGGATCGACGTTCCTGACCTCAACAGGCTTGGCTTCCGTCGGCGCAGGCTCCGCCGGACGTACGGCGAGTTCAACCGGACGCGGACGCGGCAGCGGGTTCGTAACCGCGGGTGCCGGCAGCGTCACGACCGAAGATCCGAACATCGGCGACGGATGACGGCCGGCCTGAAGGAACAGCGCATTGGCGAGGATGGCGGCAACGGCCGTAAAGGCAAGCGCGCCGGCCAGCATGTCCTTGGGACTGTGCAGGAGAATGCGCATCGCAAACCCGCGCTCCTCGTCGGCTTCGACCGCAACAGCTTTCGCGCCACGCCGACGGCGAGGCATCTCGTCGTCCTCGATTATTCGCTTAGGCACTTTTCTTCACCTGGAGGGCTTGCGCTTGTAGTCCCGATCGCAGCGCCGGCTTCAGCGTCGCGACATTACTTGCGAGAACTTGACTTGCAAGAACTTGACTTGACGACACTTCCGCCGACGGCGGCGTGTAGGAAATCGGCAGGGCTACGGTCACCGTGGTTCCCTCGCCAACCATGCTCTGCACGTCGATCTCGCCATGGTGCAGATCGACCAGGCCTTTCACGATCGACAGCCCGAGGCCGGTGCCTTCGTGCTTGCGCTGATAGGTCTTGCCGGCCTGGAAGAACGGATCGCCGATCCGCTTGAGATCGTCGGCGGCGATGCCGACGCCGGTATCGGTGACGCGGAGCAACAGGCGTGATCCCTCGACCGCGGCCGAGACCGTGACACTGCCGCCGCGCTCGGTGAATTTGATGGCGTTGGCGACCAGGTTCAGCGTGATCTGCTTGAACGCACGCGGATCGCCGGTCATGACCGGCAGATCTTCCGGCGCGCGGGTAGCGAGATCGACGCCGTTTTCGCGCGCCTTGAGGGCGAGCAGGTTGCAGCAATGCAGCAGCGCGGCACGCGGTGCGAACGGCTCCGGCGAAATCTCGAAATTGCCGGATTCCATCTTGGACATGTCGAGGATGCCGTTGACGACCGACAACAGATGCTGGCCGGAATCGTTGATCAGCTGCGCGTATTCCTTGCGGCGCGCGGCGTCGATCATCAGCACATCTTCCTGAACGATCATCTCGGAAAACCCGATGATGGCGTTCAGCGGCGTGCGCAGTTCGTGGCTCATGGTGGCGAGGAAACGCGTCTTGGACGCATCGGCCTGCTCGGCGGCGGTGCGCGCCAGTTCGAGCGCCTGTTCCTGCATCTTGCGGTCGGTGACGTCGCGCATCACGGCAACCACCTCGGCCTCGGGCGAAGCCTGCTCGAGCGGCCGGCAACGCATCTCGACCCAGATGAATTCGGTGGAATTATTCTGGCCGCGGGCCTCGCGGCGGATGCGGAACTCGACGCTGCGCGCCTCGCCGCCCCGCGCGGCATCCGACAAGGCCGTGAGATAGGCCGGCCGGTCGGCGACGTGAACGCGATCGAACAGGCCGTGGCCGGCGAGCCGCGTCACCGGCGTGCCCAGCATGGCTTCCGCCGCCGGCGAGATGAACTGCACCGCGCCGTTGCGGCTGTGGCGTGAAATCACGTCGCTCATATTCAGCGCCAGCAGACGGTAGCGGTCTTCCTCGACATAGAGCAGCGACACGGTGGTGCGCGCCAGCGATTCCGCGCCAAACGCAAGCCCGGCCGCATAGAGGATCGCCGCCACGACACCGAAACCGATCAGCGCACTGTGCAGCGCCGGACCGAACTGCGGATCCGGCAGCATGTGGAAATGCCCGAGCACGATCAAAAGCGCCGCACACGACATCGCCAGCGCGAAGGCGAATGCCACGACGCGGCGCGAAGCCGAGAGCGCAGCCTCGAGCGGAATCACGATCAGCCAGATCGCGACAAAGGATTCGATGCCGCCGGTAGCCGCCGCGACCATCATGATAAAGCCGGCCAGCGCCAGCGACGACAGGATATGCGCGCCGTCGTAACGGCCGGTGCGCGACAGGAACCACGACAACAAAATGGGTGCGATCAGCCAGGCGAAGGCCGCGACTTCGAGCGCGGTGGGCGCACCGCGCATCGCCAGATAGACCGGAAACGCCGCGAAGGCCGCCAGGCTGCCGAGCAGCCGCGGTGCCATGAAGGCGCGATGACGCGCGCGCGTCAGCGCGTCATATCGTGCTGACGGATGCAGCAACGCATCGAGACAATCGCGGATGATACTCAAAATACTCACGGCTTTTGCGCTTCGGCTTGTTCGTCTGGCAGGTTGACTTTGCAGACGCGCCGGAACGCCCCCTTTATCTTTGGCCCACCGTGTCAGAGCGAACTTAAGCGAACGCTAAGGCACGGCGGCCGGCCCGCAAACACCGTGCATTCGCGGAGCTTTCACGCCTCGCGCGCGGTTCATTCGACGCGGATGGTGAACGACAGGTTTCCAGCGAAATCGATCTATGGTTTCGAAATGGTGGATGCGCCGATCACCCCACTTTTTCGTGTTCGCCAACATCAATCAAAAATTTACGCCGAATCGAATCAATCGAAGTTTTCGCGAATTTTCGGCCAATTTACCTCAATGCAAACACTTGCGATTTATCGACGGCTGATAATCAGGAGCAAAGCTTGCGGGTTCGAACCGCAAATCAAAAGAGACGACCGGGGTCGCGAGATGTTTTTCCTGCTTCGCATGACATTCTGGCTCGGGCTGGTGCTCGTGCTGCTGCCCAGAGAAAAGACGCATGAATCGGAAAAGCTGCCGCAGATCGGCGCCTCCGAAGCCGTATCCGCCGCGACCGCGGCGGTGTCCGACATGGGCCAGTTCTGCAAACGCCAGCCGGCGGCCTGTGAGGTCGGCGGTCAGGCCGCCACCGCGATCGGCCAGCGCGCGCAGGACGGCGCGCGCAAGCTGTACCAGATCATCACCGACAAGCCTGACAAGACCGACAAGAAGGCGCCCGATCATACCGGCTCGATCGGCGGCTCAGGCGACGCCGAAGCAGCGCTTTCCGAAATCGCGCCGCGCGACACGCTGACGCAAGACGATCTGGCGACGGCCTGGCGCGGCACGTCCACACGCTGACCGGATAATGACTGGAAAATAGGCCCGGAACCGGTTCCATTTTCATCGCTTTCGCAGCGCCCGCACCCTATATATCCGCTTAAGCAAGGGACGCGGGCCACGATGAAGATCGACGAGATCAGGGACAATTTTGCGCTGCTGGACGAGTGGGACGACCGCTACCGGTACGTCATCGAACTCGGCCGCATGCTGGCGCCGATGCCAGAGGCCGAGCATTCCGCGGCCAACAAGGTCAATGGCTGCGCCAGCCAAGTCTGGCTCTCAAAGCAAATCGACCGCAGCGGCAACAGCGAACCGCGCCTGAATTATCTCGGCGACAGCGACGCCCATATCGTGCGCGGCCTGATCGCGATCCTGCTGACGCTGTATTCCGGGCATACGCCGCAGCAGATCCTGTCGACGGACGCGATCGCGGTGTTCGACGAATTCGGATTTCGCGAGCACCTGACGCCACAGCGCTCCAACGGCCTGCGCTCGATGGTCGAGCGCATCCGCTCCGATGCCCGCGAGGCGCTCGCCGCGGCTTCCTGAAGGGCTGGCCCAATGGTCCGGGTCCGTCATTGCCTGCGACAGACGCGAAGCGTTTGCGCACGGGAGCGAAGCGACGAAGATTCCATGGGGGGTGGATAGCGACCAAGTCTGAAGCCAGACTGAGGTTGCAAAACCACTCAACCTGGAGACAACGATGTTGCTCGATGATCCTTCCGACGGACTGACCGCTATCCGC
>Ga0307517_10003797_pt1 | contig 23464 bp, 13 predicted proteins | sample 23_EM_MG_FD_194515 | JGI IMG/M metagenome (GOLD analysis project Ga0307517, IMG submission 194515) | Populus trichocarpa ectomycorrhiza microbial communities from riparian zone in the Pacific Northwest, United States - 23_EM | ecosystem: Host-associated > Plants > Roots > Unclassified | place...
TATATCTTTTCTTGGTTTTCTTTTGGCGCCAACTCCTAAAGATATAACTTGTTATTTGTTTTTAAAATTCAAGTTTTAAAATGTAACATTCAAAAACTTGATTGTAAAGTAAAAAAAAAAAAAAAACTATAGAATTTTTAGAGTAATTTTTTCAAAAATCAAATTAGTAATTATTACATTAGATATCACAGAGTTTAAAAACTCAATATATTTTATCTTTGCGCACGCTGAATCTTCATTCTCTGGTATTAAAATGGTCATGTTTCCTTGTCCAAGGGGATAATCAAATGATTACGCTCGAACATGTTGAAAGATAATTAATACCACTCTTATTCAAATCAAATGATTAATTAAGCTGTAAGATAATTAATTAAAAAAAAAAAAACAACAACTCCACCATGCTTATCCAAATTTGAAAGGGATCTCTCTTATTCTTCAGATCTTAATTAATACCAAATAAAAAAGATAATGATGGGGTTATTATTTTTGAAGTATTTTATCTTACCAGACGTCATATATACTCATCGATCCGAAAAACAAATGAGAGGGGACAACAAAGGGGTAGGAAGGTGTGGTAAACCAGCCAACGCTCCCCTGTTTTTAAACCATCGATCCTCAATGGTGATGTTCTTCTATTTCTACGAATTACAGAAACCAAAAAATCTCTGGCAGCCTGTTTTTAAATATTAGGGTTGGTGAAGGAAGTATCGCTTTCTTCCAAATTCGTGAATTTGAGTGGTCAAATCTTGAGCGGCTTGGAGCCTTGTATGGTGTTGTGTTGCTCCTTATTTTTCCACGTTTAGTGCATTTTCTTTCTTTCCTTTCCCATGGCCATGCTCTCCTTGCTTGTCAAATTGAAGTGCCCTGAGCCACCATGCAGAGCCGGTAAGAGTTCTCTTGTGCTTTTATCCTATTACTAGAAATGTGGCACGCGATTTGTTAGTGATAATTTAAATAATATGAAAAAAAATATAGTAATAATAAATAATTAATTAATTAATTAAAAAATAATAATAAAATAGAAAGAAACACATTCAAGCCTATCCAAATTATCAAACAACCCGATACATCAAAGGAAAACTAGAAAAAAAAAAAGTCAAACTTCAAAAAAAAAATCAGCTTTAAAAAATGAGGAAAAAAAATAAAGCAATCTCAGACGATACTCCAAAACCTAATCTAATCTAAAAAAGTTGCATGTTGTTAGATCATAATAGCGAGTTTAATCAAAAAGTTTAAACATTATCCAATTTAATTTTGAATGATGAAAACATTGAAAAAACTACTAATAAAAAACTTGCAAAATAAAAGGAGTTGCAAAAAAGTGGAGGGGGGGGAGCCTAAAATCTAACAGGAAAAAACCCAATAAAAATGAAATTTGAAAAAAAAATTAAAAATATCACAAAAAAATTGCAGTAAAAAGAATCGAGACCAAACCTAAAAGATAAAAAAATCATAGAGGGTGAAATTAAAAATCATTTGTAATATAATAAATTATTCATAGATTAAAAAATAACAATGAGTGAAATAGAAAAAAAAATTTTGAAAGCAAACCAAAATGTTTTATCCAAATTCAATTAAGAAGCATAATCCTCAACCAATTTAATTTCAAATGAAGAAATCGCTATAAAAATATTAATAAAAAAAACCCTGTAAAAACAACAAAAAAATTAAAAGAATAAGGATCAAATTTTAAAGATAAAAAAACATAGGGGGTGAATTGAAAACATATGTAAAAACCAAGCAAACCCAGATAAACATCCTAACATGGTCAAATCTTAAAAAGCTCGCAGCCTATGAAAACCTGAATCCATGTCATATCAAGAAGTTTATTATAAAGCCAATTTTAAGATATAAATTTGAAAAACTTGTCAAAGCAAAAAAGAATAACAAAAAAAGCCTCGAGCGCAGCCAACCCGAGCCAACAAATTCAACACATAACCTAGGACATGAGACTAGGATGACGCTATAAACAGGAATGCTTAGCAATTACTAGTAAAAACAATATTCAAAAAAATGCTTTAAAAAAAGATAAAAATCAACTCAGACTAATCTTATAGATCTATGACTCGGGTCATGAGACCCGTGTAACCCCATCAAAGGCAAACTCAAAAAAACAAAGAAGCCAAATTTTTAACCAAACAAACATCGAGAAATGAAATTGAGAAAAAAATCAATAAAAAGCAATAATATAAAAAAAATAACAATTAAAAGAATCATGACTAAATTTGACATAAAAATCAAATGAAATTAAATATTCAAGGATGAAATTGTAAAAAACCAATCCATTACAAAAATGAGTAAAAAATAGCAATTAAAAAGCATGACCAAATTTGAAACAAAAATCAAATGAAAATAAATGTCTAGGGGTGGATTTGTAAAAAAACAAATCAATCAAGAAAATGATTCAAAACAAAACAAATAGCAATCCAAAAAATGAGTATTAAATTTGAAAACAAATTTCAAAAATCAAATGATCAAAGATGAAATCAAAAATAAAATCCAAATAGAAATAATCAATGCAAATACAAAAAATTGCAAAAAAAGATGAGGGATTGAATCAAAAGAAAAGATAAATTGAAGGGCTGATATGATTTTTTTTGCATGGCCAACACGCAATTCTAGAAAGAAAGAGAAGGAAAAAAAAAGAAAAAGTCATTTCCGGTTAAACCTCGCCGAACCATCATACACACACCATTCAAGGAGGAAAAGATAACGAGACAAATCACAAGCTGCGGTGGAAGCGCCATTACAACCACCGAAGTCAGCAGCACACGTCGCCCAAAATTAGCGTAGCGGCTGACGCGCTGGCAGGTGCTTTACACGCACCAGCATGTTTTTTTGTTTTTATTGGTACAAAATCGAAAATGCCCCCAAGACCAATCAACAATAACAAACAAACCATGAGAAAATTACTACTAAGCCCCTGAATCCATGTTTAAAAATTAGGAATGACATGGGTAATGTAGTAATTTTATTATTCTTTCAAACATGAAAATACAAAAACATTCATGTGCAGAAAGAATTAGATTATTTTATTCTAGGGTTACATTAATTATTTTACTGTGTATTTTAAAATACAATTACTAAACTAACCCTACTCAATTCTGAAAATACATTTATATAATGAAGAAAAAAACCACTCTATCCCGAAACAAAGCTAAAAGAAAAAATGACAAGGGGTAATATAATAATTAAAATATTATAATGAAGCACAGAAATACCAGCATCAGTTTTAGCTTTCGTGTAATAATGTAAATAACGCGCCAATGCCAACGGCCATTTATTTCCAAAAGGTTAACGAAGATGAGACTCAAACGCTTGCTTTCGAGTTTCGCCACCTTAAGTACGTACAAGTTCATTGTCCGACTCTAGCAAAGCGTAAAAGCCAAAGAAGCTACTGCCTGCCTGGATATGGAGGAAGTCAGAAAAAAACACTGGAGAAAAGGTAGCATTGACCATTTGACCTGGTATCTGGCGTGGAGCATGTTAAGGTTACGTGGTGCTGAGCTGGACTCCAAATGGCAACTTTTGGTCGTCTAGATCAATAAATGATCTGGTATACCTTAGCTGATTTGTTGTTCCCTTATTTATTCTTAAAATAAACACGTGTCAGTTGGAACGAACAATAATGGTTCATTACAATAGGGATCGAGCTTAAATCGATCCGATCGTAAAAGTCTAGAAGAGTCCTTGATTGATAAAATAATAATAATAATAATAATAATAATAATAAAATTAAATCTAGCATCTACCAGCTGATAAGATGTATTGATAATCAAAAGATATAATTTTAAAATTTAATTTTTTTTAATATATTTCTGAATAAAAAACAACCATTTCACTCCCAAATACACCCTCCCTCAAGCTGTATCTCTTTCTCCTTTATTGATCTTGTTTACTGCTTTCCCGGTACATTTAAATTCATACCATTCCTTTTTCCAAATTCATTTTTCTAGGATTTAAGCTCCAGAATCCCACTCCTTATTTGACAAGTCACAAGTAAATTTATTGACAACATAAAAACTGACATGCCCAGTAAGACAAGATTTAGTGTCTGTTTCATTAGCCAAAATAAGCATCCAAAGAAAAATTCATGTAAAATCAACACTACAGTACAAACCGCCCCTAGGCGTTTTGAACACGAAAGTGACTGAGCAGATGACCAGCAGTTTACCATGAGCACTGAGTAAACTTAAAATGCTTACTAAGAATCTTTGATTGCATAATGTATTCCTCAGAATAAAGCACAAATTCCATTGGTGCCGATCTTCAAGGAGGGTATCTACTATTTATAATCTTAATAGATAGTAGTATTTCCTCTGTTGCCATTCTGTGATTTTCTATTCCTGAAAGAATAGGTGCTGGGAGTAATTGGGATTAAGGTGTAGGCGGAGGGGTCAAAGAAAGAACTAAAAATGTTAAACATGACTGAGTGATTGAAGTTCAATATACTATCACTTGAAAATTTTTCAAGTATGATGTTCCAGGAAGAAACTTCGGCCACAAAAGCAGCATGCTTCCATCCAAGGAAATATGGAAACTAACGTTTACAACTTGAGACCAGAAAATTAAAATAATGTTACTGATTCTAGGCTGGGAACCAATGCTGCCCCAAAGTTATACTGGTTCCCGCACAACATTGTTATAGCATGCCACTAAGATCTGTTGCCTTCCATCGCTAAACAAACTACAGCACCAACGATAGCAACATGTACATGTATGATGGAATAATAAACGTAATTTAACTATGTTGTGTATGCCCTCGCATCATAAGATACACCAAGACTCAGTTCCATCCAGAATGTCCACCATTTCAAACAAAATTTCCTCTTTTTTTTTTTTCCTTTGATTTGCTTGCAAATGACCATAAAGATCAATTTCTACCATATAGCATTAACCATGGATTGTCACTTGCCAGCTTCTAACACTTTCCTGGTTTGTTTTTCTTCGGCCAACTCATTGGCATTTTGAGTATTTGACGAGCATAGAAGGATGCAGATAGGTGTAGAAAAAGGATTTCACTTGGCACATTGGATAAGTCAATATTTACCTCTGAATAGAGCTTGCACACCAGTTGGCACTTCAGTTATCCCACAGGCTATAGAGTTTGTGTCCTAGGAGTTGGGACATCGGCCACTCCAAAGTCGGTCCATTCGATATTTGCTGCTAAATGTGTAAAGGATTGATGATTGAACCTTACATACTCAGAGGAAGAAGTGGGGGGAGGGAGAGGGGGTGGAATATCAAAAGTAAATAATTTCAAGCAAGGATACAGTCTGTCTTCCACATATCTGTAATGCTTATGTCTGCATCTGAAAGAAGCCAGTAATCTGAATCGTTCTGCAAGAGTAACAAGAATAATAGAGTTAACAGAGTTACAGACATCTTAGACATTTGAATAGGAAAATGACTGACCAAAAAACTATCAATTTTGATTCGTTCAGATAGAGCAGCTGCAAAATCTTTGGTATGACCCAACAGAATTCTGCATGTCTTATTTGTTTTATATATGCTATAAGAAACAATTTGGAACCTACCCGCAGAAAGGTTTCACAGATGACATTTACATGAATTAAAACGTTTAAGTAAATCCTCACGATTTGAGGATTAATTGCTGCTTAAAAGAATTTTTTTTTTATAAAAAAAACAGCATTTTAATCAAATTACTGTGCATCATCTCAGCTTTGTGTTCACAAAACTGATACTGAGCCAGGCAATCAACAAATGGGCTTGAAACCAAAGCTCAAAATCATTGGTCAGAGACTCAGATGTGCATGCCCACCATTATCAGATCTAGTAAGTACCTTTGCTGACGTCAAAACTATTATCCATGGAAATAATATAAGCCTCTTTACTGAGTAGATAATTGCTAATAAGAACAAAAACGCTGTACACTACACTTACATTTATATCAGAAGGAACGATCTTCATCATTCCCCCTAAATCCTGAGTAGCATTAGGATCAGAGAACGTAGTTGGAGCCTGTTGTGCCAGAGGATCAGCTCTTTTCTCAGTTCTTACACCAGTGGTCATCTCTGTCACTGGGTTTCCATGGGATGCTGAACTAGAAGCGTGAGGAAAAGCAGACGCATCAACACTATTCATCTCCTCAAATTGACTAGAACAAACAGAAAAAACTTAAATAAGAGAAGAGAAACAAAAATAATCAGTAAACTGATTCTCAAAAGACAATGATGCCCCATCTTGAAAGTGGTCACGCACCTCACAAGGTAGACATCAATAGGACCCATAGAGCTTCTCAGGATTATCCTGTATCTCCTCTGTGGACAGTCAACAGCCTGACACATACAGAAGCAATATCACTCCGGCATCAAGCAGATGAAGCATAGGATACAAATAAAAACAACTTTTCCCCAGTCCCCATTCTTTTTTAAATTTTATTCTATCAACTTACCTCATCAGGATCAAGGACTTCTAGAGTAGTTCCATGGGGAGCTTTAATTGCTATGAGGGTTTCATTCTGGCATGAGAAACAGAAGAAAGTTGACAAAAACATAGGACAGATCAGCATCAAGACTGGAAAAATATTATGGCAGGTATAAAGTTTGGAGAGAATAAAAGTACCAGGAAACAAGGCAGACTCTTGATATCTTCTTCAGTCACAAAAAGCCACCTGTAATTGCAAGAAGATGAATAGGAGTACCATAATTAGCAAATACAAAACCTGCTCAAATTAATTGAAAGTATGTAGGGTTTGTGGAGAGGGTTTTACTTCTGATTGTTCTCTTCTTCACTCATATCTCTCAATCGTTCCTGCATTTCTCTGCAACAGTTTGACAGCATTAGCATTATCCAAGAGATTCAACATTTCAACATTATTTGCTATAACAGGAAAATCAGCCATGTAACCTTATTTGATCATCTAGTTTGTGCTCTTCCATAGTAAGCTTTTCAATTTCTTCCTGCATGAAAAGAAGCACAAGATAAACCTCCTGCATTAGAAGCCAATAAGTAATTGTTTTCACCCTCCCCTTTTCAGTTCCTCATCATTTGAGTAGAGCATCATCAAAAATGGACTAAAGGGTAATATGTACAAATTGTCTGTGAGCAGTCACACATCAAGATAAAAAGATAAAGAAAAATCACACCCATGATAATTTGCAGAAAAGAAAATTAGTTAGGCTTTTAGAACAGGAAAATAATATCCACTTCCGTTTACCTGTAATAAAGTTGCATCACCTTCTACCTGCCTTGGCCTTGAAGCATCAATGCCCCTGGTCAACCATTCAATCAAATTAATCCTTACACGAGTTCCCATGTGCTTTGGATGCCTAGAGGAGTCAAACATGGAAACAAAATAGTAGAATTTTCAAGAAAGTTTATTATCATCAACTTACTTCCAGCGTATTCTATTCTTGAGTGTCTTTTCTATGAGACCAATTCCTTCCAAGACATTTGTTATATCATATATCCGCCTCTTCTGTACCTGTTCCAGTAAAAAGCTTTTAACAAGTATGATACATTATCATCACTACAAACATTCGATCAGAAGCATGACTACCTCCAAGGTTTCGGCTGCAATGTTTAGGTCAAGAATTCCATCATCGGCATTTTTAAATAGATCAACAAACCTTTTTGTCAAAAGACCTGAAAAATATGGTAGAAATAAATATGATAGCTTCCACAGCTCTACAAGACAATGAAAACAGATATGATGAAATCATCTTGAATGTTAATATTTGAAAAATTACCAAGCGAACTATCATAACGACAGCTGCCAGCTGGAGTAAGAGGAGAAGAGCAATCTGCAAGTTCACGTATAATATTCATCAGGTTCCTCTTTAAGATAGTTATGCTTGGACAATAAAGACTTAATGCAAACCCTACTCAAAGGATGAAGAGACATGATCTGTATACTAACGAGCAAAGTCTAAGCTATCTTAACACATGCAAAAGAACTTGCAAAGGCGATAAATACAATTCCTCACCAGCCTTTGACACTGGGGTTTGAGGCCCAGCTCCATTGCCCTTTGAAGTCTTGGAATTGTTGTATGTCCTACCTCCTTTTGCTGATGCAGGTGTCCTGAAGGGACTATTAGATATATTACTGCATCCAGGACTGCTAACATGATTGCTGGAGCTGACTCCATTATCAGCCAATCCACTCTTCCGTTTTAATCGCTGAGGGATACCAAAAATCACAACATTGTATTAAATGACTGGCAGGAGTGGATAAAACCATAAAGAACATAAGGTTACAAGTAATTACTTAAAAATTGTCAAAATAAAACAAAGGCAATTCAGTTTCAATTAGCAGAAAGCATAAAATGAGACTACAGCCAAGTATACTGTAGGACCTGCGATAAATATGTTGTTGGAAGCTACAATCATAGAAAAATGATTTCATGCATGATCATCAGGGTTCATTGGAAGTGTTTATACCATTCCTTCAAAATCCACCACCGCTACTGCTCCAATAAAAAAAACCATATGAAACTATGATGCACATATAAGCCTTCCTTGTATAGCAACTAATGCAGTAACTGGAAATCGTAACTAGATAGAAAAAAAAGGCTACACAGCATTTCGGTGAAGGATCTCAACAAAAGGACATGTTTGGCTTATTAAGCAAGAGTAAGGATTCAAATGAAGTTCATATAGGTAGATTAATGTGTGAACCAAAATTCATACTTAAGAAAAAAAAAAAGGGCTAGAAAACAAGTCAGTATTCTATTATAGTATGTTTTATTGGATAAGAGGGTGAAAGGAAGGGTAAATGAAAGCGATGTTGTTACCCTCCTCTTGTTTGCAATGCATGGGAGGGGAAAAGAGAGAGACATATCTTCTTCTTGTTCAGTTAAAGGAGTAAGAGCAGTTTAGCTGTAGAAGTAAAATCATATTCCTTATTGTTACAATTTGGAGGAGATTTTAACAGTACCATTAGAAAAACAAGTTAAAAAGATAATAATTCCATCCCTCCCTCCTCACCCCTCTTAGGGATGTTGTGAATTTTATATCAAGAGGAGTTATGTTGTAGTAAACCCTCCGTCCCCTACAATACCCATGAGAAACAGGACAAAAGGAAAACAAAATCCACAAACCACCCTAGAATATTTAAAGGATTCAATACCCCCATCCTATCTTCCTTTTCACTTGAAGTCCTCTTACCCAAACATGGTTTGGGAAATGAAACACAGCCTCCATTCCCTAGACATGAGAAGCTCACTTAAACATCATTTGTATGAGAACTTATATGGACAATGGGCTTCCACCAAATACTAATATTTATACCTATAGAACAAATTCCAAAATTCAACACCAAGTCCAACATCATCAAAAATAAAATATGTGAAATGACAACTCAATTTTCCAAATAAACATCCATTCAGATTCTGCGAAAACGACAATCATAGCATAACTGATAATCTTGAAGCACCCAAAATAACCCAATTTCTTTCCAGAATCCAAAATTTCCCTTCCTTTCCCACAATTTCTATCAACCAAACACACCACTATCAAAACAAAACAAAAACGCATTTAAAACACAATTTAACTTCCATTAACATCAAATACTCGCACGAACAATCCTCAAAAACACATTAAACACCAACATAAAAACAAAAAAAAAATAATTAAAAAAACAGATATACATGGATATCTTTATACAAATATAGAAGCACAGAGAAACTGAAACGCACAGGAGATCTCACAACAATAGCCTCAGCATCCCGATCTGCGGCGACTCTACTAGTACTCGGAGAAGAAAATCGGTGATAATCATCAGGAGGAAGAAACGGAGGCTTCATCGTAGCAAACGCAAGGTGCCGCGCTAAAGGAGGCAAGATCGATCCTGATGGCGGCGCCGTCGCAGCCGGTCGGGTTGAGGCTTTAGCGCCGCCGGACATAAATGAAACCTAAAAACAAAAACCCGAGTAAAGGAGAGAAGAAAACTGGAATCGTTTGATTAGAAAAGGAAGTAGGAATTTATTTTAGAGAGAGAATGTGGGTTTAGAGAGAGAGAGAGGGAGCGGGGGTTAGGACGTAAGAGAGAAAGCAGAAAACGAGGGAAGGAGGGAATTTTTTTGTTTCGGATTTTGATGGAGGGAAGATAATTATCTTTATTTTATATTTTGGACCCGCTATTTTGTTTTATTATGTATTGACCCCGGAACTCTCTGGTTTTTCGGTGTTTAGACTTTAGAGCGTTGCGGAATGTGTTTTGAAATCCTTTATTTATTTTTTGGCAATATGTTGGGGAATTCACAAATTGTACCCTGGGAGGGATGGAGTGATGGACTGTGGTCTTTCACTCTTGCTATTGCAATGTAAGATGATATTTTAACTAGTCATCGATTAGGGGTGGCCATAGAGGTTTACGGAAGCTGTGGATGCGTATTTGTTTTTATAAAATCACATGTTAAATTTAATTTAATTCATAAATTAATTTAAATTTAATCGATAATCTATTATAATTAATGTATTTAAAATAAAATATTAAACAATCTTGACTACTATTAATTTAGAAATCATTTTTGTTATATAAATGGTTTTTTTTATTACAATTACCTTTATATTTATTTAAAATGATATAAAATATAGACATTTTAAAAAATATTTAAATAGACTTATCTCATATTAATTATTTATTAAACATTTGTTGAATTTTTTTTCAAAAAATATATTTTTGTTAAAAAAAATTCTCCATCAAATCTTTTCACTGCAATATTGAAAAATTCAAGAAATATTTCAATAAAAATTCTTGATTTTTTTCTCTAATCAAACTTTATCTTATACTTACATAATGATAAGACTCATCTCTAGCATATACAACGAGACAACTTGAGCACATAATCCATGTCATTAACTTTAGAAAATAATTTCACAATTTATCTTTTCATTTTCTTTTTTTATTTTGTTATCTTTTATTTTGTTATTTTCTTGCTCGTCACCTTGATCATCAACTCTTTTTCTCTTTTTAAAAGGTGCTTTTTCAGGATAAATTTAAATGATGAGGCTATAGGCTCAAATATAGCTCATCCTATATGTAAGACAACACCTCTTAAATGGCATGCTATGTCATGGATTTAGTGCTTTTATATACCAATACACGCTATGCAGATTTCTTCAAAAATATTAGGGATCCATATCTATGTTTTTACAATCGTTTATCTCTAAAATGATATAGGGTCTTTCTCTATAGTCAAAATCTCTATTACTAGTTTTTCTCCAAAAGGATATGAGATTTTTCTCTATGCTCCAAATCTCAATGATTGTTTATCTAAAAAAGGACTAGGGATCTTTCTCTAAGTCTCATGACTAAATTTTTTTAAAAAGGATATGAGATCCTTATTTATGCTTTAGGTTTCTGTGACCACTCATCTTTATCAGCATCTAAGACACTTCTCCCCAAAATGCATTCCTAAACATATATATAAGCCAAATTGCTTTCATTTATACTTATCCTCTTATATTATTCATTAATTGCACCTTTTAACAGGTACCTCCTAATAAACAATCCCTATAAAGCATAATCCTACAACCTACCACCAATAAAGAGACTCAATACCTTCTTCATATAACTAAATCTTCATGACAGACAACAACAAAAGTCATCATCATGCTTTAAAGTGGCAAAATGACCCATATACAAGTGTAATCGTGCTTGACTTTGATCACTCTAACCAAGGAGGTTCATCTCCTAAAAAGGGCATTAACATCACTCCCACACTCAGTACTAAGGTAAAACCCTATCTATGCAGACCTTATCATAAGTACATATAACTCAACTTAAATATCCATAACATCATTACTAGTCAAATTAGCTTCCTCCCCACGCTGGGAGCATCTTTTACACTACTACCTACATCATATTCTTACATTAAATGATGAATTTTATTTGACAAAACTCATTAACTCTTACATAGACTGAGAATGTGTTGATTATACAAAAATTACAAGATTCCCTACTAGGATCCTAAGACCCAGTAGCCTTAATGCTACCTAAAACAACACATTCGATAAACATTCGCATAGCTCTCATGAGAGATGATCTTTGTGACAAGCTTCATGAATCATTTTGAATTGTTGACAACACTTTTAGTACTCGAAGACTTGAGATTCTCTTGACAAGAATGATTGCATGAACCCATCAGGAACATTTAAGTAACCACGATCAATCAATAAATATATTAAAAGACTTTATAGTTAAATTCTTACCCATTCCAACAAAATAAACTCAAAACTTACATCAACACTTTCATTTAGGGATCGATCATCACTTAAACAGTCACTTGACATGAGATTTGTTCTTATACTTGTCCTAAGCATTCACATATGGTTAGGAAAAACCCATCTTACCTTTAAGGTTAACACCAATATATTTTCTTCATATTATTTGATATTTTTTAACCAACAAAATAGGCAACTCCTAAATGAGCCTCGATAGTTTTTGGCATGCAAAGACTATAGGTTCCCTAACCAGTTCCCTAAAACCTATTAACTATTATGCTACTCTGGATGTCATGTAAAAAAAAAGTAGTAGTAATGATGCAAATAAAAACGAGCCTTAATTGCTCTTCCAATGAGTTTTTAAGGCAAGACTCAATGCTAGAAGACAGTTTTAGCCATTAACCTTCTACATTGTTGGTTCTCATTAGTTAATACTGACTTGATACCTCACCATTAGAAGTAATTTAGACATAAAACCTCCATCCATATGGCCTCACTACTTCATGCAAGTGGGTGTAGCTCATATATAGATATATAAAAAATTTTCTTAATTACTAGAAAGAGGAAACATGAGAACACACATAAGTATATGTAAAATATTATTCTTCTTCTCTAACTATCATTTTTTTAAGACCTTATTATGTGCATGCATCATACAACCTAAAAAAGTTTTCATTCTCTTTTATAAATATTGACTTAAGCATTAGAGGGGTCCCTTGATCTTGTCAAGGAACTTGTTTTAAAATAAAGTAAAAAGCCTAAATTTAATTGTCATATTCAATGCTCAATAACCAAGCCTAACAAGTAATAACCCATCAAGTATGAGGCTTATTTGTTCTTTCTTAAAAGGCTTAAAAATATGGTGCTAGATATATTATCAAAAGATATCTTAAGGATAATGAAAATGTTGTTCATATTTATAATTACTTTATTTAATATCGTGTTTGTTATAAATACATGAAAGAAAAAATAATTTAAATTGCAAAACTCTACTCAATTTGCAATATCAACAATGTGTTTTTGTGTGCCCTCCTATCTAAAGCCTTTTCATTAAAACTCATTGAATGTTAGAGTCTAAGAAATACATCACATGAGAAAATGAATCTAGTAAAAACATAGAATGCTAATAATATTATTTGACTTTGAATGCTTTGAGTCCCGATTGAATGTTAAGATTTGAATTTAGATTATTAATGCAAAGTCAATAAAATCCTTTAATGAAGATACCAAAAATGCCAAGTGTGTAGTCAAACAAAAGAGTTCTAGCAACACTACAGTTCGTACCATGCATAAAGCCACAAATAATAAAATAGAAAATGAATCCTATAGATGTAAGTGAATAATTTGTTAAAGAGATGACATAAGTTTATTTAAAGCATTTGGGGTGTTACTACAGAATAACAACCAATTAAGGTGATTGCTATAAAATTAAAAGAATGGATTGGCTACACATTTTAATTTTAAATTTTCACATATATTTTCATGCCACCCAATGATTTGTTGTATAGAAGTTCGTTTACAAACGCAAGTTACACCACAACCACACTTGCATTCCCGGTTGACTGTCTTTACCATGTTATTATTACATGCACATCTAATTTCAAACTAGTTGAATTTTTTTTCTTTCCAACTATTTATGCTGGATTTTTTTTATATATCCAATTGTCTGCTAAATTGTTAGAACACAATATTTGTTTAGTGTTCCATTCAAGGTTGTTCAAAATATTTTTTTGGCACGACATGTAAAATACAATGTAAACTCGATTCGTAAAAACACATCATAAAATTGTAAAATTATAACTATTTTTTTCATATATGGTTCATACAAATAATAAGCAAGTCCATAAATAAAGATGTGGTGTACTTGTTCTTGCATCATAAAATCCTATCATGCAAGACCTAAGGAAAAACGTTAGAAGTGATTGGTGATACTCTACATCCAAGGAAAAACATTGAAAATAATTATGTCTTCATGATTATGCTTCATTATTGACCAACACCAGTTTTGACGCTCCCTGCAAATACATGATCATCCATAGTGATAATTTTAACTTATCTGGTGTCTTTTTTCTTGATGAATAATACACCACTTTTAGATATTGTTATGTTTTTTTTTAGATATTTTTATACTTTTATAAGTTTCAGATATTGTTTGTTATACATTATGAATCTCAATAAGTGGACCAAGAAGGAATTGTAGGCTTTGTATAAGCTAAAACGAATGAATTAAACAATTCAAAGTAGGTCTTTTTTTTAATCTTAAAGTCTAGTTCCTTTTTATATCATATATCATAAACAAGTTATGAGATTTTATAGAGAAATCATAATGATGTAAATTTGTTGAAAAAACTATATTATTTAGGCATAACCACATGGTGGATCAGACTTCAGAGTATGGTCTGTCACTATTATCCACAAAGATACTCTTTTAGAATAATAATTCTCAAAGTCTGACCATGATAAATAATTTTTTATTTGTTAGAAAGAGTTTAAGCAGGATTATGATTCCTTGATCATTACACTACCGATTAAAAAAAAAATCCATGGATATTGGAATTTAGAATTATTATAAAATCATAAAATCGATCATAAAATCATGATTTTATAAATTTTACATGATTTCAATCTAATTTTATTTTATTTTTACGTGATTTTACACGATAAATATACGTTGATTAGTAAAATTATATATTTTTATAAATCAACTCGTAATTTTAACAACTTTATATTAATTTATATTCCTATGAAAGTTTTTTTTTCATCGATAATTTTTTGCGCATTTAGCTTGAGGGGCAACGAAAACAATCCCCGGAACTTTCAAAAAATATGAATATTATTGAATGATTGTTTGACAGCGAGCAAACATGGTAACAATTTTACTTAATTTATTTACAAGCATACCATTATTTTACATTATATTCATATCATCCACCGAACCTGAGTACTGTTTCCAGAAACCAAATCATTTGCCGTCAAGGATGCAGCCACATGTTCCGCTCCTAAGAAACCTCCTCTTGGACAAAAGACTGCCCATAATGCTAAGAGGCCTTCGCCCTAGCTTTGCAGTTTAACTGGTTTTTTCTTCCCTTTTGGTTTAGCGGTCACGGTTGATCCAGGGTCACCAGGAGTAGAGATAGAGAAGGAAGGATATAAAATCAATTCAAGAGACCTAACTTCAAGGAACTGATATGATGATTAAGAAATTATATTTTCTTTCTTCTAAGTGCGTTTTCAAGATCCTCCACACAAAAGAAGAAGATGAAAAAAAGACACTTCACTGGACGAAAGAGAGAATTCATGGACGATCAGTGGGTTCATAGTTGCTTAAGCCATCATTGCATCGAATCGTGGTGCTCTGATGGAAAAGAAGAAAAAGCAGCACTTAATTTTTAGAATTTCTGTGTGCTTTCTCCAGTAAAACAAGCTGCTACTGAGTTGTATCGCCCAAAAAGAACCCATCTTTGGGATGATTCAGAAATGACAAGTCATTAGAACATACCGATGGGAACAAATTGTAAATGGTGCCACACTGCTCAGCTAGATCTTGGTCTTGAGAAAGACAGGTCTTTTAAGATGCATGGTGAGGGAATGGCAAATTGAATCCAGTTCAGTCTAACTTGGCCTTGCAAAGAACATGTCTTTAAAACAAATTGAATTCCTAACTCCACACCATACCAGCAAAGAACTCTAAACTCTACGGGGAAAATTATCAGCTCAAGTAATCATTATAAAAGTTTTCTCCTTGAAAAACACCAGATGCTGCAACCGATAAGACCTATTCTTGGGTACAATACAGACAATCACCTGCTTTCCTGAGTCGAAAATCAACAACACAAGTAATGCAAAGTTATAATTGTGAAAACTAGCCCCCCCTCCCAATTATTTACTACCAGCTCCTGCTGTACCAGTGTCCTCCCATTTCACTCCACAAACATGATAAATACCTATATGTAGCAATAGCATAAAACTCAAATTTCATAGAAATTCCATCTTAAGCCTCCTGGTATCATTGCTCCGTAGTGATTCAAGTTTGACAACATAGAGCTAACTTAAAAAGGCTAAATCTTCCGCAACATAGACATCCACAAGCAAATTAAGGTTAGTCCAGTGTAATACTCTAAATCATAACGTGATGTAATGAATGAAGGAACACTATTTCCATTACATTACAATTATGATAATATATCTTATTCTAGAAAGAACTCGTAATCGAAACAACTCCATAACAAGGATAGCATAAAGATGCAAATCCGCAGCTGGGAAATTCTAATATTTTCATCGAATTCAGCAGACAGACACCTTCTTACATAAAATCTATGGAATTGATTATTTTATTCAAAACTAACTGTGACATAAACACAAGCAGCAACACCATCCAGCCACCCAGAAATCCAAAAAAAAGAAAATTTATTCTGTATTAGTAGAAGAATCAACGTCGCAATTTACAGAATACAAAGGAGAACTTCTCGAAGGAACAGAAGAATTACAACAAACATCAATTCTACTCATAAACTCCTCCTGGCTTGTCTTTAACAACGTATGTAGAGGAAAACACAGACCTTTCTCAACACAACATTGATGTCTAGGCTTAATTCTATTCTCTAAACTAAATGAAAAATACTGCGGAAATTCTTTTAACTCCTTCAAATCCCTTCCCATTTCCACAACAAAATAATTCAGCTTGGGCTCAATATTATTCTTAATACTGTAATTAAACAGTTGTGGAAATCTCCTAAACATGGAAACAGCATCTTTATACGAGAACCCAATTTTTTCAAAGTATTGGATTCTTGGTAAGAGTTTTTTTTCAACACTACAAGACAGCAAATATGTGTGTCTTTTTACCTCTTCAAGGCCAATGCTTTGGAGGAAATAGAGTGTGGGGCGCAAGCAGTATTTGACGCTGGATACCAGTAATCTGGGCCGTCGGTTTATGACATGTTTCAAATCATAGCCGTTGACGCGGGCTTCACGGAGAAGGAAGGTGATGACTGGGGTGACAGTGGAAGGAGTGGAGGTGAGGATTTCTGGGCACATGGAGATGATTCTGCGGAACTCTTGTGGAGTGAAATTCATGGAGGTGAGTAAATCAATGATGGATTTGATGTTTGATAAGGAGGCCGAGAGGATGAACGGACGGTGGTGGTTTATTAAGGAGGATATGTCTAGGCCTATTGAATCGAGGTAGAGGATTTTTTCTTGAAATTCAGTATTGGGTGGTTCTTGGGGTGGGGATTGCGGCGGTGGAGGGATATGGTGTGAGGATACAGAGGGGGTTTCTGGTGTTTTGAGAGGCTTAGGAGGGAGAGAAGCGGTGTTCGTTTTGGAGGAAAGAGTGGGAAAATGGAGGGTTCTTGGGCAAGAAAGTGCGGGGCAATAATCATGGTGGGATAAGGGGAAGCTGTGGGCTTTGGGATAAGGAAGTGGGGAGGGTTTGATGTTGGAGAGGAAATGGAGGAGTGTGTCTTCCATGGTGTTGAGTTACATGGCTCCCAGACTGTGAGGGGGTTCTAGTGTTGGTGTTTTTCCGTGGTTCAAGACAATGGAGGAAATTGTGGTGGAGAAGGGTCAGGAAATTTTGATAACATGATCTGGAGATGGGGAGCAAGTGCTATCTGATCGAAATTAGAAAACTTGGATAGAGGTTTGTTTGTCCCATGAATAAGAGAGAGACTGGCCTAGCTCCATGGACTGGCCTCTTTGAGCTGTAGAAGCTGTATGGTGCTCGTTTATGGCCCATAAACTGGCTGTGCCTGGACCATGTTCTTTTCCTGAATATATTATTATCCAAACCAATTTTAGTGGTATCGAGAGGAACAAATCTTTAGATTGCTTAAATAATTCACATTAAGAATTATTTCTTCCAGTGTATTATTTTTTCCGGTTCAAACATGAATGTTAAAAGTCTTTTTCAAATATATTTTTTGAAAATCTAAATAATTTTCTCAATTCAAGAATTCATATTTATAGCCACTATATTTATATTTAATTTTTAATTTAATAAAAAATTGATAATGTAGGTTAATAATATTGAGAATTTATTTTAATTATTATTGGAATTAATTCTTTAATATTTTAGATTTTAAAATCCACTACAAAAAGGAGAGTGAAGAAAGAGTTTTATACAATAATTTTTAGATTTTTATATACTCTTCCTCGTCTTATTTTTAATGTTTTTTTTTTGTTTTTTATACTTTGGTTTTCTTTTTAAATCTAGAGCTCATGTTTATTTTATGAAGAGATATTTGAGTTATATAATCTTTGATTCAATACCTTATTTAGAAGTACATATAAACTAAGGTAATGTTATTGAAATCTTGAGAGGCTTATTACAAATATTTTTTGCGCCAAGAAATGAGCAATAATTTTTTTTAAAGACAAATAATTTATTATTAACAATAATAAAACTTCATGGTGTCTTTTTAATCTTTTTTCTTTAGTATGCATGCTAGAATTGTTTTTCAATATTTTTCTTAGGCTGGAGTCACGTGTTAAGAGGGTCAACCCGAGTCAAAATAAAATAAAAGTGATTATTATCATAATTTTAAAACTTGATTCGATAGTCAACTCGGGGCAAGACCCGGGTCATGGATTAGGAAGGTAAACCTGAGTTGACTTGGATCAATGTAAGGATAAAAATTATTATCATCATATTTTTAAAATCTGATTTGGGGTTGACCAGGGCAAGACCCAGGTCACGGGTTGAGAGGGTCAACACGAGTTGACCTGAAACAACATATGAATAATTTTTTTATTAACATAGTTTTAAAGCCGGACTCATGAGTCGAACCGAGACAAGGTTCAGGTTACGAGTCAGGAGAGTCAATCTGGCAAATTATTTTTTAAATTAATCAGAATAACCTTCTTTTGACCATTTTTTTCCAAAAAAATCAATGGAATTTGACCCGTCTTTTATCTCAGGTTGATATAAGTTTTTGTCCGTGTAAGGTCTAGTCAATCACTTCTTTATTTTTTTAAAAAAATTTGGACTAGTCCAAACCTCATGTCAACTCATCAAGTCAATCATAATTTTATAATTAAGGTTATTATAATATTATTAATTTCAACACTCAATATAAATTAAAGTAAAAAAAATAATATATAATTATCTATTTAATTATGTAAATTTGAAAATAGTTTATATTAAAGATAAAATAGATTTTTTAATAATTTTTTATGTTTTATCCACCATAATCCAACATAATACAAAAATAATTATTTTATCTTATACATCATTAATAAAAATAATTTTATCTCCATTTTATTTTTCTATTTTATCTTATCTAATTTTTTTATCACGCAAGTAATAAAACACTATCTAAAAAATAAGATCACGGTCTCAGGGTCCTCACAAACCAGAACTCGCTTGACATTGCACTTAGCTAGATTTCCGGATGCCCCGGAATGTAGGAACGGGTAACCCACCCCCTCTGCCCGTACCTAAAAAAAAAATAAAAAAAAAACATAAAAAGAATCCTAACAACCAAAGGAACCGAAAACAGGTCCATTGACTCCTACTACACTAGTTTTAGTTTTATCTTATCACTCGCCATTTCTCAACCTTATACTTGCTCTACCCACACCAACCACTACTGTTCATCACACCAAGAGAAGGAACACTCTACCTGCTTCTCCCCCCCCTCCCCCAAGAATATGGCCTGCTCAGCTACCTCCACCACTCTCATCTCCTCTATCGCCGCCGCCGCCACCGCCACCACCACCAAATCCATGGCCTTTCCTATCTCTAAAAACATAACTCTCCCCAACTCATTTTTTGGCACTCGCAAATCCTTCCAATCTCGCGTCCCTCGTTCCATTTCCTTGACTCGTGGCTCTCATTCTAGAAGCACCTTCGTTGTCAAAGCCTCTGTAAGTTTTTTCTCAGACTCGTTGGTTCTTATGACCCAAATTCCCATTTCATTAACTATTTGAAAGAGCTTTTCTTCTGTGTTTGATTCAGCCTCTAACTAAGTTTGCTTTCGTTTTCTTCTGTGCAGAGCGAACTTCCATTGGTCGGAAACATAGCACCGGATTTCGAGGCGGAGGCTGTCTTCGATCAAGAGTTCATTAATGTACTTTGTGCTGACAATGTTATCGAATATAAGGAGTTCATGTCATGTCATTCTTTTTTTTAATTAAATTAAATTTTAATTTACATTGAAGGAATTGTATGATTACAATGTTTCTATTTTGCACAGAAATTTGGTCTTAAAAAATAGATTAAGTACCTAATTGCTACTCTGATTGTTGTAAAATCGTAAAATTTGAAAGCCAGTTAATTGTTAGCTTGATTGGCTATGAAAATTGTGTGGTGAATTGAGCTTGCATTTGTGCTCCTGTGTTGTGTATTATTCTTTCAAACTCTTTTATGTTTTATTGGTTAATTTTGGTTTCAGGTTAAACTGTCTGATTATATTGGGAAGAAATATGTGATTCTATTTTTCTATCCATTGGACTTCACATTTGTTTGTCCCACAGGTTTGTTTGGAACTTAGCTTATGTCGTTTGAAGCTTTGACGAGTTGTGGATGCTAATTGTTCTTCTCATATTTTTTCTGTTTCACTTGTGTGCAGAAATCACTGCTTTTAGTGACCGTCATGAGGAATTTGAGCAGATAAACACAGAAGTGTTGGGTGTTTCAATCGACAGTGTGGTATATATCTTCTTTTGTCAAAATCAAGAAAGAAAATTCTAGGAATCCTGTGACTTCGGCCTGAAATCTTAGTGGATCTTATGTTTTCACTTCAAGTTTTCAACTTTTATTTGATGAGTTGGAGCACATACTCCCGCACACAACACACACGTTTAGGATTATATAATATGTCTCTAGATAGTCTAATTGAATTTTTTTGTTTCAGTGGGGTGGGGGGGGAAGGATTCTTGTAGCCAACCTAAAGTAGCTGGATTATAGCTTGGGTTGACTTGACTTTGACTTGAATTTGTGTGTATTATTCATATCGGTTTCCTTTATATAAATAATGTGAGCCATGCTTGCTAGCACAATTGATAAAATTGCGTGGCCTTTGCATGTATTTTGAAAACGTATGGTTCAAATCACAGCATTCTGAGTTGATAAGTTGAAGTGAATATTGTAATGGACAAAAAGTAACTTGGCTGTAGAAGAAACTAGGAACTGAAAATCACTGTAAAGAATCTCAATTTGGTTTTCGTTATAAATCCATTGACTTTAGCTATAGAAGCTATCGTCTGCATATAATGCAATTGCAACCTTGTTGGTTGCAAGTTTGGTCATTGCCAATTTTCATTAGCTTTTGTCTGTACTGATAAAATACATAAACATTTGCTTTCAAAATTGGAACCATCCACATCTGTTTGTTGTATCAGAGCTGATTTTGGTATTGGACTAAAAATCATAAATTGATTATTGGTGTTGAGCGTGTCATGATATTCTCTGTGTAGTTCTCGCACCTTGCCTGGGTCCAAACAGATAGAAAGTCTGGTGGGCTTGGAGATTTGAAGTATCCTTTGATTTCTGATGTCACCAAATCCATTTCAAAATCTTATGGAGTGCTAATTCCTGATCAGGTACGAGATGTTTTTATTAATGTTGTTCTAAGAAACACAATGAACTCATTAAAAACCTTCATTTTTTTAATATCACTTTGTTATTGCATAACCGTGTACATGTACAAATGCACATCCATGCATTTTTTTTGTCTGTTGTTTGTTACTGGCACGACTCAGTATCAAGCTAAACCATAATGACTTAGGTCTAGCTCACATCTAGTTCTCTATTGAATGGGAATCAGAGTGCCGTGTTATTCTCTTAGTGGCCTTATCTATCCTGTGGTTAATGCCACTCCCATTGTCAGACAATGCTGAGAAAAGGGCTCTCTCGTATTAATCACCACTGCCCGTTAACCTCTGCACAGTGCTTGGAAGAGGAGCCTCTGCCTCCGCGTTTTCTTTTTTTGATACTTGGTTTTAATTTCAGGGAGTTGCTCTGAGAGGACTTTTCATCATTGATAAAGAAGGAGTCATCCAACATTCCACCATTAACAACCTTGCCATTGGGCGTAGTGTTGACGAGACGAAGAGGACACTCCAGGTGATTTCACAAATACAGGGAAAAGATATTCTAAAACTGGAAGATTTTGTAAATTAAGGATTGGCATGATTGTACACCTGAAGTGCCTTTCGGCATATGTTTTCCATTCATTCTTATTGATTGCTTTTGCATTTATTACAGGCCTTGCAGTATGTGCAAGAAAATCCAGATGAAGTTTGCCCAGCTGGGTGGAAGCCTGGTGAGAAGTCCATGAAGCCTGATCCAAAGCTGAGCAAGGATTACTTTGCTGCCATATAGAGGGGCCAGCATTGCATTGCATTGCGAATCTCATATCACTGCGAATTAGGGAGGTGTGAACAAGTTTTATTTATCATGTAATGTCTCTTTAGACATGCGATTTTTGAGCAGCAATTTCTGGAATAAGTGCTCTAGACAGGAAGCTCTCTCTTTTTTTTTCTTGTAATGGAATGATGTTGCAAAAACAATGTCTTCATGTCATTCTCCAAGTCTAGCGTGTGTGTGTGTGTGTGTGTGTGTGGGTATTACATTCAGCTTCTCCCTTAAATCCACACAATTACAACAGAACGATATATGGGTGTTATAATGTTGATAACTGGAAATGGAGTTTCAATGGGCCATAAATAATTTACTTTCTTTCTACCATGTTAAGGTCAGCCTGGTGTGCCAAGATCGCATGCACAACAATGGAGCTCATACTCCAGCTGAGTTGGTTGATCAAATTGTCTAAATGGTAGGGTTACAGATTGTAATCCTGTTCTTCAAGAAGTTGCAACTAATCCTTGGTATTCTGTTACATGTAGCTGATGGTGTTTGTCTGAGAAGTTCTCGTTTCCTGTCTTTCATGAAAATTAATAATAATGTGATGATTTTCCAATTAAAGCATTGCTCAGAGCTTTGCAGGATAACTGTTCCTGCGGAGGAGAGAGTTTCTGAACTTCTGATCCAAAGTCCATTGATTTTCACTTTTCAGTGGAATGAGATTTTCTTGGGCTTAAGAACTCCAATAGTCTATTGTTTTCCTTTTCAGTTGACTCAGATTTTGGTGGGCTTATCTAACTTGCTGAAGTACTTTGGAACAGTCTCATAATAAAGGGATAAGCCAGTAGATTAATTTAATTACAAATGTTAAAAATATTATATTAAAAAATATGTAAAAAAGAGAAATTGAAAAGATATAATGTAATAACAAAAAAAAAAAAAAATGAAGAAGAAAAATAGATACAA
>Ga0307517_10003798_pt1 | contig 23448 bp, 25 predicted proteins | sample 23_EM_MG_FD_194515 | JGI IMG/M metagenome (GOLD analysis project Ga0307517, IMG submission 194515) | Populus trichocarpa ectomycorrhiza microbial communities from riparian zone in the Pacific Northwest, United States - 23_EM | ecosystem: Host-associated > Plants > Roots > Unclassified | place...
GAAGGATCGTTGAACTGGATCACTGACTGCCGAAAGCAAATGATGAGCTTCAAGAATGCTTAACAGAAACAACTCGAGAAACTGACCTTCCAACATATTTCAGAGTCGCGACATCGTGGATCGCAAGGGTCCCCAATGCTGGACACAGGTGCCCTCAACCCTGGCAATTAAAGGTGAGTCGCGCTCGTCCAAATAAGTCCTCGCTGTGCCATCGGTCACAAAACGCCGCACACAAAGGTGCCCTGGCAATTAATGAGTGGCTGAAGGTGGCTGATCGTGAGTCGCGTTATTCCAAATGTATTATCATTGTGAGAACAAGAGGTGGTGCGCTGCTCAGGGGGGAAAAAGGAAAGATGGAATATGAATATATGATGGGTGGTGAAATTTTTTGTAGGAGAATTTTTTTTGAGTTCTAAGTCAACAGCTACAAACGTACGAAAATGGGATCGGACCTCAGTCCCGACTGGCCATTTACGGACACAAAATGGATCAAACCTCCGGCCAAAATTCGGGCTTTCCGTCCGCATAAGGATCGAAGATGAGACGATTTTAAGTCCCATTTCCGTCCGCATAAGGATCGGACATTCTACCGCATATACCAGGGTCCTAATTCGGCACGGACCAAACTGCCATTTTTATGGAACCTCAACATGATGTTCAACTTCAACTTATTGTCGAGGAGCTCCTTCCTTGCGCTGACCACCCGCGTGCCACGGTTCATCTTGCTAGTCAATCCTACGCAGGAAAAAAAAAGCTCGCCGCTGTGAGAAGCACGGTTTTGGCGGTCTTCAACCGCTCACGATGCTCCTATTCAGCCAGCCCGTTAGCTCGCACACACATACATCTATAGAACCATTCTGATAATTCCACTTAGGAACCAAGACAAGTTTCTCCCTCCCTGGTCAGCCTCTGCGGATTGCCGTTAAAATCTCTTACCATGATTTTAGAAGAGTTGGATTGGAGGGACGTCTTACGGGTTCGAAGGGTGCGAACTCAGTAACATGTTGGAATGTTTTGACTGATATGTAGCTCTCGTAGGTTGCAAGGTGCTTCAAGAAGTTTGGAAAACACGGAGCGTCTGGCTGTACCTCTGTCGCCTTTTATTTAACCTCGACTGCGAACAGGCCCCAGGTTCTACATCCCGAGCGTACCCATCAAGTTGGACGAATCTCATGACCTAGAATTTCAATTTATGCGCTTGAAGGGTGCAGAAATCGGACAAAACCCCCTCCCGAAAGCACGAGTTCGTGACAGCCAGGATCCCCAAATGCATGGATTTGGTGGATGGTGGGCGACGGCTGTTGGTCGCATTACTACACACTAGTTGAGTCACCTACTTTGACCTCGATGCACAAACACTCACTGAAAGCATCCTCATCTGACCAATTCAACTCTGAATCTGAGACTGACTCCAATATGGCCATCGACCGGGATAGTAAAGCCCCATTTCGGTTTGGAAAGTGCCGCTAGCTCTCAATGAACAGCAACAGAGGCGGCCTTTCAGCCGAGCTTTTGGCTTCGTTTCCGCAGCAGCATAGGATCAATGGCATTTACAGCTTATTTCTGCTTGGTTCTCATCTTGTACTTTCAGCAGCTTGTCGTGGATGTCGTTTGACCGCGTACTCTCGAAAGATGCATCTTTGGGCACTCATGGACGAGAGTTTGGGCTTGTCATTATCTCCACTGATGACAACTCTCACTGTCATGATATTTGGGATTTTGCTCCCTGTATGAGTGAGATAACCATCGTTTTGTCGGTATCTATTCCATAATAACACATCTGGTAGTAACGCAGCAATACATATACTGTCCCAGAATCCTTCAATAAATGGCCTTGATTTGTGACTAACTTGGTAATGTTATCATGATCTGGAGTCTGTAAACATTCGGGGGTATGTTCTTGAGGTTTCAGACACATTCCAGAAGTCATCGACCTCCCCTTTGACCGGGTGAAATGAATTTCAACCTGTTACCGCTCAGGACAAATTTGGAAGTGCTATACGTGGTTCTCTATGATTCGTTGGATTGAGAACCCTGTGAAGTCATTATATACCGTGTGAGTGACCTGCTTCAGGCGATTCGAATGCTCAATTAAAAGACTTACAACTCATTTGGAAATTATCAAGAGCTGCGAATTCGGAATTGGCGGAGTTATCTAGATCTTGGTTAGACATTGAATGAGCACCGTTTTGCACCCATCCGGCAAGGTTTGATCCATATGACGAAAACTGAAATATAAAAGCAGGATGATCAGATCTAGATGGGAAATATCCACATTGTAGCCATGAGCACTTTCAACTGGATGTTCGACAAAGACCGCTTCACGGTGTACAAAACCTGGAGACATGACTCCTCCGTCGTCTACCGTCTCACGACCTGGACAAACACTATGGCATACCTTGGCAACTTATTGCGACTGGGTGTCAAGACGAATGTTATCTTCTTGAAGGTCCAAAAACCAGGCTTCGTTTCCGCTTACGACGCCCTTGAACGCGCAGGCCTCGAGCTCGACCCGGCAGCACGAGATGGATTATCCAACACTGTAGGATCCATGCCTGTGCAGAAGGCAGCCTTTTGGCAGACAACCTCCGGAAACGATATCATGCGTTTCTGCAGGCGCAACGCGAAGAACCTCGAAGTCGGCATGCAGGAAGTGGGGCATATGAGGATCTTCACGATTATTTGGTCTCCAGATGGCGGAAAAATTAGGAAGGAAAACATGGATGAATTCATCGAGGAGAACTTTAGGTTGCAATTAACTCATGCAAGGGCCGGTGTTGAGGGCAAAATCATAGACAGCGTTGTATGGGTCACCAAAACAGCTTTATTGGCAGATGCGGCAGAACATCGTGGTAGTCATAGTTGAGGAGTGTTTGGATGTTCATTGTTGGACGTGTACAAAGCATTGGATATTGAGGATCACGTGGTGAATAAATGCCAAGCGGCATTGTGTTACGATGCAAAGTTCCTGAACGACGACCAGCACACAACCGGTTTATTCCTCTTGTTTTCCTATCCTGTCTTTGTCCTACCCTTTCCCTTTCTCAATAGCGAACCCCACGTCTCAGGAGTCGCTGCCGCCACGTCATGGAAGATAAATACGTAGGCCTCATTCTCGCCCTCTGCGGCTCAATCGGCATCGGATCCAGCTTTATCATTACGAAAAAGGTGTCCTATTGATTCATTTTTTTTGCGAAAATTCTCAATGGTTCCCAATCATATTCTGGGCGTATACAATGCGGTGGAATCTTTGCTGATGTTGGCGCGTTTCAGGGTTTAAATGATGCTGCATTGCGCTCAGCATATGGTTCACAAGCGTCGGACAATCTAACATACCTCAAGAATCCAATATGGTGGGCCGGGATGGTGACTAGTGCGTGCTCTTTGCTTTTCAATTGCTGTTTTTTGACCATGCTTCATTGCAGTGGTCTTGGGTGAATGTGAGTTCCCAACAAGATAAATCTGCTCACAAGACCCTAATGCTTTCTTGCGCGTCGCCCAGTCGCCAATTTCGCCGCTTACACATTTGCTCCTCCAATATTAGTAACGCCTCTAGGTGCTCTTAGTGTATTAATAGGGTACGGAGTTCTTTCGAATCCGCAGCTTATCGTTTCCCAGCTGACCCCCTGGCTATCGCCTTGCAGTGCTGTACTCGCATCATTCTTGCTTGGTGAAGAACTCGGTCATCTTGGTCGTGTGGGATGTACGTTATGTCTGCTGGGCTCTCTTATCATCGTCCTACACGCTCCTGAGGATAAACCCATCAACACTGTCGACGAGATTCTACATTTTGCGATTCAGCCCGGTACGCCCTCTTAATATCTCAAGGGGTCCTGCCACTAACTGGCCCACTTTCCTATCACCCGCCTTTCTGGCATTCGTCATCTAAACATCCAGGTTTCCTCCTCTACTGCTTCGCCGTCGTTGTTTTCACCCTCATCATGGTCTACATTTATGTCCCCAAGTACGGACGCTCAAATCCCCTCATCTACATTTCCATCTGCTCTCTCGTCGGCTCAATCAGTGTTATGGCCATCAAAGGTTTTGGCGTAGCCGTCAAGCTAACATTCGGAGGCAACAATCAATTCACCCATCCCAGCACTTATGTTTTCATGATCATTGTCGCATTATCCATCATCGTCCAGATGAACTACTTCAACAAAGCCCTAGATACCTTCTCGACCAATGTGTAAGTTTGAAACCCTCTAGCTAAAAACCATTACTAATATTGTAATGATAGCGTCAACCCACTGTATTACGTCGGGTTCTCATCATGTACTATCGTTGCTTCCCTCATCCTTTTCCAAGGATTCAACACGTCAGATGCCTCGAATACCTTCTCTCTCATTTCCGGATTCATGGTCACCTTCCTCGGCGTCCATCTTCTAAATTTATCCCGCGTTCCTGAGCCACCCCTGGACCACCCCAACGGAGATGCCCACACACATTCAACCCTCGAAGGCGGTTTGCTCAACCCACGATTGAGCCTCCAAGGCCGCATGTCCCTTGACGGATGGAATGTCAGCGGCGATCGTGGGGGAATAGACATCCACATGGGCGGCGTGGCCGCTGGTGGCAAGCCTGCGGGCAGACACGGCCGCCAAAGCTCGTTGTACAGAGCGCAGTCGACAACGCTGTTTAACGCGTTCGAGGGTGAAGACGATCCCCACGGACAACTATCTAATCCTTCCGTGCATCCGAAAACACGGCATGGACGTCAGCAGAGCACGGATCTGCACCAGCTGAGAGAGGCGGATGAGTGGGAAGAGGACGAGGGCGATATGGTTGATGAACGAACGTCGTTGAGGAAAGGGAAGAGGCGACAACCACCGGGGAACTCGACTCCACCTCTTGGTAGGAACAGCGGGTCGCGTAGCCATACTCACTCACCCATCCCTGATTCGTCGTTAACGGATGTGCGGATAACCCCACGGTCGTAGGGCGATTCACCTCACCCAATGCCCATGTTTTTGATCTTCCTTTTTCTTCGGGTGTCCTGTATTGCATTCCTCCTACGTATCTATACCGCCAAGTTCCTCTTACCCATCTCTTTCTCCTTAATATCCGCCACTCTGTTGTCGGATATGATGTCTCTTGTATTTGTGTTGTCCAGGGCATGAGACTCTGTTTGACTTCAAAAACTGTAGACGGTCGTCTTCCAACGGAAAGACGACTCCTCAAAAAACCTTCCTCAACACCATCACCCGTAGCCATCCACCCGCATTGGCTCTCCCGCATTCATTCATTCCACCCACCCAATCCACCACCAACAGGAATTCAGACGGACAACTTGCGATGCAACAACATAATTATGACACCAACGACTGATACAGTACACATACCCAAGGACCTGACGCTACAGCCGTTTACCTACTTAATACTATTATTTTGCTACCGAACCGTGAACTTGCTTGCGACAAGCGAATATGTATGTAGTTGGTATGTATTTTGCTGTCGGGTATTGGGTCCTTTAATAACCTTCAAACGAAGCAAGAGCAGCAGCTTGAAAGAGAATATCCCTTATGGTGCACCGTTCCGCAAGAGCACGGTTGTTCAGAAGTGGTGAGACTATCTCCTGCCACTCGTGTGTGCGAATCGCGTTTGACCAAGTGCGAAGACGTGAGTTATTAATGGTATCGACACAAAAATGCAAAAAAGGATCGCGGAAAGGTATTCAGGAATCAGCATTCCAACGACATATAACTGTTGGAATGGTAGTTACAATCAATGACATTCTCATACGAACTCTGTATGTTTTCTTTCATTTGTTTATTTCCGACTCAGAGGCCTTCTAAGTTCTGCTTCATGTTCTTCATGGAGAACATGCCATTGTTCTCATTCGCCACCTCAGTTTTTTTACCACAACAGATGATCACTGAGGTGAGCTCACATTATTTATATTTCATACAATACTATATACTTATGTTACCTTGTAGTCTAGCTATCTTTTATAGCATCACCCCATCTCACATATATATTTAAGGCGGGTCTAGCGAATTGGGAGATGTCCATATTCTTCCTCATCCTCACCCAAATCCGATGGCCTCCTGCCCTGTGGCGACGTACTATGTCTATTACTAGTAGTACCGGCGCCTTCGGGGTTCAGTTTTGGTTGTAGGGCTGGATCTGGCTGCTGCTACCCCTTTCAACAAGCTCCACATCGCCGGAAAGTTCGGATTGTGTATTGGTGGCCGGAGCGGGTGGAAGTGCTGGGGAGTCAGTGGTGCCAATCACTAGGTCTGGTCGGGTGAGGAAGAACAGGATGGCGTCAAACAATCCACAGAAGGAGAAGAGGGTGCTGCCAAAGAGGGTGAATTGATGTGGAACGTTGGAACCATTGAAATACATCCAACGAGCAATGCTGGTGGGCAGTATGCAGATAGTGAACACCGCAGGGTAACTGAACACGAAAAATCAATTATCGTTACAGATGGGACACTTTCAAGAGACTCACTATAACAATAAGTTGGCAATTGCTTTGGAATCTTTTTCATCTTGTGTTTCTTCCACGGGCTGGACATTGCCATACATCCGCCTATACGTCTTGTACCAATAAACACCGTTGTCGACAATGAACCACCCCCGCATTACGACAAACATGGTGAAATATAAGATGGCCATCAGGAATGCAGCCCCCCATACCCATAGGTATTCGGTGACAAGTTGCTCCGTCACGAACCCCTGTCGGACGAAGCACCCTTGAACGTCAAATTGGTAAGAAAGTAGACTACAAAAAGAAAAGTAAAGTGACTTACAGTACCCCGCTTCTCCATAGTATCGCTCGTTCCTGTGGAAGTGGTAGGGGATTCCAACAACGAGGGCGGTAAAGCCCCAGATCATTAGAACCACAACCTTGGAAATATATTCTGGTCCCCTCCAGCGGAGGACGAGCACACAGAAGGTGTGCGCGGCGATTGCCTGTTCATTTCCGATAAGAAAATTGAAGGATAAATAAAGTGGTAGTAACGCGCACCAAGGACCTGCAATAGAAGGCTTGATCATGAGAAACCTCGAGAATGACCACCATGAAAAACGCACGTCATTGCCATACTAGTGCTGCCAACTTGCTTTATCACCGCCTGAAATGTGCAAAGGCGCCCTTCCGTGACGACCTATGAGCCCGAATGATGAATGTCAGCATGTCGGACACACTGAGAACTTTCATACACACCCCGTCAAGCATCCACTTGATTATGAGCAGGTTTCCTAGAAATCAGATTAGCTTTCTGCCTGTAAAATTGGCCCAGAGCCTACAAACCAACTGCTCTGATAAGATCCGCAAACATTAGGTTGAGGAAGATAATGTTGTCGATGGGGTCCGGAACGCCTGAGTTCCCACCCCAGGTCCTGACCGTTCTTCTCAGCCATTTGGACTGCACAAAATTGTCAAAGAAGCCTGGTTAGACCGATAGATGGTAACTCACTGCTGCGAGGAGTAATATGGGGGTGACAGAAACCGCTGAAAGGCTGTGAAAAAAATTGTGGATTGAGTAAAGTCCTAATACCGAGCTCAAACTCGACAAAACCTACCAAGCTCCTAGTACCGTGAAGAACATGCCAAGGCGTTCGCTGAAAGAAAACATAGTAATGAGAAGGGGAAGAACCTAGAGAGAGCTGCCAGTTCAAATGTTATATGTCTGCGTCCTAGTGTCTTGTTCTCGATGACTTTCCATCAGTTCTAACCAAATTTCGACTCCAAACCTCCCGGAACTGTTGAGAACTGTCAAGTGGCGCAAGTGCCTTGTTCGGCCCAGAGTTGGGCGCATAGCCGTGCACAGCCCAGAAGTCATCACTTGTCTGGCAATGCCTGCAGGTCAATAAGTGCCGAGAGTTGGCCGATTCACTAGTCATCTCTCAGTCGAACCAGGTGACATCTGGTGACATGGGGACCAGCGGTGTTTTGACAAAGTAAAGACGTCCCTGCAGCCCGCAGGCTATATCTTTGAAGGCGCAGATATGCCATGTCACCCCTTCGGAAGCCATCGTTCCGAATTTATTCGAGAAGTCGTTCGTTTATGTATGTAAGTACTATGTTCCTAAACTGCAAGGGTCCCATCAACTTTCTCACGGCCTCTTAGATTCCTGCGGGTACTGGATCCCCATCCAACTTTTTCACAACAGTCCTACCGTTAGTGCAGCTACAGTATATATCTTTTGTTCGAAAAAAAGACAATTTTAGCATGTCAAGGGTATCCGGATAAGAAAATTGGACCCTCGTGACGCTCTCAAAATTGCTATGATGCCATTAGGTGACCATCCTCCTCGCTCATTTACACCCCTACGTGCTCTTTTGTACACTGTTGACACATTGATCACCTCTAGGGAAGGAATTTTCATGATAGTGCATGATGGAAAAATTAGAAACGAATTATGTGGTTAAAAAAGTCGACGCCCAGTCAGGCTGTGGTCTGTCGAAGTTAGGTGGAGTCAATTGAGACTAAGTATTCAAAGTTGATTTATCCAAGATTTATCCGAGGACTCCTAGGACTACGATCATTAATATCAAAAATGTACTTGATATAATTTAGTGAGTGTGTCCAACCAATATATTAGTATTTAATGTGCGTTGATGTGCAGCAGCCTGATCAACTAGTACTAGTAGTAAGTAATCGGAGTATGTCTCCTCTTACGCCTCAAGTTTCTTTTTCTTTTATGAAGTCGGTGAAAGACGGATGTATTGGACAAACCAATTTTGTCTCATTGAAACTGTCATACCACACTTGTGAAGAAATTAAATTCGGCGTCGAGGATTGGGCGTACTAAATCTACCGTGGGAGGCCCTCTCGAAATTCTGCCGTTGTAAACTTGTTGTATCCCTAAGTCGTTTATTTATTACACCCAATATCGAGGCTGGATAAACTGAATCTTATTGTTTGCGGTCTGGCCACTATCTTCAATTTACATGCAAGTACACACGACTTCTCGAATAAATTCGGAACGATGGTCCTTCCGAGGGGGTGACTGACATGTTTACATCTTTAAAGATATAGCCTGCGGGCTGCAGGGACGTCTGTATTTTGTAAAGACACCGCAACCAGCGGTGTGAAGAACCCCAGTATCTCAACCACTCGGCTGGTCCTCATGTCACCTGGTTCGGCTGAGAGATGACTATGTAGTGAATAGGGACTCTCGGCTGTGCTGACCTACTTGTTGACCTGCAGGCATGACAAGTGGTGACTTCTGGGCTATGCACGGCTATGTGCCCAACTCTTCGCCGAACGACGCACTTGCACCACTTGACAGCTCTCAACAGTACCGGAAGATTTAGAGTCGAAATTTGGCTAGAACTGATGGAAAGTCATCGAGAACGAGGCACTCGGACGCAAACATATAACATACATAGGCGCTCGTGAGAATTCCTGTTCTTGATGTTCTTATCTATTTAGATCGCGTTTTTGGACCTGGGCCTAACCTTTAAAGGTCCAATCCAAGTCGGTACCTGGTCAGTATGTATCTATAAATAATAAAATGTCCTGTCTGATTGTCCCGTCTGATGTTTAGTCGGGATCAGACAATGTCATACCCTAGCATTACCTCGTCGTGTCCAAGTCTCTACTCCAGGCCCAGGTCAGAACAGCTCGATCACATGTATGCCAGTGTACAGCCACCAGGGCGCAGACAAGAAGCGCCTAATAAACGCTTCAGCATTTGTATTCGAGTGCGAAAGCTTCGATGTAGCACTTGATTAATTTCTCTATTTCTGAAGCCCGTGTGGCCGTTTGCGGTGCGGTACGACAGGACTATGGAATTGATAGAAATACAGCATTCATGTGAAGAGTTGCTACATATGAACCGAGGTTGCTTCAGAGTCCCAAGATGAATAAAATGTTCAAACCACACAACTGTATCGATCAATAACCTCCATACCCGTAGCCACCAGAGACATCAGGTGATGTAGAAATACTTGCCACAGCCGCGGATGCAGAGGACGAAGCGGGCGCAGATGTTTCGGGCGCAGCAGTCAAAAGGATAATAGTAGATGGAGGTAAGGAAATCGTTGCACTCGAGGATGCGCTATCGATGGACGTCACAGACGCTGACGGCTCGGAGGAGGGAGTAGGCGTCCCCTGAGCCAAAATGCTAGAGACCGCGCTGGAGGCCTCTTGGGGAGAAAGCGTGATGATTGTGGCTGGGAGTGTGGTTGCGTCCGGGGTGACGGTAACAGTGACGGTTACAGTGGGTGTGGGGGCGGGTGTCACTTCAGAAGGTTGAGCGACAGACGAGCTGTTGGATGGATCTGAGGAAGTAGGTGGATCTGTTCCATCGGTAGAATCTGAGGCATCGGCACCCGCGATGCCCCCTTTGGCACCTGTCGCGTTGATAATAGAAAGGGCGCTTTTCTTGCTTGTGCACGACAAAATCTACGATATAATAATTAGGTTCAATGTTACGAATGAAGAACCATTGGCATACCGTTCCATCTGATTGAACATTAGGAATCGCAAAGCATTGCTGCGACTTGGAACAAGCACCGTTGGTGGAGTCCCAGGCATTATTGACACAATTAGAAATAGCATTCCCGACGCAAGCCGTTGTTAGACCTACAGGAGATCAAAGTCAGCATACAAGGCCAAATTGGGTCTAGTGAATCTTTCCAACCTGTGCCACCACAAGCGTCTGAGAGTTTGATGGTCTGAAACTGAGCGTTGAGCTTCTGCGCCTCTTGGCCATTTTTTAAAAGTGTAGCAACATCCAGTGCTGGAGTAGGCGCAGATTGAACGAACGTGGACGCAAAAGCAATGAATGTAATAACAACTTGAGTGGTGAAATGCATAACGGATTTCAAATTGTCGGATCGGCCGTGTCGTCAAAAGGAATATCGTAATGAGGTCTTGGAATTCGATAACGGTGAGCGCCAGGCTCGAAATCTATCTGAAGGGAAAGAGAAAAAAAGTGGGAAAGAAGGATGAACTTGAAGAGTGCCCGCAAGGTCGTTAAAGAACAGGTATCATTGTAATTAACCTTATATCGGAAGAACAAAAGAAAGCATGAGACGGCAGACAATGACCGCAGTTGCCTTGCTGTGGGAGGTCAATGTCAACCATTGTTCTTCGGAGGGTAACGACAAACGGGCCGATTCGTCCCGGTCGGCGAGTCCGGCCGTTGTGTGAGAACGGATGCATCCGGAGTTTGAAGCACACCGAACCTCGTCGTCGTCGCCCAACACATCGCCTCTCGACACCGACAGCAAAGATGGTGAGTTTTTTCAATGTCTATCTACTCAGACACATGTTGTGATGCCTTTCTGTGAAATCTGTGCGATTCTAAATTGCTTTTGAGCTGGATGTGCGATCAGGGTTTTGGATGTCGTGTGGATGGCACAAGTCGATCTGGGAATGGATGCTAATTTATCTTCATTTCTTTCTGCGTTTTGTAGACCAAGAAAAGAAGAAATGGCGGCCGCAACAAGAAAGGTCGTGGCCGTGTCACCTTTATGCGTTGTTCCAACTGCAGTCGTTGCGTTGGAAAGGACAAGGCTATCAAGCGTTTCACAGTGAGGAACATGGTCGAGAGTGCTGCCGTTCGTGATATCAGCGAAGCTAGTATCTATCCTGGTGAGTTCCCTTTGACCCTACTCGTCGTATCACTTGACTGTAATTCTTTTTAGAATACACGATCCCCAAATTGTACATCAAAATCGCGTACTGCGTATCATGCGCTATCCACTCGCATGGTGAGTCCATCCATTTTATTGTTTCTTCGTATTGGGTTCCTGATGTTTGGAATCCACAGTCGTCCGTGTCCGTTCTCGCGAGGGTCGTCGCAACCGTGCCCCTCCCCCTCGTGTCCGATGGAAGGATGGAAAGAAGGTTAACCCTGCTGTTGCTGCTGCTGAAGACGCGAAGGCAGCTGCTGGTACCGCGAAGGCATAAATTTCGTTTCGTCGCATGCAGTTTTCATCTCACTTGCAATAATATTGCATTTACACATCTTTGAGTACCACTGCTAAGCAAAGGAGAATCGCGAGACCCCTCTTTTGTTCAAGTTACATATAACAAAGGAATAGCATTGAGCGACAAAGTCCTATAACACTTCTCAACATGGCCCAAGCAATATTCCCTAGGGAGTCCTCGGTCTGATCAATCACAACAACCATTTCCAAATTTTATCCGAGAATACCCAAGCGTTGGGACATTTGTAGCTTTCACTACTATCTAGAAATCCATCATGGCCTTGAAACAAGGCTAGTGTTGCTAGCGAAAGCGAAGCCCGACAAAGATGCTCTCCGACGTCGATAAGATGGAAGACCCGTCCTCGCTCAGGTTGGCGTCTGGAAGGGGGGCAAAGCGTCGTGGAGAAGAGAAACAAGTTGCGATGAACCCTTTTAAAAGTTTTCGTATTTGCGTATGTTGGGCCTTGATCCGAAGGAGGCGGATGGTAATGGCATTATAGTATGGTCATCACAGCATCTTCCATCGGCCTTATGGTCTAGTAGCATGATTCTTCCTTTGGGCGCTAGGTTCTTCGAGCTTACGTAATGGAAGAGGTCCTGGGTTCAATTCCCAGTGAGGCCCTTTTTTTTTTTAGTGCCCCCTCAATCTACTACCGTTCCTTATAATTCCAGTTCAATCTTTAAAATTCTTTCTACATATTTGAATAACAAGTTTTGTGCAAAATAAGTTGTTCTGTGTATGCTCATACTCATCGGTTCAATGGTCTAGTGGTTATGATTTCTGTCTCACATTGAGACTTGCTGAAGCATGTCTTCGGTTCACAGAAGGTCTCCAGTTCGATCCTGGATTGAACCACTTTTTGTCCCTTCATCCCTTCCAGCCAACTGGCAGCGAGAATTTTGTAGTACGTATTGTTTTTTATTTATTTTAAATTTCGTTATCATCCAGACGCCACATCGTTGACTCGAAAGATTTATATTTCGAGATGAGCCTCAAAGTACTGGGAAATATGAATACCGCGAATGTCGTTGGATGGCCTCATCCAGCGACACAAAATGGATGATTCTGTGGGAACTTGGAACAACGATTGCATTAAGTGATAGTACAGAAACAACAACGACAGGAGAGCGACGATACCGACTAAGAAAAACCAAGTGCAGAGCAAGATCATCCCGAATTGGGAGACCGAAGTGAATGTTTCGACTCAAATGTAAGAGGAAGTATGTATAATCGACAATGTTTGAGGTCGACTCGTCGTTAAATTGAACCAAGAAGAGAGGGCACGGTAGATACTGAGGAGGTTTGTGGGACCGGTAGGCGGCGTGGATCAATCCTCATCTAGTTGGTCTTCGTCATCTTCGACAATCTCCTTGCTCTTCTTTGCCTTGGAGGCAGCCGGTTTCGCCTTCTTCGACGGAGGTTTGGCGGCAGCGGTTTTGGAAGTGGGTGCACGCTATGCGAAGATCGGATGAGCTCGTGGCTAGTGATCGGTTCATGAATTTGAACTACCTTGCGCTTCTTGCTGCTACCTTCATCGGCGTCGTCGCCCTCAGCCGTGCCATCGGCCATCTCTTCGTCCAGGTCCTAAAATCGATTTAATCAAATATTTCGAATTAAGAAGCCGAAGATCTTACCGTCTTCTTCGCAGCCTTGGGCTGAGCGGCTTTCTTTTCTTTGGGTGGTGCCTTTTCCTTAGGGGGAGCTTTTTCCTTCTTCGCCTTGGGTTCAGCCTTCTTCTTGGGCTCAGCCTTTGCCTTCTCAGCAGGTTTCTTGGCAGGAGCCTTTTTCTTGGGCTTCTCCTCTTCAGGTTCCCCTTCCTCCTCATCGGAGCCAGCAGGGACGTCATCTAGCTCCTTAGTGAAGTCTTCTCCGGATTCACCGTCAGATTCAGCCTGGAAAAAATAAATATGAGGATTGGCGGTTGAAAGCGGTTTCTAACATTTATACCTTCTTCTTCTTTGGAGCGCGCTTCTTGGGTGCCGCCTTTTCTTTGGGCTCAGCAGCAGCTTTCTTTGCGGGAGCTTTCTTTTTGGGTTTCTCCTCCTCTTCTTCCTCAGCATCGCTGACGTCGGCGGCCTTGCTCTACATCACAGAAATCAGTTACGGGATAAAAATTAAACTAAGAATGACGCAAACCTTAGAAGTACTCGCCTTGGCTTTCTTTGGTTTCTCGGCGGGTTCGCCTTCATCGTCATCAGCCTTCTTCTTCCTTCCAGCTTTCTTGGGTTTCTCCTCCCCTTCATCCGCAGGCTTTTTTGCACTCTCTGGAATATCCTCGTCGGCGACATGGCCTTCTTGATAGGCCTTAATGACGCGTGCCTGATCTTCTGGGGTGAGGGCCTCATAGCCATCGAGTTCAGAGGCCTCCTCGAAACTTTTCTTCACATTGGCTATAATTTTTGGGGTGACGCATCCCCAATGCCTCCAGGTGCTAGTGGGAGGATGTAGTTCAGCATTCCAAGACCATGAAGCAGTTAAGTAGCACACTCACAAGCTCGTCATACCCTTCATGTCGACAAGGGTGCCAAATCTCAACTCGCCTTTATTAATAAGAGTGCCTGAAGAAGAATGAGAAAAATAATATAAGAATTGACAATTTATATAAGCATACCGTTGCATGGTTTGGGACCTAGAAGTCAACCACAAAGGCAAGACATTCAGCAATACATCGTCAGCGCTGATTTCAAACATGGGAGGGAATAAAATAATTTGACCTTTGCATTTGGATCGTCCTGATGAGGCGTATTCAAAACGATAACCCCCGCGTTTTTCTTCCATTGTGGTGGGGAGGGAGATTTGAGAGGGAGGAAATGGGGAGAAATTACGCGACTGAAAGTTGAACTAATCAACACGGCTCACCTTTGAAAGTCCGCTACAACGCATTGACCACCACCATCATGAATGCCACATACCCACACAACAATGGCTGTGCTTATTCTGGCTAGATAAGATCGCCTTTTCCCCTATTATCGGATGATCTACGAACCAAGGAACCTTATTTTATCACTGGCTGCGAACTAGTCACATAACCTGACCAATCCCAAGGTGCACTGCTGATTCAATTGACATCAGAATGCAATGCTCACTGGCGGTGTCGATTTTGATCGCTTGTAAAGCTCGCCAGTGTTGAATACTCTAGGGTTGTTCTCTCGTACTCGAGCTGTGCTGCAGCTGTTATTGGCTCGTCATTACCAGAATCCTTTTACCGCCTGTTTGCTGGCACACCTGTGCTAGGGTTAGGGTCCTGTCCTTTGCCAAATCTCCCGGTCTATTATATCCGACCTGTTCGACGCTCTGCATTCGCTCCTGGGGTGGATATCAATTCCTTTTAACGAAAAAAATTGCATTGCCTGAGACAACGCCATTATTCTAACATGAACATGAACGCTAACACTACTTTCTCCTGGTCACTCGCATTCATCTGGCATGGAAAGGACTAGGCTCTTGGCCTGAATGGAGTTCTTGCCAACGTAATTCAAAACGGCACTCATCGGTGTAAATATACACTAACGGAAAGGAAACAACTCAGAAAACAAAACAAAGTGTACAGTACCAACCGGAAACATCCAATATACTGGCGGTGTGTGTCTAATGGTCAAACCCGAGGCGTCTGTCTATTCGCCGAGATCTTTCGCCGTCGCAATATGTCTCTTTTGCTATTTACCTACAAGCGATGTAGAAAATGATTAAGTATAATCCACCAACCTCATAGGTGATAGCGTCCCAAATCTCCGCCTTCTGCCTGTTAAGCAAATCCCGATCACGTAGCTGTTGCCACGAATCTAAGCAACTGAAATCAGTCTTTGGAGCCACTCTGGCACGGCAGAGATACCCACCCAACGGCGCTTCATCTTGCGATAAACATTTGCCGGGATGATAGGCGACGTCCGCAGAACCTGGAAAGTCACTGCGTTGAAGAACAAGGCTTTGCAAGGGGTACGGAATCTTTCACATGGGTTCAAAGCATTGGATACTATAATTCTACGCCAAAAGTCGAAAGTATGTAATTTCCTTTGTGCATTCTACAACCGCACTCAGAGTCAGACAGTCAGACAGTGAATTCTTTGGAGTTCATAGACAACGATTCAATAATATCAAGGCCATTCTACTGTAGTAATGCCACCAGACACAGAACATGACCATAGGGGATCGGAATCCAATGAATTCTGGTTTTCTTTCCAGAAACGGTGAACCCCCTTGTTAACGGCACCAGGAAGGTATTTTCCAAAATTCGAGGCTCGGATATGGCGTATTAGGTATTGAGCTAACCCCAGAAAACGGTTCAGGGACTTGTTAGAAAGCCGAGAACGTATTTCGGGGTGGGTTGATCCTATTGTGAATACAGCACGTAACGATCATTTATGAAGGTAAGAAGTAGGCATGAAAGGACATAACGAGCTCCGTAAAGAGCTGATCGCTTCTAATGGGCAAACCAGAAGTCAAGCCGCCTATTCCCGATCTCCTTGGTGGACGCGAGATACTCGCTCTTTTGCTATTCAGAGTCAACGTCAGGACTCCGAAGACAGACATGAATGGTGGGAACCAACCTCGGGAGTCATAGCATCCCAGACCTTGGCCTTCTGCTTGTTGCGCCACTTGTAACACGCCTTCGTTCCGGGGTACAGAATGAGGCAGTTGAACGCGCAAATTCTAATCAAGATGTTATCTAAAATAATATGGTGGTCAGGGTTGGAAATTGAGAAGCGAAGAGGACCTTACACATAGGAGCGTCATCTTACAATTGCAGAAGCCTGCACGAACCTAGACGAGATTGCGTCAGTATTGGTCTCTGTTCTTGAAATACGTGAGCTCTCATATATATTGTATAAGGAGGCAGAAACCGTGCGTTTGGCTACTGCGCCCGAGTTACGAGAGCACCAACCGACTTGTATGGGGTGCGTGTAGGGAAATATCAAAAGCAACGTCGACATCACCTGGAGCGAGAAAGGAGCTGTCAGGATAGGCGGTTAAAATGGAGGGATAAGGTGCCGACTGACGTAGAATACCCACGGATTGGGGTTCTCTGGAAGGGTACGCAAGGCCACAAGGAAAGGCAGCAGCCAGAAATCTTCGGACATGGAGACGAAGGACCTGACGTTCAGTTGCTCGGAGACGATAGTCATGGTGATCATGCTGCCTACTTTGAATGGAATGGTAAGTAGGTTCGTGTTAATGGTACTGAACCTATCCTCCAAAGTCGTTAGTAGCCAGCCACACGTTGTGGTTGAACGGGTGCGCACGAACCCGAGATTGCGCAGAGACAGCGTAAGATACGAAGCCGGTGGGCTTGCAGGCATACCGAACAGGAGGCCTCTAGGAAAGTTATCAGTTAGTGAAAGTAATTTCAGAATACAAACATAATATGCAAGGGCCACAAGTCGATGTCGCAGAGGACCTTCCAAAGCCTCTTCAGCGATAAGCCTTCACGGTTGTGCATGTCGCCTTTCGTTGGGTCATAGCGAAGGATGCGGGAAGTAGCAATGTATTCCTCCCGTTCGGCCTTTGGGTCGGAACCAACTCTTCGTTTGCGTCGGCGAAGGCGGCGTCTTGAGGAATGTGGCAAGTCCAACGAGGAGTGTATTTGCACCCTCGACAAGGAAGAGCCAACTTTCGACGGATGAAATATAAGCATCCGGATTACTTCTTCATAACACGAGCGATGCCTTAGCGCCAACCAGCCTTCCCATGCAGACCACGCATACGAAGTACACCAACAGCGAGGAAGCTACCTAGGATACTGCAAATATCGGAAGACATCCAGAAAAGAGCCAGTCGGAAGGGAGGTTCATGCTTGGTGTAGAAATCTAATGTTTAATGATATCAAAACTGAGAAGAGACAATTTGGCTGGAAACTTACATGAGAGATATAAGATGAGGTCTGGGATGAAGCCGCCTTGTAGGAACCCAAGAGTCGCTGGCAAACCAGAAAGGTTGACCTGCCAGTGAGAAAGAATTGCGCCATGGCCAGGACAGACCAGGCGCACATTTGCATAGGAATCCAGCGATCAGGACCGAGCCGAAATGGGATTTAGAACAACCAAAAAACATATCCCGCAAGAAAAGGCTCTGCTTACACGTTTGGAGATAAGTTGCGATGGCATTGGTAGTTCGGCAGACAAGAAAGCGAGGCGGAACACAGTGTTACCCAAGTTATAGTCTTAATTGGAGATCCTCAGGGACGTTTAGAAAAGACGAGAACGTTCTGATAGTGTCTACTTACCGTTGGTGGTCATGTTCAGGTCAGGAAGGAAGCTGTCGGTATTGGCTTGACTGAGATTGTTGCGATCCAGGTTGAGAGCAGAGAAACTGATGGCCCAAAGCATGACTTTCCAGTCGATCTTCCTAACCAGAGCCTGCAGACATGTTAGATACCAAAACAAAAAAGCCATATCTAAGAGTGAGAATTTACTCTTTCTTCCCTGGCTCCACCGAACCTTGACGTTGAAGCGGTGGATGTTCTCGTACTCGGGTTTTGGTCAGTAGTGAGGAGCAAGGTGAGGATCATCGTACACTGAACGGCGGATGGCGATGGCATCTGAATCGAGATCCTTGGGCTCGTAGAGGTATCTACGGAAGAGATAGTTGTAGAGTTTGAAGGGCTCTGGTTCAGCGTCAACGAGGTCGTCATCCACGGAATGAGTATCCACGTCGCCAAAATCTTTCTCTTTCTCGATGGAGTCTCCAGTGGACTGTGGGGTCTTGGCGTCATTCAGTGGGAATACAGAAGACATAGCAACTGGGGAGGACTAGAGAATAGTTTTGGCTAGTCTTGAAGTGCTAGGGCAGGATATCCTGAGTCGATTGGGATAAGCACGCCATTCCATGGTTTACTTACACAAAATTTGGACGATAGCCTTGTCAGGAGCCTACTTCAAATAATGATTGCCTTTCTGTAGGTGTTCTTTCGCCGGTCCAGGATTATTAGCCATCTATGGCGCAATTCTTTTATCGTAGTGCCAAGTGATTCAGATTACAGGTATCCATTGGTTGGAGGTTTTGGAGCAGTGCTACAGAAGTAGTTATTTCGCTCAAGCAGGTTTCGAGCCTAAGCGGATGAGTTCAGTGAACTCGTAACATCACCTTCGCCTCATTCCTGTCGGATTTTTCGAGGCGGTTTTCACTGCCCGAATCGTGAACCCAAAGTAGTTCAGAGGAGTCGTTCAGGAATCAGGGGCCTTCTTGGACTCTCCCTCCCGTGAAAAAGTTGTGCGCGATTCTCGATCGGACGGCGAGCTTTAGTCTTGGTTAATTTTGACGGCTGTTGGGGGTGGGTTCCAAGCCTTTCGGAATATGCTGAAAAAGAGCCTAGAACGTTCCGGGATTCGGCACATATCCAAAATTACAGGCATTTGTTGTAACAAGCTTCGCCTACGGTTGTGCAGAAGAGATGATGGCAAGACGGAAAACGCGTCGCGCCTACGTATCTTCCCAAAAAGGCAAGAAGTGGTCACGGAACAGAAAATACCTCGTCGAGGCCGTTGGTCCTTGGTTGGTCCTGACGCAAACCCGTTACTCCAGCAACAATCTCACATCCTCAAGGCACATTTGCACCATTTGACCACACATCTCCTGCTCACGAGCGAGGATTTAGCATCAGCGGGGTAGGCCCCACCTGTCCGGCATATCATGCACTTCACCAAACCAGAATGGGTTATTCACAAGGACTCCGCAAAGTCTGACCAAAACACGAAAAGACTCTCCATTTTCTCTGTTCATGTGCATCCTGACGGATCTAGGATAGCGACTGGTGGTCTAGACGCGAAGATTCGAATTTGGAGCACCAAACCTATCCTAAACGAAGCCTCCGAGTTGTCTGGCAAGCCTCCGAAGTCATTATGCACGTTAACGATGCACACGGGCCCGGTCCTTACTGTAAGATGGGCGCATTCGGGAAAATGGTTAGCTAGTGGAAGCGATGACGAAACTGTGATGGTATGGGACCACGATCCGTGCGTTGTAATCATTAGGCTGTTTGTGCTTTTCTCTGACTCAGATCCACGCGTAGGAATGCCCGTGGAAAGGTGTGGGGATCAGATGAGGTCAACGTTGAAGGTTGGAAACCCTTGAAGCGACTACAAGGTCACGAAAGTGGTTCGTACATGCCACTTGTTGTGTCATTTATCTTGACCCCAATTATCTCGCCTTATTCAGATGTTACCGACGTGGCTTGGTCTCCTGAAGATAGATTTCTTGCCTCTGTGGGCCTAGACTCGGCTGTTATGGTTTGGTGTGGATTTACATTAGGTATGGTGACGCATCGTTCCTATCTTTCGATCGACAATTGATTTGAAGCAAAGAACGACTTCGGAAACTCGACCAGCATCAGGGATTCGTCAAAGGTGTATGCTGGGACCCTGTTGGCGAGTTTCTTGCGACCCAGTCAGACGACCGAACTGTGAAGATATGGAAAACGAAGGACTGGTCGCTCGAAGCTGAAGTAACGAAGCCCTTCGAGGATTCACCTGGGAGCACATTCTTTAGGAGGCTGAGGTATGTACTAAACACTCCTCTTTTCGATTTACTGACACGATCTATTCAAAGCTGGTCCCCTGATGGTGCACACATTACCGCCTCCAACGCGACCAACAACAAAGGCTATGTATTCATTGCGGCTGTCATCACCCGAAATACTTGGACGTCAGACATTAGTCTTGTTGGCCACGAGAACACCGTTGAAGTTGCTGTACGTCGTTTTGTCAAAAATTTCTCTTCATCGTTGAATAAAGGTTAGGCCTATAATCCTCATATCTTTCTCCGCGACACCCGACTCCCAATATCCACCTCCAATATTTGCTCTGTTGTAGCACTAGGTGCTGACGATAGATCCGTTTCTGTCTGGCAAACAAAATCCGCGCGGCCTCTTATAGTTGCCAAAGAGGTGTTCGAAAGGCAGATCATGGATTTGAGTTGGTAATGTCCTCTCCCATTTTTTCCCTGTGAAACCAGTCTCATTTCATTCCAAGGTCATGGGACGGTCTAACCTTGTACGCAGCGTCGTCCGATGGTACTATAGCCGCTTTTCAATTTGAGGCGGCCGAACTTGAAGGCATCGCAACACATACAGATCAGGAACAATACCTCGCTAAATTTGGCTTCGCACTTCCCCCGCTTCCCGAAGGCTATTCACACGTGTCGAAGCACGAGCAAGCAAACGTCGCTATTGCCCAAACCCAACAGGCGGTTGGCTTTGAAAGTAGCCATGCTCCCGAAAAGGTTAACATCCTCGTGGCGAAGAAGGCGCCAAAGGATAAAAAGCGAGCCACGCTCATGCCAAATAACGTGTCTTCAGTGCCGACTTCGAGGATGACGCCCGCGGCTGGTCATCCACCAACGACAACGCCCATGACGAATGGTATTTCTGGTCCCAAACGTGTACAGCTCAACCAGATGCAGGACATGAAACCACATTCTCTCGCGCTCCAAACTCCGACGTCAAATTTCTCCAACTCGTTCCCTCTGCCCTCTGAACAGCCTTTCGTCGATTCCTCCGAATGGTCGCGGCGTGCCGATTTGGGCCAGCCCATGGACCTCGATGTACCGATCGACGCATTCGACACATCCGCCCAAAACGCTAGCTCGAAGGGCAAGCGGAGAGTATCCTCTCTTCTCGATTCGAGTACAGACATTGATGTGAAAATCAAGCCCCGCACTCTCGGAGGCGACAGACCAGTGGAGGTTCATGTTCCAAAGAAAATCTCGACATGGACATCCGCTCCGAACTCACGTGTGGATGCTGGGCCTCGAGCAAGTGGATCAGGCGGTGGCAACTTCCCTCTGTTACCAACACCGTCGCTTCTCACCTATCTAAAGTCGGAGGTGGAGGGTTCTGGAGATCTCCTCGAGGCTAAGAATGTCGAGGCTGATGGTGCGCTGTTTGCTTCTTATCACTTTTTGAGGAGCTGAATCCCATGTAGGCACCATCGAGGTGGCGTTTGTTAGCGGAAGACAAACTGAGTGGCTCGATTATTTGCCATCACCTGTGTTGGCACTGAAAGCCACAACGTCGTACTGTGCCGTTGGTATGGAAGATGGTACTGTCAACGTTTACTCACAGAATGGGCGGAGGTATTCTATTTCAATTTAGTTTTCAAAACTTGTTCGAGAACTAATGCATTTTTATGAAAGGTTGATGCCAACTCTGATGCTCGATTCGCCATGCGCGGTCATGGAGGGCAGCAAGCATGCATTACTCGTAATCACTACGAATGGCCAGGTTTATTCTTGGTGAATACGTTTTTCTCGAGTTCGTGTTCACGTATTAACGAATAAAAATGATTAGGAATATCAAGAAACAAATTTCAAATTTCGCACCTGTCTCCATCCAAACTCTGACCAACTACTCTCCAAACGTCTCCTTCGTCTCCGCATGTGTACGAGAAAACGGCAGTCCCGTCATCAATTTTTCAAACGGGGTCGTCTATTCCTACGATCCTGCGCTTTGCACCTGGGTGAAGCTTGCAGATCGCTGGTGGGCCGAAGGCTCAGACTTCTGGCACGGCAGGCAGCGGGGCAATTCTGCAATTGCCAATCGCGGTGTCATGACGTCAATCGAAAGCAGCCTCGCTGGAAATCCAGACGAGAACAACGCTGAGAAACCGAGACCAAATTGGTGGAGTGCGGCGCTGACGCTAGGTCATTTAGAGACAAGGTTGCATGCCACAAAGTTGTTGGACAGTCCTCAGGAGTATAGGCAGGCACTCCTTATGTACGCGAAGAAAGTTGCCGATGAAGGATTCAGAGGAAAGGCGGAAGAGTTGATTAAGGAACTTTTTGGGCCGGTGTATTGGTACGTGTTGGTGTTCCTCCTTTCACTCAACCTAACTGGAAATCGTTCTCCTAGGCGTCCGGGAAGGGAAGATGGATGGAATCCCACCGTTGTCGGGTTCTCAAAACGTGACCTATTGAAGGATGTGTTGTCTGTCTTTGGTATGCACCTCCGTTGTGTTCTGGCTCTCTTTGCCCAGCTCTGACGAATTTGTTTCTAGCACGGAGTAAAACTCTATCCAGGCTAGCTACGGACTGGCAAGATACTCTCAAAAAAGCCACGAACGATGACCATTCTATTTAAAGTCTTCTGTTATTACCCCCCTTTTTTCGTTTTGTAGTCACTTAGGTATCACTTTTATTTATGTAGGATCCCTGTTTGAATCCCGGTTGGACAGTTCATGAGAAAGAAATGAAGTATATTCTATAGCTCTGTATTCCTGTAATAGTAGAGATCCTTTATCCTTTATCCAATATTATTTGTTGAATATCATGAAAGACGGAATTGAATATCGTGAGTGCATCTCCATCAATGGTGACCTTATTTAATATTAGACCACACTGATATTGAACTTAACCTGGGAGGTCTTTTGGGTGATATCCATTGCAAAACTGCGAAATTGGGGTTTCATCAGGTTGACACATAGAAAAATCCAAGTCCAAAAAGTATATAAGTATATAAAAAGAACTCTATAAAACATAAAAGAAATTCCAGAGAGGTTACTGAGGAAAAAGGAGCTTCCACAGGTAGCACAAGTGATCTAGGCTCTATATAGGGTAATCTTACTGG